>ERZ761609.2107-NODE-2107-length-15523-cov-28.348720_pt1 | contig 15523 bp, 19 predicted proteins | sample MGYA00511163_ERZ761609 | MGnify/ENA primary metagenome ERZ761609 (study PRJEB28899, sample SAMN02445070) | bioreactor sludge metagenome | biome: EBPR sludge | place: Australia: Brisbane, Thorneside Wastewater Treatment Plant | collected 2011-12-16 ... | reverse complement strand
GCTGGCCTTCGACAGCTGCTGCGCCAGCAGCTCGTCGAAGGCCAGCCGCTGCCACGCGGGATGGCGGCGCGATTCGAGTTCGTTCAATGCGCAGTCGAGCGGAGGCTGGTGCAGCAGGCGGATGCTCGCTTCCAGCCCGGGCAGATTCAGCGCGGCCAGCCACTCGGCGGGCAGGGTGTCGGCAATCGGCGCGGCCAATGCGCGCTCGACCAGCTTGCGCAGAGCGGCCTGGCCAAGCCCGGCGGTGGTCGGATACACCGGCGTGAGCTGGGTCGGCAGAGGCGTGGCATGATCGGCTTTGGCGAAACGCGGGTGCACCATCTCCAGCCCGAGAAAGCCGCCGCGGACTTCGCCGTTGAAACGGAAGCTTTGCCCCGCCTGAAAGAGCTTGAGGTGGCTGGGGTAGAAATGCAGGAAGCGGATGCCGAGCACGCCGCCATCGTCCTCCACCGTCAGCGTCAGCATGCGGCGCGGCCGGTAGGCGGCGCTGGCCTCGCGTACCACCGCCTGCACCTGCGCAGTTTGTCCCGGCAGCAGGTCGCGGATCGGCGTCACGCGGGTTTCGTCCTCCCAGCGCAGCGGCAGGTGCAGCACCAGGTCGGCATCGCGGGCGAGGCCCAGCTTGGCGAGTTTGGCGGCGAGCGCAGGACTGACGGGAAAGGAAAACGGCGAGGCCGCTTTCAAGGCGGAAATTTATCCGGTCACCATCACGGCGTCGGCCTCGACCAGCGCGCCGCGCGGCAGCGCAGCCACCCCCACCGCGGCACGTGCCGGGTAGGGCTGGCTGAAGTAGCCGGCCATGATCTCGTTGACCTTGGGGAAGTCGCCGAGGTCGGTAAGGAACACGTTCAGTTTCACCACATCCGCCAGCGAGCCGCCCGCAGCCGCAGCCACGGCGGCCAGATTCTTGAACACCTGATGGATCTGCGGCTCGATGCCGTCCACCAGTTGCATGGAGGCGGGGTCGAGACCGATCTGGCCGGACAGGTACACGGTATGGCCGGTCCGCACGGCCTGCGAATAGGTGCCGATCGCGGCAGGCGCGTCGGCGGTCTGGATGATGCTTTTGTTCATGCTGGGTTTCCTGGTGCCAGGTGGGTGAGGTGGGCTTATTGGGGGAGGGCGGCACGGCCGTCCTTTTTTCCCTTGATACGGAAAATCCGCACCACGTCGGGCAAGGCGCGCAGACCGCGCATGACGCGTGCGAGATGCATGCGGTTTTCCACCTGCACGGTGAAGAACAGCACGGTGTAGGGGCTGCCGTCTTCCTCTTCCATCGAGACGTTGCCGATGTTGGAGCCGTGCTCGGCGATCGCCGCGGCGACCTTGGCCAGCACGCCGCGCTGGTTGCCGACGACGACCTTGATCGAGACGTCGAACATGTGCCCCGGTTCGGCCTCCCATTCCACATCCAGCCATTTGTCCGGGTCGGTGCGGAAGGCGCGGATCGAAGGGCAGTCGTGGGTATGGATGATGAGGCCGCGATCCTTGTGGATGAAGCCGAGAATCGGGTCGCCCGGAATCGGATGACAGCATTGCGCCAGTTCGACCGCGATGCCTTCGGTGCCGCGGATGCTGATGGCGTGGGGGTGCGCCGGTTCGCCGGTTTTCTCGCCCTGCACGTGCAACAGCTGATGCGCCACCACCAGCGGCAATTTGCGGCCCAAGCCGATTTCCGCCAGCAATTCCTGCCGGGTTTGCAGGCCATAGTCCTTGACCAGCCGCTCCCATATGGCGAAGTCGGGCACAACCGCCTCGGGATTGAGCGTGGCGAGCGCATTGTTGAGCAGGCGTTCGCCCAGCGCCGCCGCCTCTTCCACCCGCGTATTGCGCAGGTAGTTGCGGACATGCGAACGCGCCTTGCCGGTGACGACGAAATTCAGCCAGGCGGCATTGGGGCTGGCGTTGGCCGCGGTGAGGATTTCGACGTGGTCGCCGTTTCGAAGCTGGGTACGCAGGGGCATCAGTTCGTAATTGATCTTCACCGCCACGCAGTGGCGGCCGACGTCGGTGTGCACGGCAAACGCAAAATCCACCGCCGTGGCACCGCGCGGCAATGCCATGATCCTGCCCTTGGGGGTGAACACGTAGACTTCATCCGGGAACAGGTCGACCTTGATGTGCTCGAGGAATTCGGGCGAGTCGCCGTGGTCGGCCTGGATATCGAGCAGTGATTGCAGCCAGCGGTGGGTGCGCGTCTGCACGTCGTTCAGTGCGGTGTCGGCGGATTTGTACATCCAGTGCGAAGCGACGCCCGACTCGGCCAGCCGGTTCATGTCGGTGGTGCGGATCTGCACCTCGATCGGCGTGCCGTTGGGGCCGAACAGGATGGAATGCAGCGACTGGTAGCCGTTGGCCTTGGGTATCGCGATGTAATCCTTGAACTTGCCGGGGATGGGTTTGTACAGCGCGTGCAGTGCGCCGAGCGCCAGATAGCAGGAGGGCTGGTCGCGCACCACCACGCGAAAGCCGTAGATGTCGAACACCTCGGAGAACGCCAGGTTTTTTTCCTGCATCTTGCGATAGATGCTGTAGAGGTGTTTCTCGCGTCCGGTGATGGTGGCTTCGACCTTGCATAGTTCGAGTTTTTCCTGCAGCGCAATCCTGACCTTGTCGACCAGTTCGCGGCGGTTGCCGCGCGCCGCCTTGACTGCTTTCGACAGAACCTGATAGCGGTTGGGATGGCTGTAGCGAAAACCGAGATCTTCCAGTTCCTGGTATACCGAATGCAAGCCCAGGCGGTTGGCGATCGGCGCGTAAATATCCAGCGTTTCGGTGGCGATACGGCGGCGTTTTTCGGCCGGCATCGCACCCATGGTATGCATGTTGTGCAGGCGGTCGGCCAGTTTGACCAGAATGACCCGCACGTCCTGCGCCATCGCCAGCAGCATCTTGCGGAAGTTCTCCGCCTGCGCCTGCTGCTCGGATGCAAATGCCAGTTTGTCGAGCTTTGAGACACCCTCCACCAGCAGCGCGACCGCCTTGCCGAAGCGCGTCTCGATTTCGTTCGCGGTGGCCGGGGTGTCTTCCACCACGTCATGCAGCAGTGCGGCGGCCAGGGTCTGCGCGTCGAGATGCCAGCCGGCCAGGATGCCGGCAACCGCCAGCGGGTGGGAAATATAGGGTTCGCCGCTTTTGCGGAACTGGCCTTCGTGGGCGTTACGGCTGAATTCGTAGGCTTGTTCGATGGTGCCGATTTCGTCCGGCGACAGATAAACCAGGGCCGGACGCAGCGATTCAAATTCGCGCATCATCGCCGGCGCGCGGCTTGCGTGCGCCGGTTGATGCGTGAGCGGATGCTCAGGCGCGGCCCCGGTTGAGGATTTCACGTCCGACCTTGCCGGCCGCGATCTCGCGCAGCGCGGTGACGATGGGTTTGTCCTTCGATTCGACCATGGGCTGCGAACCCTGCGCCAGCTGGCGTGCGCGATAGGTCACGGCGAGCGTCAGTTCGAAACGGTTGGGAAACATGTCGATGCAGTCATCAACGGTGATGCGGGCCATAGGGATACTCCTGCTTCAGGCGGTGCGGGTTTAGATGCGTCCGAATTCGTCGAACAGCGCGGCGTACCGATCCAGCTGGCGCGCCGCTTCGAGACGAATGCTGCGGGTAATGGCGACCAGATCCTGCAGGGCGTGGTCGAAATCATCGTTGACAATTATATAGTCGAACGCGCCGGCATGAGCGACGTCATGCGCCGCGGCGGCGAGCCGGCGCTCGATCACCTCGGCGCTGTCCTGCCCGCGTCCGTTAAGGCGGGTACGCAGCGCATTGAACGACGGCGGCAGAATGAAAATCGACGCGGATTGCGGGAAATGCGTCTTCACCTGGGCGGCGCCCTGCCAGTCGATTTCCAGCAGAATGTCGTGGCCGGCGTCGAGATCGCGGGCGATGACGCCTTTCGAGGTGCCATAAAAATTGCCGTACACCTCGGCGTGCTCGAGAAACTCGCCCTCGGCCAGCATCGCCTCGAAGCGCTCGCGGCTGACGAAATGGTAGTCGCGGCCGTCGGTTTCGCCAGGCCGCGGGACGCGCGTGGTGTAGGACACCGATAGCCGGATCGCCGGGTCGGCTTTCAGCAGCGCCTTGACCAGGCTGGTCTTGCCCGCGCCGGAGGGGGCGCTGACGATATAAAGCACACCTTTGCTGGGGGTAGGGGTCATGATCGTTCCGGGTTTCTGTTATTCGATATTCTGCACCTGCTCGCGCATCTGCTCGATCAGCACCTTGAGTTCGAGCGAGATGCGCGAAGTCTCCATCGCCACCGACTTGGAGCCCAGGGTGTTGGCTTCGCGGTGCAGTTCCTGCATCAGAAAATCCAGCCGCTTGCCGATGGCGCCGGTTTGATCGAGCACGCGGCGGACCTCGGAAAAGTGGGTGGCGAGGCGGGAAAGTTCTTCGTCGACATCGGCTTTTTGCGCCGCCAGCGCGACTTCCTGCGCCAGCCGTTCGTGCCCTGTTTCGCCCAGCGCATCGCGCAGGCGTTCCGCCAGCTTGTCGCGCTGCGCCGCGGCCAGCGCCGGCAGCAGGGGTTGCAAGCCGGCCACCTGCGCTTCGGCGGCGTCGAGCCGGTCGAGAATGTGTCGTTTCAGCTTGCCGCCTTCGCGCAGGCGGCTCTCGATCAGTTCATCCAGCGCCGCCTGCATGCCTTGCAGGGTGGCTTCGTTCAGAGCGTCTTGCGACAGCGTGGCGGTTTGCACCGCGCCGGGCCAGCGCAGGATCTCGTTGACGGAGAGCGGCGCGCTGTTCGGCAGACGCTGCAGCACGTCGGCCTGCCAGTGCGAAAGGCGCTCAAGAACGGCCTGATTGAGGCCGTTATCAAGCGTGGCGGCAGGCAGCAGGTTCAGGCTGATGCGGCATTCCACCTTGCCGCGCGCGAGACGACGATTGATCAGGTCGCGCAGTTGCGGCTCCAGCGAGCGAAACTCATCGGCCAGGCGGAAGTGCAGTTCGAGAAAGCGTTGATTGACGCTGCGCAGATCGATGCTGACGCTGGCATGGTCGAGGGTGAGACTGTGGGCGGCAAACCCGGTCATGCTGGCGGTCATGGATGGCCTGAATGTGGGTTATGGAACGATTGCCGGCGCGGAGCCGGGGTGGTTTTTGCGGCATGGCCGGTTAACAGGCAAAGATAATAGACGTTCGACTATGGCGACTCAACCCAATCAAGCGCTGCCCAACGGTTACCGGCTGAACGAATACACCATCGTGCGCAAGATCGGCGGCGGCGGCTTCAGCATGGTGTACCTGGCGCGCGACGACGACAACCAGTCGGTGGCGATCAAGGAATACCTGCCGGGCGCGCTGGTGCTGCGCACCGAGGGCTCGGTCATCGTGCAGGCCAATTCGTCCGAAAACAACAATGTCTTCCGCCATGGCATGAAGTGTTTTTTCGAGGAAGGCCGGGCGCTGGCGCGCATCGACCATCCCAACGTCATCCGCGTGACCAACTTCTTCCGCGCCAACGAAACCGTCTACATGGTGATGCGCTTCGAGCGCGGCAAAACGCTGCAGCAGCACATCCAGGCCAATCGCGGCACCATCCGCGAAAGCTTCATCCGGCGCGTGTTCGCCCAATTGCTCAACGGCCTGCGCGAGGTGCACACGCACAAGTTGCTGCATCTCGACATCAAGCCGTCCAACCTGTATGTCCGCCTCGACGGCTCGCCGGTGCTGATCGACTTCGGCGCGGCGCGGCAGACGCTGACCCAGGAAGAAAGCAAGCTGCAGCCGATGTACACGCCTGGTTTCGCTGCGCCCGAGCAATATCACAACCGTGAACGGCTGGGGCCGTGGACCGACGTCTACAGCGTGGGTGCCAGCCTCTACGCCTGTCTGGCGGGCTATCCGCCGCAGGCCGCGGATGCGCGCCTGCTCAACGACAAGCTGGTGCCGGCGACGGTCAACTGGCGCGGCGCCTATTCCGACCAGTTGCTGGAGACCATCGATCATTGCCTCAAGCTCAACTACATGGAGCGCCCGCAAAGCGTATTCAGCCTGCAGAAAGTGCTGATGGACCGCAGCGCGATGACGCCGCCGCGCACTTCGTTTTTGAGCAGCCTGAAGCGTTCGCTGAGCAAGGAATTGTTCTAGGAGCCAGTCGGACTTATGATGAATCGGCTGCAAATCCGCCTGGACGGTCCATATTTCGCCGTTTTTCCGCTCAATGGAGTGACTGTTGACCGGGAAAATCGGCAAAATCCGTCCGCACCCAGCCAAATTTTCGCTTCGACCCCATAAGTCCGACAGGCTCCTAGACCGCGCACCATGAAATTCACCATCTACCAGGCATCCCGTCAGGGCGGACGCAAAAACAACCAGGACCGGGTCGCCTACTCCTACAGCCGCGATGCGCTGCTGATGGTGGTGGCCGATGGCATGGGCGGCCACATGCACGGCGAGATCGCGGCGCAGATCGCGGTGCAGACGCTGACCGAGCAGTTCCAGAAAATGGCCAAGCCGCGCCTGGACGATCCGATGGCTTTCCTGGCCGAGGTGACCGAGCGCGCGCATTTCGCCATCAACGATTACGCGGTCGAACAGGACCTGCTGGAAATTCCCCATACCACCTGTGTTGCCGCCGTGGTGCAGGACAACACCGCGTACTGGGCGCATGTGGGCGATTCGCGGCTGTACCTGTTCAGCGACGGCAGCCTGATCGCGCGCACCGAAGACCATACTGCCGTCGCCCAACTGGTGCGCGACGGCATCATCAGCGAAGAAGAGGCGGGCAACCATCCGGAGCGCAACAAGGTGTCCAACTGCCTGGGCGGCTATGTCGCGCCGCAGGTGGAGTGCAATGCGCCGGTTCCGCTGCACGACGCCGACACCATGCTGCTGTGCACCGACGGCATCTGGGGCATGATCAGCATCCCCGAAGTGTCGGCTCTGCTGCATGCCTACACGCTCGAAGACGCGGTGCGCCACCTGATGGACCATGCCGAATTCCGCGGTGGCGCGCACGGCGACAATCTCAGCCTGATCGCCATGACCTGGGGTGAGGCGCGCATGCCGAGCAAGGATTCGATTTCCACCCTGGCGCTGCCGGATGGCGGCGTCACCACGCAGATCAACGCGCTGCGCCCGGTGCCCGGCACGCCGGCGGTGTCGGACGACGAGATCGAGCGTGCCATTGCCGAAATCCAGCAGGCCATCCAGAAAATTTCCGCCAAATAGGCGGCGCACGGTCCGGGTGGGCGCGGGCACGCGCCCGCGGTAAAATCGCGCTTTCCGTCCCGACTGCCCGCCATGTCCCCGATTTCCCGCCCCAGCGGCCGTGCGCCCGATGCACTGCGCGCCCTGTCCTTCACTCGCCGGTTCACCAAGCACGCCGAAGGCTCGGTGCTCGTCACCATGGGCGACACCCGCGTCCTGTGCACCGCCAGCGTGCTTGACAAGCTGCCGCCGCATAAAAAAGGCAGCGGCGAAGGCTGGGTGACGGCCGAGTACGGCATGCTGCCGCGTTCCACCCACACCCGCAGCGACCGCGAAGCCGCGCGCGGCAAGCAGTCCGGACGCACCCAGGAAATCCAGCGGCTGATCGGGCGCAGCCTGCGCGCGGTGGTCGATCTGAAGAAGCTCGGCGAGCGCACCCTGCATATCGACTGCGATGTGCTGCAGGCCGACGGCGGCACCCGCTGCGCCAGCGTCTGCGGCGCCTGGGTCGCGGTGGCCGACGCCATCGCCGGCTTGCTGCGCGACGGCAAACTGGCCGAAACCCCGCTCACCGGCAGCATCGCCGCCGTCTCGGTCGGCGTCTATCAGGGCCAGCCCGTGCTCGATCTCGATTACGAGGAAGACTTCGGCTGCGACACCGACATGAACGTGGTGATGACCGGCAGCGGCGGCATCGTCGAGGTGCAGGGCACCGCCGAAGGCACGCCGTTTTCGCGTGCCACTCTCGAGGCGCTGCTCGACCTGGCGACCGCCGGCATCGCGCAGATCACCGCAGCGCAACACAAGGCGCTGGAAGCATGAAAAAAATCGTCATCGCCTCCGGCAACCCGGGCAAGCTGCGCGAGATTGCGCGCATCCTCGCGCCGCTCGAAATCGAAGCCGCGCCGCAGTCCGATTTCGGCGTTCCCGAATGCCCCGAGCCGCACGTCACCTTCGTCGAGAACTGCCTCGCCAAGGCGCGCCACGCCAGCGCGCACACCGGCCTGCCGGCGCTGGCCGACGACTCCGGAATCTGCGTCGAGGCGCTCAACGGTGCGCCGGGCGTGTATTCCGCACGCTACGCCGGCGAGCCGAAATCCGACGCGCGCAACAATGAAAAGCTCACCGCCGCCCTCGCGGATCAGTCCAACCGCCGCGCGCACTATTACTGCGTGATGGTGCTGGTGCGCTACGCCGACGATCCCGAGCCGCTGATCGCCGAGGGCCGCTGGTTCGGCGAAATCATCGACACGCCGCGCGGCGAGAACGGCTTCGGCTACGACCCGTATTTCCTGCTGCCGCAGTTTGGAAAAACCGGCGCGGAGCTTGGCGAGGACGAGAAGAACGCCATTTCACATCGCGGCCAGGCCTTGCGCGAACTGGCCGACAAGCTGAAGCGGCTTGGCTGAATCCGTCATCCGCTTTGCCGGCAGCGGCCTGAGGGTCCAGCCGCCGCTGTCGCTCTACATTCATTTGCCGTGGTGCGTGAAGAAATGCCCGTACTGCGACTTCAATTCGCACGCCGCACAAGACATTCCCGAAACCGCCTACATCGATGCGCTGCTGCTCGACCTGGAGCGTGCGCTGCCCGATGTCTGGGGACGCACAATCCACACGGTGTTCTTCGGCGGCGGCACCCCCAGTCTGTTTTCGGCGCAGGGCATCGACCGCATCCTGACCGCCGTGCGCACGCTGATGCCGTTGCTGCCGAACGCGGAAATCACCCTCGAAGCCAATCCCGGCACGGTGGAAGCGGCCCGGTTCGCCGGGTTTCGCGAGGCCGGCGTGACCCGGGTCTCGCTCGGCATCCAGAGTTTCAATCCGCGCCATCTGCAGGCGCTGGGGCGCATTCACGACGGCGATGACGCCCGCCGCGCCGCCGAACTGGCCGCCATCCATTTCGACACCTTCAATCTCGACCTGATGTTCGCCCTGCCGGGGCAAACGCTGGCCGAGGCGCTGGCCGATCTCGATACGGCGCTGGACTTTCGTCCGCCGCACCTGTCGGCCTACCACCTCACGCTCGAACCCAACACCCCGTTCGGCCACAGCGCGCCGCCCAACCTGCCGGACGACGACCTGGCCGCCGACATGCAGTTGGCGATCGAGGCCAGGCTGAATGAGGCCGGCATGGAGCATTACGAAACCTCGGCCTATGCCCGGCCGCTTCACGCCAGCCGCCACAATCTCAATTACTGGCGGTTCGGCGACTACCTCGGCATCGGCGCGGGTGCGCATTCCAAGCTGAGTTTTCACGACCGCATCCTGCGGCAGATGCGCACCAAGCATCCACAGCAGTACATGGACGCGGTCCGCCAGGACCGCCACATTGCCGACGTCCGTTCGCTCACACGCAGCGACCTGCCGTTCGAGTTCATGATGAACGCGCTGCGGCTCAATGATGGCGTCCCCGCTGCGCTGTTTGAAGCGCGCACCGGCTTGCCGCTATTCGTTTGTGCGCCCGCACTCGAACAGGCGCAGGCGCGGGGCTTGATGGAGACCGCTGCGAACCACCTCAAACCGACCTTGCAGGGCCAGCGCTTCCTGAACGACCTGCTGGAATTGTTTTTGCCGGGGTAGCGCCGCCAGTTCAACCACCGCGTCGCACAGCACAGGGCGGGCACTCGCCGTCCCCGGCTACGCGGCAATACCGTTTTCCTGACCTGCTCCCGATTTCGCTGGCGTCGAGTGGCCGGCCGATAGATCAGCGCTGGCTGTTCCCTTCTCCGGCGGCCAGTTCCTTCACTCCGGGCACGCGGAAGATGCCTTGCAGTTTGAGCAACTCGTCGCGGTGCTGGCCTGCGAGCGCATTCAGCATGTCGTTTCCCCTGGCGGTCAGGTGCACCTCCACCGCGCGCCGGTCGTTGCGCCCCACTTGGCGCTGTACCAGCCCAAGCTTTTCGCACCGCGAGATGAGCGAAACCACACCATGGTGATGGGACTGCAGACGCTCCGCCAACTCGCTGACGGTAGCCCACTCGCGATCCGGAAATCCGCGTATGTGCAGCAGCAGCTGGTACTGAAGATGGGTGACGCCATGCCGGCGTGTCGCTTCCTCGCTGAAACGTAGGAAGCGCCGGAGTTGATAACGGAAATGGGAGAGCGTCTCGAAGTCGCTTTTGCTGAGGGGAAGGGGTGGCATTGGGTTTGGTCGCGTCTCAAGTGGATTTTTATTGGTTTTTATATCATGTTGTGATACAAATAAATCGTGATGGCCACGCGGCATTGTCGCTACTTTCGTTGCGATGCCGATCGGGAATCCCGTCATGCATGTCCAGAGGCCGCATTCAAAAAGAGGAGATTCACATGAGTATCCTGCCTATCCACAAATTATTCATTTCGTCACCCGAAGGATGGAATGCGTTCGCGCGCGCACAGCCCTCCGCCATCAAGCTGTTCGTCCTGCTGGTGGTGCCATTTTCGCTGATCCCGCCATTGATGCTGGAGTATGCCGGGCAGCACCTGGGCGCCGCCCTGTTTCCCGATACCACGGGCCAGGCGTGGAGCATCGCCGCGCTCTTCTTCCTGATCGCCGAACTGATCAGCGTCCCGTTCATGGCCTGGGCAATCAAGTCGGTGGCCAACAGCAAGGGAATCGACTGTCATTATCGCGATGCCTTCATGCTCGCCGCCGTCGCGCCGGTGCCGCTCTGGCTCTCGTCTCTGGTGCTTTTCTCCGATCAGATCGTCTTGATCATGGCCATGGTCGCTCTGGGCGTGGCGGGTTCGGTCGTGCTGATTTTCCGCGGGGCGGGCAGCATTCTCAAGGTCAAGGAAGAGCTGGTCGCTTTCGACATCGCCTATACCGTTACGGCGCTCGGCCTTGTGGTGTGGGTGATGCTGGTGATGCTGGGACTTGTCCCTGCGCTTGCCTGAGATTCTGACATCACCCGTTTTCTGGCCTGCCTGGCTTATCGGAGCCAGGTATCTGCAAGGAGGTTGAAGATGGAAGCAGCAGCAACACTGAACCTGCCGGATCTTGATGAGGAAGGTTACCTGGTCGAGCCCGGCGAATGGAGCGAAGCCCTCGCTGAATATTTCGCGCAGAAAGAGAATGTCAAGCTCACGGACGCGCATTGGGACGTCATCCGCTTCATGCGCGAATTCTACGAAGAGAACCAGATCGCTCCCGATGCCCGCTATGTGATCAAGCACCTGTCGCAGCGCATGGGAGCCGATGCGCGCAATGCGCTTTACAGGCTGTTCGCGTACGGCTATGTCCAGCAGGCATGCAAGATCGCAGGAATGAAGCGGCCGCGGGCCTGGAGTACCGGCTGACGGTTTTGCCGGGACGGGACTCGTGCAGTCGGGACGCGCGCAGCGGCCACCCCGGCGTTCCGCGCAGCCCTCAAAACCGCTCGCCGGGACACAGATAGCGCCACTGGCCGGGTGGCAGTTGCGCTAACGGCACGCGCCCGAGACGGATACGCTTCATCGACACCACACGCAGTCCAACGGTTTTGCACAGGTGCGCGATTTGTCCGATTTGGGCGCCTTTCAACGCCACCCGCAGGCGGTTCTCGTTTTGCCAGCTGACCTTGATGGCAGGCGGGGTACGGCCATTGAGCGTGGTTGTTGACGCCTTGGCGTCTTGGCAAGCACCGCCTGTCCCTTGCGGGTGGAAGGGGATGCCCTGATTCAGCCGTTTGAGTCCGTGCGGGATGAGTTCACCCGCGACTTCGACGATGACTTCATGCTCCAGCGTGGCGGCATCCTCGGTCAGCTTGCGCGCCACGCGCCAGTCCTGGGTGAAGACGACCAGTCCGCTGGCGCCGGTTTCCAGAGGCACGCACAAGGTCAGCCGGGTGAAATGCTTTTTCAGCGGACGGATGCCGGAGGCGTCTTCGGCCCACTGGGCAGCGGCACCGAGCAGTTGATGCGCGTGCGGTAACGACGCGGCTTCGGCGTCCGTCTCGTCGCCCGGGTGCGTGCGATAGCCGGGCGGTTTGTGCAGCAGCAGGGTGACGGCCTGGGTTTGGGTGAGGTCGGCCAGCGGGTCGATTTCGATACGCTGATCAGTAACCCGGAATTGCGGCTCTTCGATCACGACGCCGTCCACCCGCACCCAGCCGCCGGCGATGATTTGTTCGGCTTCGCGGCGCGAGCAGGCGCGGAGCTCGGCGACGCGTTTGGCAAGGCGGACGGGATCGGTCATGGCAGGGGGCGGTGAATGAAGAGCCTGCAAGTTTACCGCTGTGCCTGTGCGGCAAACCGCCGGCACGCATGGCCGCTGTTCGAGCGCGGTTGTTATTGCAAGCGCGGGCGCGGTATGCTTTTGGGTCGATCAACCCATCCCTCGATCCGGAGACGCCCATGAAAACCGCGCTTGCCCTGTCATTGTTGTTTTTCACCTCATCCGCCCTCGCCGCCGTGGTCGGCAAGGATGTCAGCTACAAGGCGGGCGACACCGTCATGAAAGGCTATCTGGCGTTTGACGATGCCATCAAGGGCAAGCGCGCCGGCGTGCTGGTGGTGCCGGAGTGGTGGGGCGCCAACGATTACGCCAGGAAGCGTGCGCGCATGCTGGCGGGCGAGGGCTACGTCGCGCTGGTGGTCGACATGTACGGCAACGGTCAGATCGCCGACAACCCGCAGGAGGCCGGCGCGCTTGCCGGCAGCGTGAACAAGAATCCGCCGCTGGCGCTGGCCCGGTTTCAGGCGGCCGAGAAATTCCTCGACAAGCAGCCCAATGTGAAGAAAGGTGAACTGGCCGCGCTGGGCTACTGCTTTGGCGGCGGCGTGGTGCTCAACATGGCACGTGCGGGCGAGCCGCTGAAGGCGGTGGTCAGCTACCACGGCGTGCTGGCGACCGACGTGGCGGTCAAGCCGGGCGACATCAAGGCCAAGCTGCGCATCTTCCACGGCGAGGCCGATCCGATCGTGCCGCCCGAGCAGGTCGAGGCGTTCAAGACCGAAATGGACAACGCCAAGGCGGATTACATGCTGGTGGCCTATCCCGGCGTGAAGCACACCTTCACCAACCGCGAGGCTGACAGTTACGCCGCGCAATTCGGGCTGCCGCTCAAATACGACAACGCGGCCGACCGGGATTCGTGGACGCGGACGCTGGAGTTCCTGAAGGCGACGCTGAAATAAGATGAGCGACGCCTGCGACCACGACGGCCACGCCCCGCACGCCAGCGGCAGCCTCGGCATTCCGCAAGTCGGCGCATTCGACCCGGCAGCGTTCGAACGCGCGGTGAACGACATGCTCGTCGCCTGCGGGGTCGCGCCGGATTCGGTGCACACCGGGCGCACCGCGCAACGCGTGCGCGAGTTGTGGCAGAAGCGGCTGCTCGGCGGCTATGCGATCGCACCCGCCGAGGCGCTGGGCGAAGGCTTCACCGATGATCGCAACGACATGGTGGTGGTGCGCGGCATCGCGGTGCACGGCGTGTGCCCGCATCATCTGGTGCCGTTCCGCGGCGTCGCGCACGTGGCCTACATCCCCGGCGGCCGGCTGCACGGCTTCGGGCGCATCGCGCGCCTGGTCGATGCGATCGGCCATCGCTTCACTTATCAGGAATGGATGACGCGCGACATCGCCGAGGCGCTGGTGACGCACGGCCAGGCGCAGGGTGCGGCGTGCATCATCGAGGCCGAGCAGCTGTGCCTGCTGCTCGGCGAGGACCGGCGCGGCGACGAGCGCGTCGTCACCCAGGCCTTCACCGGCTGCTTTCTGACCAGCGACCAGATGCGCAACGAATTCCTGCGCGCGATAACGCAGCGGGAGTTGCGTTGATCAGGCATGGCGCAGCGGGAGCTGCGTTGATCGGGCATGGCGCAGCGGGAGCTGCGTTGATCGGGCGCAACGCGGCCGCTTTGCGCTAGGACGTATTCCACATGGCCCTCCATGCTGACAAGCCGGCCACGCTGATGCTGCCCCCCGCGCCCTACGCGGCTGCCCTGCTCGGCGGCTGGTGGCTGGACCGCCAGGTGCATGCGCTGCCGCTCGGCGGGGGCGCGGCGACGCACGCGCTCGGCTGGCTGCTGGCCGGCATCGGGCTGGCCTTGTTTGTCTGGACCCTGTGGACATTCCATCGCCATCGCACCACGGTCAACCCCTATCGGGGCGCCTCCGCACTCTGCACGGACGGGCCGTTCCGCTTCAGCCGCAATCCGATCTACCTCGGCGACTGGTTCATCTTCGCCGGGGTGACGCTGTTGCTGACCACTGCATGGCCACTGGCGTTCGCGCCGCTGATCTGGCTGCTGCTGCGCTACGGCGTGATCCGCCACGAGGAAGCGCATCTCGAAGCCCGCTTCGGCGACACCTATCGCGACTATAAAACCCGGGTGCGGCGCTGGCTGTGAGCATGGCGCGCCGACTCGCGGCGGCTTTCTGACTACAGCGCGGTCCGGCCGGGCCGTTATAGACCTGTAGGACGATGTCATTCGGGAGCCCGCCATGCGCATTACGCTGCACGACAAATCGCTGGAAATCCGGCTCACCGCCGCTGCGCAAAAGGCGCTGGCCCGGCGCGATACGCCGCTGGTCGCCGAGATGGAACTGCTGTTTTCCTGCCTGCTGCGCAAGCGGGTGCATTTCGGCGAGGTGGCGGAGCTGGCGGTGCCGGTCAACGACCGCCTGTCGGTGCGCTTCAAGCCCGTCATGACGCGCCGCTGCAGCGTGGCGGACGGCGGCGCGTCGCCGCCGTCCGAAAGCTTCCCGCTCGAAAATCCGCGTCCCTACGTGCCCAACTGGCTGGCCATCGATTACCGCCGCGGCAAGTGGGTAGGGGAATTCGGCTACGCCGGCTGAAGCGGCCTCAAGCCAGGCCGAACAGTTCGCGCGCGTTGCGGGTGGTGGCCTGCGCCACCGCGGCGACGTCGATGCCGCGCAGCTCGGCCAGGGTCTGCGCGATGCGCGGCAATTCCCCCGGCGCGTTGCGGCCGCGGCCGATCCATACCGGCGGGATGTCGGGGCTGTCGGTTTCCAGCACGATGGCGTCGAGCGGCAGGTCGACCGCCAGCCGCCGCAGCTTGTTGGCGCGCGGCCAGGTAAACGCGCCGCCGAAGCCGAGCTTGAATCCCAGCTTGATGAAGGCGTCCGCCTGCTGCGGGCTGCCGTTGAAGGCATGGGCGACGCCGCCGCGCACGCGGATCTTGCGCAAGTGCTTGAGTAATTCGTCGTTCGCCTTGCGGCAGTGCAGCAGCACCGGCAGGTCGTGGTCGCGCGCGATCTTCAACTGCTCGACGTAGAAAAACTCCTGGGCGGCGTAGTCGAGCCCTCTGACAAACAGGTCGAGTCCGATTTCGCCGATCGCCACCGGCCGCTGCGCCTCGATCTGCGCGCGCAGGTCGGCGAGGTGCGCGGGGCGGTGCGCGCCAGATCGGAAGAGCACACGTCTGAACTCCAGTCACTGA
>ERZ761609.2102-NODE-2102-length-15551-cov-6.957408_pt1 | contig 15551 bp, 11 predicted proteins | sample MGYA00511163_ERZ761609 | MGnify/ENA primary metagenome ERZ761609 (study PRJEB28899, sample SAMN02445070) | bioreactor sludge metagenome | biome: EBPR sludge | place: Australia: Brisbane, Thorneside Wastewater Treatment Plant | collected 2011-12-16 ... | reverse complement strand
CAGCGCATCGCGGCCGCAATCATCGGCCGCAGCGCCGGGGCCAAAGAGCACCTCCTGCTCCTCCCATGCGGCATCCAGCGCGTCGAGATCATCGGGCGCAGGATCAGGCTCGGCCATCAGGCGCGACAGCGTGTCGGCGTCAATCTCGGCATGGGCCAGCGCCATCAGCGCCGCCATCACAGAGGCATAGGGCGAACTCCGGCGCTTCAGCCGCTCATGCAGTGCCGCAATCACATGCGCAGGCTGGCCGATCAGATCCAGCGCCTCTTGCGGCGCGCGCGTTGAGGCAAACTCGAGGAACAGCGGCAGATAATCCGGCAATTCGCTGGCCGTCGTCTCAAATCCCGCCGCCGCATAAAGCTGCATCAGATCAACCATCGCCTGGCCGCGGTCGCGGCTTTCGCCATGCACATGTTCGAACAGGTGAAGCGAAAGCGCGCGGCTGCGGTCGAAGAGGTCCACATAGGCCTCCTGCGCCTCAACCACATCCATTGCCGAGAGGCGGTCGATGAAGTCGCTGATCCCCGCGACTGCATCGGCGGTGAGCAGGGCTTCGCGTGCAACGATCTCCTTCAGCTCACTGCCTGCTTCAAGCAGCGCTTGCGTGGGATAGGAGAGGAGGGCCGAGAGAACCTTGAGCGTTTTCATCAGTAAGCTCCCATCTTCGGCTTGTCGTTCTTCACCTTCACGCCGCCAAACAGGTTGGTGCGTGTATCCGACGGCATGCAGCCATCACCAAACGAGAAGCCGCACTGGCCGCGCAGCTCATACGCATCCTCGGCAAGTTCACGATGGGCGGTTGGAATGACAAAGCGGTCTTCGTAGTTGGCGATTGCCATCAGCTGGTACATCTCTTCGATGGCAGCAGGCGAAAGGCCCACGCGCTTGGCCAGCCCCTCATCAATCACGCCGTCAATCGTTTTGGCGCGCATGTAACCGCGCATGGCGAGCATCCGCTCAAGACCGGCGATCACCGGCGCCTCGTCGCCTGCCGTCAGAAGATTGGCGAGATAGCGCACAGGAATGCGCAAGCTGCGGACATCAGGCATTTTGCCGTCGCTGCCCATCTTGCCGGCATCGGAGGCTGCCGTAATCGGCGACAGCGGCGGCACATACCAGACCATCGGCAACGTGCGGTACTCGGGATGAAGCGGGAAGGCGACCTTCCATTCCATCGCCATCTTCCAGATGGGCGACACGCGCGCCGCCTCCAGCCAGTTTTCAGGCACACCATCCTTGCGCGCCTGCGCAATCACCTGCGGATCGCGCGGGTCAAGGAAGACCGACATCTGCGCGTCATAGAGCGCCTTCTCGTCCTTCACGCTGGCCGCTTCACCGATGCGGTCGGCGTCATAGAGCATCACGCCCAGATAGCGGATGCGCCCGACGCAGGTTTCTGAGCATACGGTCGGCTGGCCCGCTTCGATGCGCGGATAGCAGAAGATGCATTTCTCTGACTTGCCGCTCGACCAGTTGAAATAGATTTTCTTGTAGGGGCAGCCCGACACGCACATGCGCCAGCCCCGGCATTTTTCCTGATCGATGAGAACGATGCCGTCCTCCTCGCGCTTGTAGATGGCGCCCGAGGGGCACGCCGCTGCACAGGCCGGATTGAGGCAGTGCTCGCACAGCCGCGGCAGATACATCATGAAAGTGTTTTCGAACTGGCCGTAAATCTCCTTCTGCACGCCCTCGAAATTTGCATCCGCCGAGCGCTTGGAGAATTCGCCGCCCAGGATTTCCTCCCAGTTCGGCCCCCATTTGATTTTCTCCATCCGCTCGCCGGTAATCAGCGAGCGGGGCCGTGCGGTGGGGAACGCCTCCAGCTCCGGCGCCTTCTGCAGATGCTCGTAATCGAAGGTGAAGGGTTCGTAGTAGTCGTCAATCTCCGGCATGTCGGGATTGGCGAAAATCTTGGAAAGGATGCGCCACTTGCCGCCGATGCGCGGTGTAATCGCGCCGGTGGCGGTGCGCTTCCAGCCGCCCTTCCACTTCTTCTGGTTCTCCCAGTCCTTGGGATAACCGATGCCCGGCTTCGTCTCGACATTGTTGAACCAGGCGTATTCAACGCCCTCGCGGTTGGTCCACACATTCTTGCAGGTGACCGAGCAGGTGTGACACCCGATGCACTTGTCGAGGTTCAGAACCATCGCAATCTGTGCGCGGATTTTCATGACCGGGCCCTCCCTTTGGCGTTGTTGCCGGGATGTGGCCGCTCCAGCCAATCCACTTTTTTCAGCTTGCGCACGATGACGAACTCGTCGCGGTTCGTGCCGATCGTGCCGTAATAGTTGAAGTCATAGGCAAGCTGCACATAGCCGCCGATCATGTGCGTCGGCTTCAGAACCGCGCGCGTGACCGAGTTGTGGATGCCGCCGCGCTGGCCGGTCATCTCGCTGCCCGGCACGTTCACGATCTTCTCCTGCGCGTGATACATGAAGAGCGTGCCGTCCTTCATGCGCTGGGAGACGACTGCGCGCGCCACCAGTGCGCCGTTGGAATTGTAAGCCTCCACCCAGTCATTGTCGGCGATGCCGGCCTTTTTGGCGTCAGCCTCCGACAGCCACACAATCGGCCCGCCGCGCGACAGCGTGAGCATCAGAAGATTGTCGGTATAGGTCGAATGGATGCCCCATTTCTGGTGCGGCGTGATGAAGTTGAGGACGATCTCCTTCTCGCCATTGGGCTTCAGGCCCGAAACCGGCTTGATGGTTTTGAGGTCCACCGGCGGGCGATAGACGCACAGCGCCTCGCCGAATGCGCGCATCCACAAATGATCCTGATAGAGCTGCTGGCGGCCTGTCAGCGTGCGCCACGGGATCAGCTCATGCACATTCGTGTAACCGGCATTGTAGCAGACCTTTTCGCTCTCAAGGCCTGACCACGTCGGCGCCGAGATGATCTTGCGCGGCTGCGCGACCACATCACGGAAGCGGATCTTCTCGTCCTCCTTGGGCAGTGCCAGATGGTCATGCGCGCGGCCCGTGGTTTTGGAGAGCGTCTGCCACGCGCGTACGGCGACTTCGCCATTGGTTTCCGGCGCCATCATCAGGATGACTTCCGCGGCATCAACGTCGCTGACGATGCGGGCAAGGCCCTTGTTCGCCCCCTCGCCATGCACGCCGTTCAGCTCTTTCAGATGCTGCACCTCATGGCCGGTCTTCCAGGCAAGGCCCTTGATGCCATTGCCAACGGAATCCATCAGCGGCCCCAGGGCGGTGAAACGCTCATAAACGTGCGGGTAATCGCGCTCCACAACGCTGACGACCGGCATGGTCTTGCCTGCCACCGGCTCGCACTCGCCACGCTTCCAGTCCTTGGGATCAAAGGGCTGGGCCACTTCCATCGCCGTGTCGTGCTTGATGGGCGTCAGCACCACGTCCTTTTCAACGCCCAGAACTTCGGGCGCGACCTTCGAGAAGGCCTTGGCGATGCCCTTGTAGATTTCCCAGTCAGAGCGCGCGCCCCACACCGGGTCCACCGCGCTGGTCAGCGGGTGGATGAAAGGATGCATGTCGGATGTGTTGAGATCGTTCTTCTCGTACCACGTTGCGGTTGGCAGAACGATGTCGGAATAGACGCAGGTCGTGGACATGCGGAAATCGAGCGTAACGAGCAGATCAAGCTTGCCCTGCGGCGCTTCCGCCTGCCACGCGACTTCCTTGGGCTTCTTGCGCCCCTCGGGGCCAAGGTCCTTGCCCAGGACGCCATGCGACGTGCCCAGAAGATGCTTCAGGAAATATTCGTGGCCCTTGCCCGATGATCCCAGAAGGTTAGAGCGCCACACAAACATGTTGCGCGGCCAGCTCTTGGGATCATCCGGCTTTTCCCACGCAAACGAAAGCTCGCCGCGCTTGACGGCAGCCTGCACATAATCCTTCACCTCCTGCCCCGCGTCGGCGGCGCGCTTGGCAATGTTCAGCGGATTTTCAGAAAGCGTGGGATAGCCGGGCAGCCAGCCCATGCGCACCGCGCGCACATTATAGTCGATGATGGCGCCATCCCACGGGCCGGGTGGTGCGGTGGGTGAAAGGATTTCGTCGGCCGACAGGGTTTCATAGCGCCACTGATCCGTGTGCACATAGAACGCCGAGGTCGAATTCTGCTGGCGCGGCGGGCGACCCCAGTCGAGCGCAAAGGCCAAGGGCGCCCAGCCTGCCTGCGGACGCAGCTTTTCCTGACCCACATAATGCGACCAGCCGCCACCCGATTGGCCCACGCAGCCGCACATCACCAGCATGTTGATGACGCCGCGATAATTCATGTCGGCGTGATACCAGTGGTTCATCGCCGCACCGATGATGATCATCGAGCGGCCATTGGTCTTTTCGGCATTGGTGGCAAACTCGCGCGCCACCTGGATGATCTTGTCGCGCGAGACGCCCGTGATCTTCTCCGCCCATGCGGGCGTATAGGGCACGTCCTCGTCAAACGATTTGCCGGTGTTGGCGCCGCCAAAGCCGCGATCAACGCCATAATTGGCGAGGAAGAGATCGTGCACGCTTGCCACCAGCACATCGCCCGATGCGGTCTTGACGGTCTTCACCGGCACGTTGCGGCCAAGCACGCTGGCATGGTTTGAGTGCGTGAAGTGGGGCGTCTCGATATTGCCGAAATAGGGGAATGCCACTTCGGCATAGCGATCCTTGATCGCATCCAGCGACAGGCGGAGTTTCGTCTCGCGCCCGCTGGAATCTTTTTCCTCCAGATTCCACTTGCCGCCTTCACCCCAGCGGAAGCCGGATGTGCCCCGCGGTGCCACCAGCTCACCACTCGCCTCATCAAAGGCAACCGTCTTCCAGTCGGGATTGTTGGTCTCGCCCAGTGCGCCGGCAAAATCCGACGCGCGCAGAAAGCGGTCCGGCACCAGCTTGCCGTCCTGCTGCACAAGGCGCACCAGCATCGGCATGTCGGTATAGCGGCGCACGTAATCCTGGAAATAGGGAACGGTGCGCTTGACGTGGTATTCGGTCAGGATCACATGACCCATCGCCATGGCGAGCGCGGCATCGGTGCCCTGCTTGACCGGCAGCCAGATGTCGCCGAATTTCGAGGCTTCCGAATAATCCGGGCAGATCACCGCCGACTTCGCGCCGCGGTAGCGCGCTTCGGTATAGAAATGCGCATCCGGCGTGCGCGTCTGCGGCACGTTGGAGCCCCACAGGATCAGGAAGCCCGCATTGTACCAGTCCGCGCTTTCGGGAACGTCGGTCTGCTCACCCCAGGTCTGCGGCGAGGCTGGCGGCAGATCGCAATACCAGTCATAGAATGACATGCACACGCCGCCGATCAGCGACAGATAGCGCGAACCCGCAGCGTAAGAGACCATCGACATCGCCGGGATGGGCGAGAAGCCGAAAATGCGGTCCGGCCCGAATGTCTTGGCGGTATAGGCATTGGCGGCTGCAATCAGCTCGTTGATCTCGTCCCACTCTGCGCGCACAAAGCCGCCATGACCGCGCTTTTTGGTGTAGGACGCGCGCTTCTCCGGGTTCTCGACAATGCTGGCCCATGCCGCCACCGGCGTCATCGTCGCGCGCGCCTCGCGCCACAATTTGATGAGGCGCGAGCGCACCAGCGGATATTTCACCCGGTTGCCGGAATAGAGATACCAGCTGTAACTCGCACCGCGCGAGCAGCCGCGCGGTTCATGGTTGGGAAGATCGGGCCGCGTGCGCGGATAATCCGTCTGCTGCGTCTCCCAGGTGACGATGCCGCCCTTCACATAGATTTTCCACGAACACGAACCCGTGCAGTTGGCGCCATGGGTGGAGCGCACGACCTTGTCGTGCTGCCAGCGATGGCGATAGCCGTCTTCCCAGTCACGCGGCTCGTTGGTGGTGACGCCGTGACCCCTGGCAAAGGGTTCGCGCATCTTCTTGAAGAAGGTGAGGCGGTCGATGAAATGGCTCATGTAATCTCTCCCGTCTCTTGCTCAGCACGGATGGGGCGCGTTGCGGCGCGCATAAAGCCGCCAGTTCAGGAACACGTTGGCGGCAAAGAAGACGGCAAGGCCCCAGAAGACGGCGTTGGGATTGCCAAAGGCGCCAAACGACCAGCCGAACAGAAGGCCGAAGAAGAAGGGGCCATAGGCCGCAATCGCAGCGGTAAAGCCGATCACGCCGCCTGCCTGGCGCGGCGGGAAGATCATCGGCATCTGCTTGAAGGTGGACGCATTGCCGACGCCAGCAAAGAAGAAGAGCGCCAGCATCGCCGCCACAAAGTAAGGGAAACTGTCGAGCGATGTCGGTGTCGTGAAGAAGGGAACGGCAATCGCGCACAAGACCATGCCGATGCCCGCCCACTGCGTTACACGCGCACCACCAAGCCGGTCGGAAACGGGGCCCGCCAGCACCCGCGAGATTGAACCCACCAGCGGGCCATAGAAGGCAAAGGCCAGCGGATCGGGCGCGCCCTCAAGCCCGCCATAGCACTGCTTGATGAGCAGCGGGAACGTCGCCGCAAGGCCGGAGAACGCGCCGAACGTCATGATGTAAAGCGACGTCATCGTCCATGTGTGCTTGGAGCGGAAGATGTCGAACTGCTCGCGGAAATTGGCGGTGATCGGCACCGACCTCAGAAGGATCAGGGCCGTGATGCCCAGAACCGCGATGAACGGCACATAGATGGCCGCGGCATTCTGCAGCCACACATTCGAAGTGACGCCGGCCTTTGTCATCATTTGCGGCTCGCCCATGAAGGCGGTGCTGCCCATCAGCGCAAAGCCGATGATCCAGGGCGTGACAAACTGCACGACAGAGACGCCGAAATTGCCGATGCCTGCCTGGATGGCAAGCGCGGTTCCTTGCAGCCGCTTGGGGAAGAAGAGGCTGGTCGAGGGCATGAAGGACGAGAAATTGCCGCCGCCCAGTCCCGCCGCAAACGCAAGCAGCATCAGCGCCCAGAACGGTGTGGTGGGATCCTGCACCGCATAGAACCAGCCAATCGCGGGGATCAAGAGCGACAGGGTGGAAAGTCCCACCACATGGCGCGTGCCATAAACCGGCGTCAGGAACATGTGGAGAAGGCGCAGCGTGCCGCCCGCAAGGCCGGGCATGGCGGTGAGCCAGAAAAGCTCATCGGTTGAAAGCTTGAACCCGATCTGCGGCAAACGCACGACAAGCGCCGACACCACAAACCAGACGATGAAGGCAAGCATCAGATTGGCGGTCGTGACGGTCAGCGTGCGGTAGGCAACGCGCTTGCCTGTGCTCGCCCAGAAGGCCGCATCTTCCGGCTGCCACTCTTTGAGCCAGGTCGCGCCCGATCTGGCTGCCGCCGGTGTGGATGTGTTGGTCATGTTTGTTCTCCGGCGTTGGGTCAGCGGTGTGCCGGGGCAGCCGGCAGAACCGGGCCCAGCACATCGTGAGAGGGGAAGTCCTTGGGTCCGGCCAGTTCAGGATGTTCAAGCCGGTTCATGCGCAGGATGGCGGCATGCATCCACAGGAGGCTTGCAGCCACGATGACGAAGAGCAGCATGAAGCAGCTCGTCCACACGCCGACATAATCGTTGAGCGCGCCAAACGCGATCGGCAGGACAAAACCGCCAAGTCCGCCAATCAGGCCGACAACACCGCCAACCGATCCCACCCGGCCCGGATAGTAGACCGGGATGTGCTTATAGACGGCGGCCTTGCCCAGGCTCATGAAAAAGCCCAGTGCAAATGTCAGCATGGTGAAGGGAATGAAGCCGAGCGCGATGGTGAACTCGATCGGCCCCTTGATCCCGTCAACAGTGTAGTGCGTAGAAGGATAAGAGAGCAGGAACGTGCAGACGACCGAGCCGATAAAGGTCCAGTACATCACCTTGCGCGCGCCCACCTTGTCCGACAGCGTGCCGCCCAGAATGCGGAAGACCGAGCCGGGAATTGAATAGGCCGCGCCCAGAAGGCCCGCAGTCACAATGTCGAGGCCATAGACGCCGACATAATAACGCGGCAGCCACAGCGCCAGCGCGACAAATCCGCCGAACACGAAGAAGTAATAGAGCGAGAAGCGCCACACCTGCAGGTTCTTGAGCGGCACCAGCATGGCGCGCATCGGCTCGGGCTTCACGCCCGATGCGCGGCGCGCTGCAAGATCAGGGTCATCCTTGGTGGTGATGAAAAAGATGACGGCCATGACGGCGAGCGCAATCGCCCACACAATGGCGACCATCTTCCATCCCGCCGCCACCATGATGACGGGCGCCAGAAACTTGGTGACCGCCGCGCCCACATTGCCCGCACCGAAAATGCCAAGGGCCGTTCCCTGCTTTTCCTTCGGAAACCATTTTGAAGTGTAGGCGATGCCCACCGCAAACGAGCCGCCCGCAATACCCACACCCAGCGCCGCCAGAAGGAACGTAGGATAGTCATAGGCGAAGGTGAGCAGGAACGTGGCGAGCGACGCGGACAGCATCACCAGCGTAAAGACGATGCGGCCGCCATATTGATCGGTCCAGATGCCCAGCATCAGCCGGATGATGGAACCGGTCAGGATCGGCGTGCCGACCAGCAATCCGAACTGCGTGTCGGAAAGGCCCAGCTCGCCTTTGATCTGTACGCCAATGATCGAGAAGATCGTCCACACCGCAAAGCAGACGGTGAACGAGATCGTGGAAAGCCACAGCGCACGTTGTTGGTCGCCGCTGCTGATTTGCGAAACTGTCATGGGCCGCCCCTGCCGCCATCAAAGAATTGCGGTGGAGAGGCTGCGCTTGCGGGTCTTCAAACCCTTGATCCGGGTCAATCGATTCCAGAAAACCCAGTCATTCAAGAGAGTTAGGAACATTCATCATGGCGCAGGGTCGAGGATATCAAGCCGCGCAGGCAAGCTTTGCAAGCAATGTATTGACTAATGTCATGACAATTCATGATTGCCCGGCTAGCATGCGCTGCGTGGGGATCACGGGGGAGAGAGTCGCCATGCGGCCGGAAGATGTGACCGAGATGCGGGCGCTGCCACTGTTCCGTGGCGTCGCCGACAGCCATGCAAACGCGATGCTGAAGATATCGTTCCTTCAGCGCTTTCCGGCGCATGTCGAACTGGTGCGCGAGGGCGATCCGCCGGATTTTCTCCATGTCATTGTTGATGGCGCGGTGGAAGTTTACTCCGCCTGGCGCGACCGCGAGACGACGATTGCTGTTCTGGGCGCAGGCCACAGCTTCATCGTCGCAGCAGTCTTGCTCGACAAGGTCTATCTGAAATCGGTGCGTGCGCTGACCGCTTGCCGCATCCTGATGGTGCCAGCCGATGCGGTACGGAAATATTTTGCGGAGGATGCAGCCTTTGCCCGGGCGCTGGCGCAGGAAATTGCGATGGCCTATCGCACCGTGGTGAAGGAGCTGAAGAACCAGAAATTGCGCTCAAGCCTGGAGCGTCTGGCGAACTGGCTTTTGCTGCGTGATGCGGAAACCGGCGGCAATGGTGCGTTCGATCTCCCCTTCGACAAGAAAACGCTCGCCTCGCGTCTGGGCATGGTGCCAGAGGTTCTGTCGCGGTCCTTTGCCGCGCTTGGCCCCTATGGCGTGACAGTCAAGGGCCCGAAAATCACGCTGGCCAGCGCCCGCAAAGAGGCGCTGCGTAATCTCGCGCGCCCCTCCTTCACGATTGATGATCCGAACTCGTGAGCATCAGTCGGGCAGGATGCGGCCGGGGTTGAGAATGTTTTTCGGATCAAACACCTGTTTGATCTGGCGCATCAGCGCAATCTCGTGTGGGCCGCGCGTGGCTGAAAGCCAGGCGCGCTTTTCAAGCCCGATGCCGTGCTCGGCCGATACCGAGCCACGGAAGGACTGAAGCGGCTCATAGACAAGCGCTTCAACCTTGGCGCGCGCCGCTGCATCTCCCGCGCCGGGTGCTGCAATCAGATGCAGATTGCCGTCACCCAGATGCCCGAACACGAAAAGCTTTGCCGCAGCAAACTCTGCCTGAAGCCTTGCATCCAATTGCGCAATATAGGCTTCCATCGCGCCGATGGGCAGCGAAACATCGAACGTGAAAATCGGCCAATGCGCGGCAAAGGCAAAGACATTGTCACGGATGCGCCAGATCGCATGAACCTCATCGGCGCTTTTGGCGATCACGGCATCGTCGATCAGACCGGCTTCAAGCGCGCCTTCAAGTGCTGCTTCAAACTGCACCTGATCGCGCGCAATGTCCGGCCCCATTGCCTCAATCAGCACCGTATAGGGCGCTGGCGCAAGCTTGGGCGGGCGGCCCGCCTCGGGCGTGCTGGTCAGCACCTCATAGGAGTTGCGCCACATCACCTCGAAGGCGGAAAGCTGGCCGCCCAGCGTTTGGTCCATTCGCCGCAACAGGCTGGTGACGCTTTCAAACGAGGGCGAACAGACCAGCGCGACACACTGGCTGACAGGCTTTTCCGAAAGACGCAGCACGGCAGCGGTGATGACCGCCAGCGTGCCCTCGCTGCCGATCAGAAGGTTCTTGAGGTCGTAACCCGCATTGTTCTTGATGAGGCCGGAAAGATTGTCGATCACCGTGCCATCGGCCAGTACCGCTTCGATGCCCAGCACGCGGTCTCGCGTCATGCCATAGCGGATCACGCGGTTGCCGCCTGCATTGGTCGCCAGCGATCCGCCCAGCATGGCCGATCCGCGCGCCCCCCAATCAACCGGATAGATGAGGCCCTGCGCCTCGGCTTCCTCCTGCAGGGTCTGGATGATGACACCCGCCTCGGCCGTCATGGTGCGGTTGGCCGCATCAATTGCGCGGATGCGGTTCATCCGCTCCAGAGAGAGGATCACGTCGCCGCCGCTCGAATCCGCGCCATGCACAAGCCCCGTCAAGCCGCCTGCCACAATCACGCTCTGTCCGGCGGCATGACACGCCTTCAGAACGCGTGAAACCTCATCGGTATTTGCAGGGCGCACAATCGCCTTCGCCGCGCGCTTGGGCGCATTGGGAAAGGGCGGCACACGCCAGTCGCGCGCAGCTTCGCCGTCAAGGCAGCCAGCAGGGCCGGTGATGGACTTCAGTTCTTCGGCAAGAGAGCGGTCAGACATGCCAGATCCTCCGGCGTATCAAGGTCGTGGAAACTGTCGCCGATTGCGCAGGTAACATCAACAAACACGCCGCCCAGTTGCCGCGCCGCACCGGCGATCGAGCGTTCGCCCTTTTCCATCAGCGCAGCAAGGGCGCCATGTGCGCTGACAGGCCAAAGACCGAACACCGGCATGATCTGGCCATCAGACCGGGCAAGACGGATACCCGTGCCGCCCGCGTGCAGCTGGCTTGCCAGAGTGTGCGGCACAAAGGGCGTATCGCCCGCAAAGGTCAGGATCAGATCAAACCCCTGCGCGCTGGCATGCAAAAGAGCTGATACGATTCCGGCCAGCGGCCCGTCGCGCAACTCTGGCGCCAGAGGCAAGGCGCCCGGCACATCCGCCAGCACCGTCACATCATCCGGCAGGCCGGGCATTGGATCATTGGCGCTGATGACAAGCGCATCAACCTGGCCCCGCGCCCGCGCGATCACATGATCGATCAGGCGCGCGCCGCCCAGCATCTCCAGCGCCTTGATCCGCCCGCCCAGCCGCACAGCCCTGCCGCCCGCCAGAATGACGCCCAGCGTGCGCAGTTCCGTCATCAGGCGGCCAGACGCGAAAGCCGCTTGGCGATGATGTCGTGCGCCTCTTTCATGATGCGGTCGATCAGTTCCTTGCAGGTGGGAATGTCATGGATAAGGCCCGCCACCATGCCGCACGACCACGCGCCGGCATCCATCTCGCCGCCCTGCATGATGCGCGGATAGACACCGGCGACTTCGCTGATGATGTCCTCGAATTTCAGATTGGCGCCCGCGGCCCTTTCCTTTTCGATCAGGCGCTCGACGGCGGCGTTTTTCAGAACGCGTTCCGTATTTCGCAAGGGCCGCATGATGAGGCGCGTATCAAGCTCGCTTGCAGCCACAATCGCCTGCTTCACGTTTTCATGCACGGGTGCTTCCTTGGTGGCGATAAAGCGCGTGCCCATGTTCATGCCCTCTGCGCCGAGCGAAAGGGCCGCTACCAGCGAGCGGCCATCCGCCATGCCGCCAGAGGCGACGAACGGAATTTTCAGCTCCTCGGCGGCGCGCGGCAGAAGGATGAAATTGGGAATGTCGTCCTCGCCGGGATGGCCGCCGCACTCAAACCCGTCAACGCTGACGGCATCGCAGCCAATCGCTTCGGCCTTCAGTGAATGGCGCACCGACGTGCATTTGTGGATGACTTTGATGCCGGCTTCCTTCATCGCGGGCATGTATTTCTGGGGATTGTTGCCCGCCGTCTCTACGATCTTCACGCCGCCCTCGATAATGGCGCGGATATAGCCGGGATAGTCCGGCGGCGTCAGCGAGGGCAGGAACGTAAGGTTCACGCCGAACGGCTTTTTTGTCAGCGTGTGGCACTTGGCAATTTCGGCGGCCAGCGCCTCCGGGCTGCGCTGTGTCAGTCCGGTGATGATGCCAAGCCCGCCCGCATTCGACACGGCCGCCGCCATCTCGGCATAGCCGACATGATGCATGCCGCCCTGGATGATCGGGTGCTCGATGCCGAAAAGTTCGGTAATGCGGGTTTTCATGGGGGTTTGCCTCTGAAGGAAAAGGGGAATGGCTGATCCTGACAAGCCGCCCTGGTCTTTTCAACCGGGCTGGGACCAGGGATGGGCAGGGCGGGCGAGATAGAAGTTGACCGAACAGTCAAAATTGACTATATGGTCAATTATGACAGCGCCACCCGCCACCGCCCGCATCACCCGCAAGCGTGAACGCACGCGCGGCGAACTTGTGGCCGCCGCCGAACGGCTGGTCGCGGTCCATGGCCTTGATGCGGTCTCGATCGCCGACATCACGCACGAGGCCGACGTCGCCAAAGGCACGTTCTATACGCACTTTGAAGACAAGGATGATCTGGCCGCCGCCATCGGTGCGCGCATCCGTGACGAACTTGAGGCGGCGATTGACGCCACCAACGCGGCAGTGACGGATCCTGCCTTGCGCATGGCCAACGGCCTTTCCACCGTGCTCGCCTATGCCATGGCCCATCCCGTCAGCGCGCGAGCGCTGTTGAAGTTGAGGCCCGGCGCCATCGATCCCGATGCTGCCATCAACACAGGCATCCGCAATGACGTAGTGATGGGCGTCAAGGCCAAGCGCTTCTGGGCGGCCTCACCGGGCGCCGCTGTTGTCACCATCATGGGTGCAGCCATGTCGGCGATGATGCGGCTTTCTGATGCCGCCCACCGCATGAGCGACCCCGCAGGCTTTGCAGCCGATGTCATTGCCACCTGTCTGGTGGCGCTGGGCGTCAAACCTGCCGAGGCCACGCGCATGGCAGCGTCGGCCATAAGCGAGCGAAAGAAAGATCAGTTGATCCCGCAAGGAAAAGAGAGGCGGCCATGACACCACCCCGCGCCAAAGACATCGCCTATGTGCGCTTTCAGGTGCCCGATCTGGACGCAGCCGAAAAATGGCTTTCCGATTTCGGTTTGGCGCGCGCGTCCCGCACGGAAGATGCGCTCTGTATGAAGGGTGGCAATGGCGCGCCCTTTGCCTGGGTTGCGCACAAGGGCGAGGCCCGCTTTCTGGGCCTTGGCTTTGACATGGGTGACGATGCGATGCTTGACGCGCTGGCCGCAAAGACCGGCGTCGCGCCCGCAACAAACGCAGAGCTCGGCGGTGGAAAAATCATCCGCCTGACCGATCCGGATGGCTTTACAATCGAAGCGGTCCTGCGCCCGCATGGCGCGCCTGAAACATTGCCGCCGCGTCAAAAACTCAACGATGCGCGCGAGAAGGCGCGGCTGAACACGCAATCCGCGCCGCCCAATGGCCCGGCGAGCGTGTGGCGGCTGGGCCATGCCGTTGTCAATGTCACCGACTTCCGCAAGAGCGAGGCCTGGTACAAGACGCACTTTGGCCTCATCACGTCTGACGAGATCGAACTTGCGCCCGGCGCAACTTTGGGTGCGTTCCTGCGCTGCGATCAGGGCACGCGGCCCGTCGATCATCACACGCTGTTTCTCGTCGGCACGGGCAAGCCCGGCTTCAACCACGCGGCCTTTGAGGTGACGGATGCCGATGCGCTCCTCTCCGGCCATCATGTGATGAAGGAAAAGGGTCACAACCACGCTTGGGGCATTGGCCGTCACATTCTGGGCAGTCAGATCTTTGATTACTGGCGCGATCCCTTCGGCTTCACGCTGGAGCACTGGACCGACGGCGATCTCTTCAGCGCCGATCACGCGCCCAGCAAGCAATCACTCGAACAGCTGATCGGCACACGCTGGGGCCCCACAGCGCCCGCGCATATGGCCTGAAACAATTCGATCCGGGAGAGAAAAATGAAACTCGTCACCTTCACCCATCAGGGCCGCACGCAGGCAGGCATTCTGGCTGACGACCGCGTCCATGCCATTGCTGCGCTGGTGCCCGGCGCGCCGGATGACGCCATCACCGTCATCACCCAGTGGGAGAACCTGAAGGGCAAACTCGCCGCCGCAGTCAAACAGGCCAGGGGCGGCCATGCCCTCCCGTCTGTCACGCTCGAAGCGCCGATCCGGCGTCCCGGAAAAATCCTTGCCATCGGCCTCAACTATGCTGACCACATTGCCGAAAGCGGTATGGAAACGCCGAAAGAGCAGGTGTGGTTCACCAAGCTGCCGACTTCCGTCAATGCGCCTTTCGCGCCGGTGCAAATGCCCAAGGCTTCAAACGCTCTTGATTATGAGGCAGAGCTGGTGGCGGTGATCGGCAAGCGTTGCAAGCACGTGCCGAAAGAACGCGCCCATGAAGTTGTCTTCGGCTATGCCTGCGGCAATGACGTGACCGCGCGCGACTGGCAGTTCAAGACGCCGCAATGGGTGCTGGGCAAGAGCTTTGACACGCACGCGCCCTTTGGCCCCGCCATTGTCACTTCTGATGAACTGGGCGATCCGCACAATCTGGGCATCCGCTGCATCGTCAATGGCGAGACGCGCCAATCGTCAAACACGAAACATCTCGTCTTCAACATCTGGGATCAGATCGCCTGCATCTCGCAGGCCATGACGCTGGAGCCCGGCGATCTTATTTTCACGGGCACGCCCGGCGGTGTTGGTATCGCGGCAAAGCCGCCGCGCCTGTTGAATGTGGGCGATGTGATGCGCGTTGAAATTGATCGCCTCGGCGCCATCGAGGCGCGCATCGTGGCGGAGTAAAGCGCCATGGACGCGGATGTTCTCATCATCGGTTATGGGCCGACGGGCGCGACACTGGCTGCGCGTCTCGGCCAGCTTGGCGTGAAAACGCTCGTGATCGACCGCGAGCATGAGATCTATCCGCTCCCGCGCGCCGCCCATTTCGACCACGAGATCATGCGCGTCTGGCAGCGCCTTGGCATAGCGGATGAGATCGCGCCCGACACGCGGCCCATTGGCGCCTATGATTTCGTCAATGCGGCGGGCCAGTCGCTGATGCGCTTTGAATCGCCGATAGAGACGCCTTCAGCCTGGCAGGCGAGTTTCATGTTCCACCAGCCGGGCATCGAACAGGCGCTGCGTATGCAGCTGGTTCCACTGAAAACCTCGCC
>ERZ761609.2101-NODE-2101-length-15552-cov-7.689682_pt1 | contig 15552 bp, 15 predicted proteins | sample MGYA00511163_ERZ761609 | MGnify/ENA primary metagenome ERZ761609 (study PRJEB28899, sample SAMN02445070) | bioreactor sludge metagenome | biome: EBPR sludge | place: Australia: Brisbane, Thorneside Wastewater Treatment Plant | collected 2011-12-16 ... | reverse complement strand
GAGCGCTGGCGCGTATGCCCGGTATCAACGGTTTCTACGGCGCGACCAGCATGGAACGTCTGCCGGTCGAACGGGCGATCACCGAGCAGGTGCGCAAGTTCACGCAGATCAAGGTCGCCGCGCTTAAGCCGTAATCACCTGCTGAGCGCTCAACACATCACAGCCCTGACAGCCCCGCCGACATCGAACGCGTTGCGCGGGGCTGTTTTCTCCCGGATTACCGGATTGCACAGCAGACGAATCAGTATGCGCTAGAAATGTCTCACCAGCGCATCCGCCGTTGACACGCCGACGCCCAGATTCGCCTTGGTCGCTTCCCAGAAGGCATCCAGCTGGCGGTGACGTTCCACCGTGAGTTCCCACTGCGCCAGCTTGGCCTCGTCCAGCTCGACACCTAGCCCCGGCGCTTGCGGGACACGCATCGCGCCGTTCTCGATCTTGAGCTTGCCGCCGATCAACACACCGTCGACATACTCCGGGTAGATTGCGTCACCATCATAGGCCACTAGCTGCCGCAGCGCCGCATGAATGTGAAGCTTGGCTGTTTGGCCGACGCACAGTTCGGTACCGCTGTGCAGCGCGACCCCCAGATCAAACGCCCCGGCGATGCGCACATAATCCACCGTATTGGCAATGCCGCCGCAGCCGAACACGTCAGCGAGTACGACATCCGCAGCTTCGTCCCGCACAATCTGTGTCAGAAGGTCAAGCCGGTAGCAGTGATCGGCGGCTATCGGCGTCTGGCTGACACCGCGTAAGCGCCTCAGTCCGGCGGTGGCTGTTGTTCCGTCGGCAGGCCCCTGCGTCCGTATTGGTTCTTCGACATACTGCAAATCGACGCCTTCCAGCCGCTTGAGAACCCGCAGCGCTGTCGGCAGTGACCATGAACCATTGGGATCGATACGCAGTTCAACGTCCTCACCGATCGCGGCGCGCAGCGCCTGAACGACCCGGATTTCATCGTGCGGATGATGCGCGCCGAGCTTGACTTTCAGCGTCTTGTAGCCGTGTGCCGCGCGGATGTCCTGACAGTGGTCGACGAAACTGTCGAGGGTAACCGCGCCGCTGCCGTCAGGTGAGGAGGCACGAAAGAAGCAATAACCCGCTACGCCCACGTGCTCGCATTCGCGATCACCCCCCAGCAGACGATACAGCGGCACGCCGTTCGCCTTGGCGATCAGATCCCAGCAGGCAATCTCCACCGCAATCGATTCCGGGCTGTAATGCAGTTTGCGCCGCAGCCACTGGTGATCATAGGGTGACTCCCCGATGATGTGCGGCTTGACGCCCTTTTCAAAGCGTGTCAGCAGCGCTTCGCGGTCGAAGTAGTCAGTCGCACTCGGGCCGGTCTCGCCGATTCCCGTCAGGCCGGCATCGGTGTGAATGCGGATGAAGGTTCGCACCCGCGCCGGATAGCTCACCCCAAACGCACTCAGAATCGGGGCCCGGAACGGAATAGCAACGGTGAACGACTCAAGACCGGTGATACGCATGTGCCGCTACTCCTTCAAGTTCACGTAGACGATAACGGTCAGCGTCCCGCCTTCGGGCGTTTCTCCGGCCAACCGCAGCCACCCGCCGAAGTGACTCACGCGGACAAAGGCGACCGCATCGGGCGCCGCTGGCAGCTCGAGCGTGCTGCCCTCGTCACACCAGTGCATCCCGTCCGGGGACAACTGCACGCGCGCAGACACCGCCCCCGCGATACTGTCAGCATTCAAGCAGCGAACGAAGATGATCGCTTCACTCGCCCACGCGGTCTCATACGGCTCGGACGCAAAAGCGCCGCGCCACTGCTGATTGCGCTCGACCACTGCCGTGTAACTGCGTCTGACCGCCATGACTAGAAGTCCCCCGACAGCAGCACCGAGTCGAGATACAGAAACGCGCGTTTGTCCGCGTCCGTCTCGACCCAGAAGGCCGTATTCAACATGCAGGATAAGTTGGGCATCGCCGGGATCTGCACCACCTGCAGATCATCGCCGTCGTAGCGCACGTCATTGCATTGAAAGCCCAGGAACCGCCGTGACTCGAGATCTACCGTGACGCGCAGATAATGCCAGTTCATTTTGGACGCAATCTCGTTATAGCACAACTCCTGCCGCGTCACTGGCACATCGCCCCAGCCTTCCGGCCCTAGATGAAAGTGGGATACGGTCTTCTCACCAATAGCTGTGAACGGCCGTGTCTCCCGCTTGAACTGCCACTGCGCCACCCGCTGACCATCCAGCGCGTTGAGATAACGCAAATGCGGCATCCAGCGCAGTTCCGGGTTCAGTCCGTCCTGCACATCGAACAGTACGCCGAAGGCGCGCACGTCAAGCTCCGACAGCTTGAGTTCAGACGCCTCCGGCTTGAAACTGAAATAGCACTCCAATTGAATCAAACCGCGCTTGCGAAACGTCTGGCGTTTAATGCTGGTAGCGATCGCGCCGCGCTGTGCCCGCGTCGCCAGCTTGAGCGCATACGTCCCGTCCATGGAGCCGGCTGTCCCCGTGTCCCACATGGTCAGGTTGCTGAGCATCGGCGGACGCATGTCGCGGTATTCGGGCAGCATGTTGTCCAGTGAACCGGTGTAGTTGCCGATCAACTCACTCCAGCCGTTGATCCCGTCGTCAAAGTCGTCGTAATACAGAATGCGGCTGAGCGGATCGAAGCGACTCAGGCGCGGATCCGTGTAATGCGGTGGTCGGTGCTGGTCGTTCATACGTCCCCCATCCGGTCAATCCGGCGCTGTACTCAACACAAAAGCCACTGAATTGCTTGACAAGCCACAAAAAGTGCGTAACCATTAGTTTACGACGAGTTAACCGGATACGCAACCGGTTAACAAGCCAATTTGGACGTGTTGAGGAGCGATGGCAACGATTCGTGATGTAGCCAAACAGGCGGGAGTCAGTACGGCGACGGTGTCGCATGTCCTCAATGGAACGCGCATTGTCCTGCCCGAAACCCGTCAGGCTGTCCTGAGTGCCATTGAAGACCTCAATTACCGTCCAAGCGCGGTCGCTCGTGGCCTGACGACCAACAGCACGCGCACCATTGGCGTGGTGATTGCCAACGTCATCAGCCCATTTTTCGCCTTTCTGCTGCGCGATATCGAAGCACTGCTGTCAGTGGAGGGCTATAACCTGCTGGTCTGCAACACCTATGAGGAGCCTTCGCGCGAGGCACGCAATCTGGAAGACATGCTCGACCGGCGCATCGACGGCATCATCCTCACGCCAACCGGTTACGAACAGCCTATCTACGCGCAGTTTAATGCGCTGAATATCCCGCTGGTGTTCATTGATCGCAATCCACCGAATGTGCGCGGCGCCTTCATTGGCACCGACAACTTCATGGCCGCCTATGAGTCGACGCGTTACCTGATCGAACTCGGCCATCAGCGCATCGGCTTGATCAGCCTGATCCCGGAGACCTCCGCCGTCAGTGCGCGCATCGCCGGTTATCAGCGGGCGCTGGATGAGGCCGGAATCCCGCATGACCCGCGGTTAGTTCAGGCAACATCCTTCGATGTGGAATACGCCAACGAAGTTGCGCAGCATCTGCTCACACTCCAGCCCCGCCCCACAGCGCTCATTGCTGGCAGCCATCCGGCAACCATCGGCGCGCTGTCGGCCCTGCGCAAGCTCAATCTCTATTACCCTGACGACGTTTCGTTGATCGGCTTTGACAATTCCGAGTGGACGGGTGTCATCCGGCCTTCGCTGACGGTCGTCACCAAACCCATCATGACCATCGCACAGTCAGCCGTCGCCACTTTGCTCAAGCACATCGGTGAAATCGAGCGCCAGAAGAAGCACCATCTGCCGATCGAGCATTCATCGACACCCGAAATCCTGCTGGAAGCGCAGCTCATCGTTCGCGAAAGCTGCCGTCACATCGCCAATCCGTAATTAAGCTAGCCAGAAAGGTGAACGCATTGAAAGCAGCAGCGTGAGCGATCGACAGGGTCGATTGAAGGAGGTAGGCGCACAGCACCGACGGAGCAGTTCAACACCCTTTCTTTCAACCGAACACCCAAGAAAGCAGTGAACTGAGGAGAAAAATGTCAAAGACACGTTCAGTATTTACATTGATTTTGCTGCTCATGCTGCTGGCAGTTGCCCTGCCAGTACAGGGGCAATCGGAAGACTTTAACTGGCGGCAGTTTGAAGGCACGGAGATCCGCGGCATCATGATTCAGGGCCCGTGGATCAACTCCGCCCAGGCACACATCGACGCGTTCGAAGAAGCGACCGGCATCAGCGTGACGCTCGACATCCTGCCGGAGGCCGAAGCCTGGGACAAGATGCGCGTCGAGATGCAGGCGCAGAACCAGAACCTTGATGTGTTCTTCAACCAGACGAGCACGCTGGGCCTAGAATTCCTGAGCAATGCGTGGGTTGAGCCGCTCAACGATTACATCGCCGACCCGGCCAAGACCAACGCGGAATTCGACTGGGAGAACGACTTCCTGCAGTACAGCAAGGACGGTGTGTCGTTTGACGGCGTAGTTGTCGCCATCCCGACCGACCGCAACCTTGGCCCGATGATGTTCTACCGCAAAGACCTGCTCGAGGAATACGGCGTCGAAGTCCCGACCACGCTTGAAGAACTGCGCGAGGCGGCCATCAAGATCTGGGAAGACTCCGGCAACACCATACCCGGTATCGTGTACCGCGGCAGCGGCAACAGCGCGACATCGCACTACGCGCATGTGATGCACGAGTTCGGTGCGGCATGGGAAGACGCGGACGGACACCCGACAGTCAACACGCCCGAACACATCGCCGCCTTCAAGTGGTACGGCGACACGCTGCGCGAGGCTGGCTCGGTCGGCGCGACGGCTTTCGCCTTCCCCGAGACGGTCAACGCCTTCCTGACGGGGAATGCGGCCTTCACGCTCGAACTGGGTATTAACCCGAGCAACGTCAGCAATTCGGATACATCCTCGGTCGTCGGCCTGGTCGGTTACACCGTTATCCCGCGCGGCCCCGGCCCGGAGGAGAATCGCTACACCGAGCCTTGCCGTCCGCTGCGTCCGTTCGGTATTTCGATCTCGGCCTTCTCGCAGAAGAAGGACGCTGCCTGGCTGTTCGTCCAGTGGATGACCGGCTTTGACGCTCAGCTTGATTACTTGAAGGCGGGCCGCGTGGCTGCACGTTCGACCCCCTGGTCGAGCACTGAGTTCGAAGAATCGCTGTCTGAGGACGACCGCGAGTACTGGCAGGCACAGCAGGTCGCGTCAGGCTTCTGCTACCCGACGCTTGGACATGCGCCGCCGTCGCTGCGCGATCAGGGCCGCGCCCGTGACATCATCGGTCAGGTGATCGAGACCGCCATTCTCGGCGGCGACGTCGAAGCTGCGGCCGCTATGGCCCAGGAAGAACTCGATATGCTGTGGGCACGTCAGCAGAACTAGGTCCCATCATCGCGACTCTGGGGGCGGCTGACGTGCCGCCCCCTACGTTTGAGGTATAACTACTCCATGGCTCTGAAACGCCTTTTCCCGTGGATGATGTCCGGCCCGACGATCATCGTGCTCGTGATCTTTCTGGCCTATCCGCTGATCAGCCTGCTGCTGATGAGTTTGCGCGATTACGGTACGTCAACGATCAACTACACTTATGTCGGCACACGCTGGTACGAAATGCTGCTGCGGGACCAGCGCTTCATCAACGGTCTGGGGCGCACGCTGATCTACAGCGGCGGTTCGGTCGCCGCGTCGATGGTGCTGGGCACGATCATGGCGTTCGTTCTCAACCGGAATTTCCCGGGTGTCGCGGCTGTCCGCACCATGTTTATCCTGCCCATGGTCGCCATGCCGGTCGCTTCAGCGCTGGTGTGGGGCACCATGTTCAACCCGACACAGGGCATTCTCAACTATTTTCTTGAGATTCTGGGCCTGCCCAAAAGCCTGTGGCTAGCGAGCCCCAATACAGCACTCATTTCAATCATGATCGTAGAAACATGGATGAGCGCGCCATTTGTGATGCTGATTGTACTGGCCGGTCTGCGATCAATGCCCGTCGAGCCGCTCGAGTCGGCACAGATCGACGGCGCAAACCGGCTGCAGATGTTCCTGTACGTGATATTTCCAATGCTGCGCGCCGCAATGGCGACAGCGGCATTGTTCAAGATTATTGACACGCTCAAGCAGTTCCCGATCATCTGGGTGCTGACCAAAGGCGGGCCGCTGCGGGCCTCGGAAACGCTGTATGTCTACGGCTATGCGCTCGGCTTTCAGTTCTTCGACCTTGGTTACGGCGCGGCGGTGTTGATGTGCCTGCTGCTGCTGGTGGCGGTGATCAGCTTCTTCTGGATGGGGCTGCGCCGGCGTTCGTGGATGACGGAGTAAGCCATGGCCGGACAAGGGGTTCAAGCAGTGAGCAGCGCGGCGATTCGCGCTCGCAGCACAACGCAGCAGCGCATCATGCAGGCGGTCAATCAAGTGCCGTTCTATCTGCTGGTGACCTTCCTGCTGATCATCTTCATGTTCGTCTTTTTCTGGATGGTACTGACGTCATTCAAGCTGCCCCGTGATGTGACCGTTTATCCGCCGCTCTTGGTGTTCGAGCCGACGCTGCAGAACTATCAAAACGTGCTGGAGAAAACGCCGTTCATGCAGCAGCTCGGTAATAGCATTATCATCGCGCTGGGATCGGTCGGTCTCGGCATGGTGCTGGGACTGCCGGCGGCCTATGCCATGGCCCGCTTCAAGCTGCCCGGCCTGTCGCTGGCGATTCTCGTCATGCGCATGATCCCGACGATCGTCTTCATGCTGCCGTTGTTTGTGGCCTACCAGCAAATGGGATTGATCGACACGCACATCGGTCTGATTCTGTCGCACTTGATCCTGACGCTGCCGCTGACCGTCTGGGTGATGATCAGCTTCTTTGAGGACGTGCCTCCCGAGGTTGAGCAGTCAGCCATGGTCGATGGCTGCAGCCGTTTCGGCGTGTTCTGGCGCATCGCGGTGCCACTCAGCCTGCCCGGGATGGTCGTTACCAGCATCCTCGCCTTCATCCAGTCATGGAACAACTTCATCTTTGTGCTGATTCTGGGGGGCAGCCGAACGACCACGCTGCCGCTGGCCGTGTTCAACTTCATGGGTTTCGAGATGCTGGACTTCGGCGGCGTGGCGGCGGTCGCGACGATGCTGTCGCTGCCCGTCATGGTCCTGACGATCATCGTGCAGCGCTGGCTGGTACAGGGGCTTACACTTGGAGCAGTAAAATCATGATCCCCGCTGAAATTGAGTTAACCTACGAGCAGTTCATGGCGTATGCGCGTCAGATGTTCCCGGACGCGAATGACGCAACGCTTGAGGCGCTGTACCCGATGGTGCGCGACCTGCGCAGTCTGGCAGCCCGCGTCAGCCGCATCGCCATGGCGGGCGACGCGCACACGCTGTCCGAAACTGCCAGCGGTGACGCATGACCACCCCCCTCCATTTCCAACCCATCACCGAACTGCGCCGGCAGCTTGCCGACGGCTCGCTGAGCGCCGTCGAACTCACGCAGCACTTTTTTGACCGCATCACCCGGCTTAACCCGTCACTTCATGCGCTGATCACGGTGAATGATGAGCAGGCGCTGGCACAGGCCACAGAAGCGGATCGCCGTCTGCAGTCCGGCACCGCCGCACCGCTCGACGGTATCCCCATCAGCGTGAAGGACGCGATCCCGACGCGCGGTATCCGTACCACGTACAACAGCCGGCTCAAGCAGGACTGGGTTCCAAACACGGAACCGCTGGCGATCACCCGCCTGCGTGACGCTGGTGCGATCATCATCGGTAAGGCCAACGCCAACGAACTGTTCGGTATCCCGTCGGATGATGATCTGTATCCACGACCGCGCAACCCGTTCAACGTGGATTATGTCGGCATGGGCAGCAGCAGCGGATCGGGAACCTCAACCGCCGCCGGACTGTGCGCCGCGTCCATCGGCAGCGACAGCGCGGGATCAGTGCGACTTCCGGCCGGTAACAACGGCCTGTATGGCATGAAGGTCACCAACGGGCGCATCAGCCGCCACGCGAGCGAGCCGCGCTCAACCTTTCAGGTGCTGGGGCCGCTGGCGCGTACCACCGCTGACGCTGCCCTGCTGACTCAAGTCATGATCGACCGCAACCCTGACGATACGGTGACCGATTATGTCAGCCAACTTGAGGCTGACGTACGCGGCTGGAAGATTGGCATTCCGTCGCGTTACATTCAGTCTGCGCCCGTAAGCGCCGACGTACTCGACGCTTTCAACCGGGCGCTGGATGAATTGACACGTCTGGGATTCGACATCGTCGAGATCAAACTGCCTGGATTGGCTGAAGCGCGCATGGCGACATTCGTCGCCATGTACACCGAGCATCACGCCGAACAAGCGGTGAACATCCGTGAACGTCCCAATGACTATGGTCGGAGTGCGCGCCTGTATGCCATGCAAGGGGCCTTCATTTCGGCTTTGGACTATCTGAACGCATTGAAGCTTGGCGAGCGCGTGCGTGCCACGCTTGATGCGACGCTTGCACAGGTTCGTGCCATCGCCATGCCGACCTGTCCGTTCGTCACCGCTGAAGAGTCCCGCCGCCCGACCGAACACCGGGCAGGCATCAACACCGCCTTTACCGTTGCCTTCAATTTGACAGGTCACCCGGCGCTCAGCCTTCCCTGCGGATTCGCGCAGAACGGTATCCCGGTCAGTCTGCAGCTCACCGGCCGTCACAACGACGAACGATCGCTATTTCAGATCAGCCAAGCTTATGAGCGCGTCACAAACTGGCACACACAACACTGCCCGTTATAGGAGATCACGTCGATGACCGTCGAAAAAGCCATCCGACTCGCACAGGCCAGCGAAACAAGTTACCTAGCCGAGCTGTTCGACTATTTGCGCATTCCCAGCATCAGTGCGCTCCCCGATCACGCCGGGGATGTGCGTGCCGCGGCGCAATGGACAGCGGATCAACTCACGGCCATCGGCCTGCAAACCGTGGAGGTGATAGAAACTCCGGGGCATCCGATCGTCTACGGGGAATGGCTTAGTGCGCCTGACGCGCCGACCGTGCTGATCTACGGGCACTACGATGTACAGCCGGTAGACCCGCTGAACGAATGGCATCAGCCGCCGTTTGAACCGGTGATCGTGGACGACCACATCGTGGCGCGCGGTGCGGCTGACGACAAAGGACAGGCCTTCATGAACTTCAAGGCCGTGCATGCTCTCATGCAAGCCTATGGCGGCCGCCTGCCGATCAACGTCAAATTCATGGTTGAAGGCGAGGAGGAAGTCGGCTCACGCCATCTCGACGATTTTATCGACCAGCACCGCGAACGGCTCAAAGCGGATTATGTCGTGATCTCTGATTCAACGATGCTCAGCCTCGAGCAGCCAGCGATCTCGGTTTCTTTTCGTGGTCTGCTGTATCTTGAACTTGAAGTGGCCGGCCCGGCCTTCGATTTGCATTCCGGGCAGCACGGCGGCGTTGTGCATAATCCCGCACAGGCACTGTGCGAGATCATCGCCGGGCTGCACCATCCAGACGGCAGCGTGGCTGTCCCCGGATTCTACGATCGTGTCCGGCCCGTCACACCGGAGCAGCGCGCCGAACTGGCAGCGTTGTATGATGAAGACGGCTTCCGTGCCGAGACTGGCGCGCCGCAATCGTGGGGTGAGCCCGGATTTTCACTGCGTGAGCGCATCGTCAGCCGTCCAACGCTGGAGATCAACGGCATCATCGGCGGCTGGACCGGCGCAGGCCAGAAAACCGTCATCCCGGCACGTGCCAGCGCCAAGATCAGCTGCCGTCTGGTAGCCGATCAAGATCCATACGAGATCGAAAACGCCGTGCGCCAGCGGATTGCTGACCTGACGCCGCCGACCGTCCACAGTGAAGTCCGCGCGTTGAGTCACGGTTACCCCACTCACATCCCGTCCGATCATCCGGCCTTCACCGTCGCCATTCAGGCTTATGAGCGCGGTTTCGGTGTCAAGCCAATCTTGATGCTCAAAGGCGGCTCGCTGCCCGTGGCAGGCATTCTCAAGCAGGTGTTCGGTGTCCCGGTGATCCTCGCCGGTTATGGTCTGCCCACCGATCGCGTTCACGGCCCAAACGAGCGTTTTCATCTGGAATGCTATCGGCGCGGCCTGACAACGGCCATCGCGTTATATGATGGTCTCGCCTCGCTCGGCTAGCGCTGTCGGCAACCCTTTTTGCAGATCCGTTGACGCACGCAACAGAAGTGACAAACCTGGGCGGCACTGGTTCGACCGATCAAGTGCTACCGGCACTGTTGAGTCAAAATCAGGCGATTCAGACCCCGATTCGCTGTAACAGCACCCCAAAAGTGTCTGTGACAGTTGGTGCACATCCACGCAGCGAACAAGCGAGTCGGTCCATGATACCAGTTATACCCGGAGACATTCGCACGCCCAGAGTTCACAGTCAATTCTGCTCATTTGCCGGGTGCCAGTATGCCCACGATTTGAGCATCATATTTGTCGATTCTTCGATGCCCGCCATGTTACGGTGTTATGGGCGACGACGCGGAAAATGTGTCAGCCGCTGCCAGTATTTCTCGCTCATATGACGATTGTGATCGTCACCCTCTCTTACATTGGCGCTGATCAGCACCGGAGGCATATGACCTAACGCCAGCAGGTTGCGCGCAGTCTGTGCAACGATCGCGTTTAGGATCGCAACACTGACCAGTGTCGAAGTCGGAGAAACCTTCCAGTCATACCCGGGAACAGGCACGACCGCGTCCCCGTACACGCCCATCGTATCCAGCACAATATCCGAAATCTCGTACAGCTTCTTGCCCGATGAATGCCGGGAGGTTGCTTGCTGGGAATGCTCCAGACCGGTTAGTGACACGACCTTGGCACCCTTATCACGGGCGAACAGGGCTACCTCGATCGGCACCGGATTGATGCCAGAGTTTGAGATCACCACGATGACATCCCCGGCAGTAATGGCATACTCCTGCATGAACAGCCCGGCGTACCCTTCCAGCCGCTCTGCCGAGCCTTTGGTCGGGTCCTCGATCATCATGACCGGTGCTAGACCACCCGCCCGCCAATACAGCTCGCCGGCGATAAAACGCGAATGACCACTTCCAAACGAGTAAATAAGCTTGTCGTTCAAGATGACATCTGTCCAGAGCTGCGCGACTGCCTCCATTGCCGGACGCTGCATCTCGAGCACACGTGCGAGCTGAGAAGCCGCCGCTTCGAAGTACTCTGCTATTCCATCGTTCTGCTGGTCGGTCATGATCGTGATCCTTTGGGCGCTGCCCGAGCGATACTAAAGTTTGGAGGTAATGCGGTGCTTGGTGAGGTCAATGTTGTGGATTAACTCATCATTGATTGCGTACCCTGCTGCCCGGAAGCTGAGCAGCAAAGCACCAATTGCTGGCTGAAAGCGTGGTGTTATCAGGTAGGCATCCGGATTGGTCTGCTTCACCCACGCCAGCATCGGATCGAGGATCAGCGTCCCGGCGCGGAAGACACCGCCTATGGGCGCAATCGGCACCGGCGTGTTTAGCCATTCGATCTGCCTTAGCACGGCAGCAATCGCGCGCCCGAGTTCAACCCCTGCCTGTTCAAGGATCGTTGATGCGACCGCGTCACCTTCCAATGCCGCTTGTCCCACGATCGCCGCCGCCTTTGCCAGTTGATCGCGGCTCAGATCGCTATAAATGCGCTTACGCAGGTCAGTTAAGGTCGCGCATTCATAATGCGCAAGCAGCCGCTGCCCGAGGGATGTCTGCGAACCGCGCCCATCTGCGGCCTGAAAAACCGCGCGGAATGCATGGCGTGCGATGTCGAACGCGCTGCCTTCATCGCCAGCATAATACCCTTGTCCGCCGGCGCGAGCAGCTACGCCAGCCGCGTTCTGACCATAGGCAGCGGAACCCGTCCCCGCAATCACAATCACACCCTCAAGTGACGGGATCGCACCGGAAAGGGCTGTCGGCAGATCCGACATCAGATCGATGCGCGCGGCGTCGTACACGGACTCGACCGTGGGCCGGTGCCCGGAACCGGTAAGGCCAAGGCATACACCCTTCAGCCGTGAAAGCGGCCATCCGGCGCTGTGAAATGCCAGCTCGCAGCCCTGGCGCAGCGCGTTGAACTGGCGCTCCAGCCCGCCGGGTTCATGGATATGGTTGCACGGCCCGGTCACCGCCCCGGCCAGGATCTCACCGTTACCGGCAGCCAGTACGGTCAAGGTGCTGGACTGCCCGCCGTCGACGCCAACAAATAGTTCTTGATCGGCGCTAGTGACGGTCATGGTCAAGCAACTGCCCTCTCGGTGTGGCGCGCGCGAAAAATCCCGTCAAGAGCTTGGGCTCGGTGATCGCGCGGCCGACGACAACAGCAAACGCGCCCCGCTCGAAGGCTTGACGTACGTTGTCCGGCGTATACATTCGCCCCTCAGCAATAATCGGGCGATCCGTGATTTTAGCGAGGTTTTCGATGAGGTCGAGATCCGGGCCTTCGAGCTTCGGGCTGTAGGGTGTGTAGCCCGAGAGTGTGGTCGCCACGATATCCGCGCCGCACTCGGCAGCGTAGATCCCCTCTTCAAGCGTCGAGATATCCGCCATGACCAACGCCCCGCGCGCATGGACGCCGTCAATCAACGTGCGCAGATCGATCCCTGACGGCCGCGGCGCGGGTGCGCCATCAAGGGCCACGATCTCCGCGCCCGCATCGATCACTGCCAGCGCGGACTCAAGCGTGGGCGTAATGAACACCTGATAGCCCTCCACGCGCTGTTTGTTGATGCCAAGGATCGGGACACGAACCCGCTCCCGCACTGCCGCGACATTTTCAGGGCCATTAGCGCGGATTGCCACCGCGCCTGACTCAACGGCGACTTGCGCCATCAGTCCGATGACCTCGGGCATACCGAGCGGTAACTGGGTCTGACAGGAGACGATCAGCCCACCGCGCAGCTGATCCAGGATTGCCTGACTCTGGCTGGACAACATGATGGATTATCCTTTGACGCCGGTAAGTGCCATTGACTCGATAAACTTGTTTTGCAGGACAAAGAAACCCAGCAGTACCGGAAGGATCGCCAGCACTGACACCGCCATCAACTGCGGATAATTGGTACTGTAGGCGCTCTCAAATGACGCTAGACCGATCGGCAGGGTGCGCATCTCGTCGCGGTTGGCGACCAGCAGCGGATATAGGAAGCTGTTCCAATTCCACATGAACGAGAAAATCGCCAGCGCAGAGATCGCCGCCTGATTCATGGGCAGGACGATGCGCCAAAAGATGCCTAATTCGCTTGCGCCATCAATACGCGCGGCCTCGATCAGTTCGTCGGGCATCGCCAACATGTGCTGACGCATCAGAAAGATGCCGAAAGCGCTGCCACCCGCCGGAATGATCAACCCTGCATAGGTGTTCAACCAACCAAGATCGCGAACCAGAATAAACAGCGGCACGATCATCGCTTCCAGGGGGATCATCAGCGTGGCGAGGATAATCCAGAATAATACATCACGCCCGGGATACTTGAATTTTGCGAAGCTGTAACCGGCCAAGGCGGATGTCACAACAACCAGAGCCGTGCTGGCCGTGGCGACAAAGGTGCTGTTGAAGAACCAGCGCAGGAAAGGCTTCTCCTGCAGCGGGATCGTGTAGTTCTCAAAGAGCAGCTCGTTAGGAATCCAGCGAATGGGCAGCATGAACACTTCGGTCTGCGCCTTGAATGACGTTGACAGCATGTAGACCAGCGGGATCATCATGATCGCGGTCTGAATAGCAATGCCGACAAGCAAGGCCCACTGAAGCGGGGACTGCGAAGCAAGGAATTTCTTCATGCGCTGTATCCTAGGCATCGTCTCTGCGCGTCCCGTACAAACGGTTCTGCAGTACCGTAAACAGCAAGATCACCAGAAAGAGGATGACTGCCATGGCGGAGGCTCGTCCAAGTCGACCGTTGGCGAACGCCGTCTGGTAAATGATGAGGGACATCACGCGCGTGCTGCCAGCCGGGCCGCCCTGCGTCATGACGAAAGGCGGGATAAAGATCTTGAGTCCGTTAATCAGCGCAACGACGATTGCCAGTGTAATGGTCGGACGCAGTAACGGCAAAGTGATAAAACGGAACGACTGCCAGATCGAAGCGCCGTCGATCTTGCTGGCCTCATAGTAGACGCCCGGGATGTTTTGCAGGCCAGCGAGAAAGATCACCATATAAAACCCGATCTCTTTCCAGATGCTCGGGATAATAATGGCATAGGGGGCATAGGCGGTTGACAGCAGCCAGTCCGGGGTAAAGATCCCCATCGAATCAAGCCCGGCATTAAACAAGCCGTTGCGATGAAAGATCAGCTTCCAAACAACCGACACGACCACCCATGAGATCACGACCGGTATGAAGTTCATCATGCGCCAGAAACCGCGCAGGCGCACTTTCGTGTTTAGTACCAGCGCCAGCAGCAGCGCGATAATCAGTGTCGGCACGTAGGTGCCGATAGTATAGAAGAATGTGAAGGAGATCGAATCACGGAAGACCGAGCCGCCAAGTATTGTCTGGTAGTTCGCCAGCCCGACAAACTCCGGCGTATTGACCATGTTGTAGTCAAAAAAGCTGAGATAAAACGTCTGCAAAATGGGATAGATGGCGAATACCGCAAACAGGATCACTGCAGGTAGCGCAAATACAAAGCCCCAGATCTGCTGCCGACCGCGATAGGTTAGGCGTCTCCCGAGCAATGTATGCAAGAGCGAGGCACGCTCGGCAGATGAGGCAACCGTGCTACGTCCCATGACAAGTCCGTTTCTATCTGTGCCAGTTCTGGGGAGAGACAGGTTGACGGGTTCCGTCAACCTGTCGTCAATCTACATGACTACATGAACTACTTTGACTTATTGAACGATCGCGTCCAGTTCAGCCTTGAGGTTATCCAGTGTCGACTGGATATCCATGTTGTTGAACAGGATGTTCTCGAGTGCTACACGCAGCGCCTCGTGGGTCTCATTGGCCGAAGGATACAGCTGGAAGAAATCCCCCGACTCGAGACCGAGCATCCACTGGTCAGAATACGGGAACTCAGCGGCTTCCGGCAGCTCAGCCATATTCGCGTTGCCCTGCAGGAAGTTCACGTCTAGCAGCCAGCTGCCCGGACGTGACGCAAGGAAGGAGACGAACTTGAAAGCCTCTTCCTGAACCGGGCTTGCCGCGTTGACCGCCCAGTAGTAGGCATTGATCTTGGTGTGCGGATTCTCCGGATCAACCTGCGGCAGCGCAACCAGACGGGTATTTTCCCAGCGATCAGCATCGCCCTGCCGTACCAGTTCCATACCCCACGGCTGAATGAAAGTCATCGACACGGTACCATCAATGTAGTCCTGAAGCGGCACAGTCGACTCGCGCGACGACAGGCTCGGGTTGGCAGCCTTGTACTTGAAAATCATGTCGTGCCAGATCTGAGCGGCCTGCACACACTCAGGCGAGTTGATGGTGCTCTCGGTGAGTTCTTCGTTGTAGTAGGTGCAGCCCGTCTGGACGGCCAGCGTCTGGAACTGATTTGAGAACCAGCCCGCG
>ERZ761609.2100-NODE-2100-length-15554-cov-12.156268_pt1 | contig 15554 bp, 16 predicted proteins | sample MGYA00511163_ERZ761609 | MGnify/ENA primary metagenome ERZ761609 (study PRJEB28899, sample SAMN02445070) | bioreactor sludge metagenome | biome: EBPR sludge | place: Australia: Brisbane, Thorneside Wastewater Treatment Plant | collected 2011-12-16 ... | reverse complement strand
GAAGTGATCGCCTGACCTCGAAGTCCGAGAGGTTGATTTTTACGGCAATTGTAATTACATTGTAATAATGAAAGCCCAGATAATTCAGATCGGTAACTCGCAGGGGATCAGAATTCCGAAAATGATGCTCGAGGAAACGGGAATTTCCGGTGAGGTTGATCTTCAGCTCACTCCCGAGGGCATTCTGATCCGAAATTTAAATAAGCCCCGCGGAGACTGGGACGCGATCTTCAAGAAGTTCGCCGAGGCCGATGACGATCTTCAAGTGCAGGACGGATCTGGGGCTGAATTTGAACGGAAGGAGTGGCAATGGTGACGCGGTTTGAGGTCTATCTCATAAATCTGGACGACGAGATCTCGGATGACCCAAAAAATACGCGTCCTGGCGTCGTGATCTCGCCTGATGAAATGAACCGCAATCTTGGCCACGCGTTGATCGCTCCGATCGCCTCAACCAATGCTACCTACCCGACACGCATTCCGACCGATTTCTTAAATGCACAAAGGTGGATAATACTAGATCAGATCCGAGCCGTTGACCATACCCGGTTTGTAAAAAAGATCGGTGTTATCGACAAGAAATCCGCCGATCGTATCGTTGATCTTTTGTCGGAAATGTTTGCAGCTTAGTTTGACTTCGATGCCGTCTTTGCCTTGTCCCAAAGCTCGTCCATCTCATTCAGGGTCGAATCCGAGATATTCTTTCCCGCTTTCTTCAGCTCGTCTTCAATAAACCGGAATCTTTGCCTGAACTTGCGGTTCGTTCGCTTCAGCGCGGTTTCGGGCTCAACGTCCAGTTGCCTGGCGAGGTTCACGATCACAAATAAAAGGTCGCCTATCTCCTCCTCGATGTTCATCATATCGCCGGTTTCGATCGCCTCTCGGAGTTCGTCGATCTCCTCATCGGCCTTTTCAAGGATCTGGTCGGTGTTTGGCCAATCGAAACCGACCTTTGCCGCTTTCTTTGTTACTTTAAGGGCCTCGAGCAATCCGGGGAAATGCACCGGCACATCGTCAAGCACGGAGTCGCCGCGTCGTTCCTTTTTTCCGGAGGCCTTGCGTTCATTCGCCTTCAGCGTGTCCCAGTTGTCCAGAACGTCCTGCGCGCGGTCAAGCTTTACATCGCCAAATACATGCGGATGACGGAGGATGAGTTTGCGCGTCACGCCTTCGGCAACATCATCGATCGTGAATTCGCCGCGCTCAGCGCCGATCGTTGAGTGAAAAACGACCTGCAGCAAGAGATCGCCGAGCTCTTCGCGCAGATCGTTGATATTCCCCGTGGCGTCTGCCTCCTGGATTGCGTCGAAGGTCTCGTAGGCTTCTTCCAGAAGATACTGTGAAAGGGATGCGTACGTTTGTTCAGCGTCCCACGGGCAGCCGCCCGGCGCGCGTAACCTCGCCATTACCGCGACGAGTTCGTCAAACTTCTCAGACATATGTGTATTTAAGTCCAGTGACGCGGATAAGTCTAGACGGGCATTCTGGTTTCGGGCCATCGCTTAATGCCGCGACACGGCACTCTGATAGATCGACGTGCGGTTTCGTTGTCGATCCAGGCTTTCCCGACCGAATTTCAAAATGCTACTATCATGAAAAGGATCCTATTCTATGACCGGACACGAAGACAAACACGAAGACGTTGTGCTGAAAGTGGTCGACCGCCGTAAATTCAACCCCGACGGTTCATTAAAGGAAGGTGTCGAACTAGACAAAGATACGGCGCGGGCGGCAGAGCCGAGACCAGAGCCCGTTGCTGCTCAGCCGTCCGACGCTGCGATGCCCAAACATGAAGCATCAAAAACACCCGGGCATCAGACGGACTCAAATTCGGATGAGATCGATAACGACGAAGAGATGCCGGGTGCTGACGAACCGGCGAGTTTTGTCAATTTTCTCTCAACTCTCGCGACGAATGCCGCCGCGTCACTTGGTGCGGTACCCCATCCGGCAACCGGGCAACGGTCGCTCGACCTGGATACGGGCAAATATTGGCTTGATGTCCTGGCAATGATCCGCGAAAAGACAAAGGGCAATCTGCACAGCCAGGAAGCAAGGCTCATTGACGGGCTGCTCGCAGACCTGAGGATGCAGTACGTCACAATGGTCCGAGCGACTGAAGAGAAGCTCAAGGCCCAAGCGGCACAAAAATTCTCCGGAGCGGACATCCTCGGAAAGAAATAGTACGCGGGGTTTAGAACTGCTTGGAAGTCCAAGAGCACCTTCGAGGCCACCCTGTCCATCAGGGTTGACCGGACCACTATGAAACTTACTTTTCTTGGCACAGGGACATCGACCGGGGTACCTTCGATCGCATGCGACTGTGAGACGTGTTCATCGGATGATCCGCGCGACAAGCGTTTGCGGGTATCGATCCTGATCGAGCATGCCGGAAAAACTATCCTGGTCGACACCTCGAGCGATTTTAGGCAACAGGCTCTTCGGGCGAACATACGCAAGCTCGATGCCGTCCTGATCACCCATTGCCACGTCGACCACGTGTTTGGACTGGACGATATTCGCCCGCTCAATTTCCGCTACGGTGCGATGCCGATATTTGCGAACGAGATCGCGTGGATCGATCTTCGCCGCATTTTCAAATACATTTTCGAACCGAACCACTTTGGCGGCGGACTGCCGCAACTCGTCCCGCATACGGTCGTCCATAGTTCACCATTCTGCATCGGCGATGTAGAGATAACGCCGCTCGAGGTCATCCATGGCAAACTGCCGGTCGTCGCGTATCGATTCAACGATTTTGCTTACGCGACCGATCTGAAAACCATCCCGCCGGACTCGATGGATGGGCTGCGGGACCTTGACCTTCTCGTGCTCGATTGCGTCAGGATAAAACCGCATTCCACGCATTTGAATCTCGATGAAGCTCTTGCGATCATCGCGGATCTGAAGCCGAAGCGAGCCTACCTTACACACCTTAATCACGACATATTGCACCAACGTGACTCAAAGCTCTTACCCAAGAACGTAGAGCTGGCATTTGACGGACTTGTGATCGAATAAGCACATTCTACGGCTTACGATCTTGGGGCTTGCAAATCGTCTTTTTCTGCGATTGGGACCACAACGTATTGTATTTGAAATGGTTACCGCCCGACATCGATTATTCTAATGCGTTACCTCATCAGCCGCGCGCTAAATGATGTAAAAAGGCGACTTAGCAAATAGTTTAAAAACCACTACATTTTGTGTTGACAAAGTGTTAACGACACAATATAGTCTATTACCACTGCAGGAGACAGCCCTTTAATTTTTGCGCTAAGGACCCACCTGCAATCCAAAAAACCAGACTGATTGCAGCGACCGCCGAGCTTGTTATCGACCAAGCCGGAAGGAGAATCTTTCTCTCTCATTTTTCCGAAGTCGCCGGATGGATCGGTCGAAAACGAGCTTAAAGACCAGGAGAAAACGAGCCGAAACAATGGATACATTTATCGGACAAAGCCAAACCGCCGCCGCACGACAAACCGAAGAAACGGCCCAGACAACGATGCGCGTGACAAAGCGCAACGGGACACACGAGCCGGTCGATATCAATAAGATCGTCCGGGCGATCTCGCGTTGTTGTACCGGACTTCAGAGTGTCGACAGTCTTCGTATCGCGACCAAAACCATAAGCGGCCTTTACGACGGAGCGACGACGAAGGAACTCGATAAACTATCGATCCAAACGGCGGCCAGCCTCATCTTTGAGGAGCCGGAATACTCGCGTCTTGGTGCCCGATTGCTCAATCAATATATTGAGAAAGAGGTCCGCAATCAGGAGATTCACTCTTTCTCGCAGTCGATCGCATTTGGCGTCCGCGAAGGCCTCATTGCTCCGCGTGTCGTCAAGTTCGTTTCGGATAACAGCCGTAAGCTGAATGACGCGATAGACCAGACCCGCAATGATCTTTTCGAATTTTTTGGTCTCCGCACACTTTATGATCGTTACCTCTTGAAGAATCCGGTAACGCGCGACGTTATCGAGACCCCGCAGTTCTTCTGGATGCGCGTCGCTTGCGGCTTATCCGAAACGCCGACCGAGGCGATCGAACTCTACAACCTCTTTTCGTCATTAGAGTATGTTCCGTCGACGCCGACCCTTTTCAATTCCGGCACGAAACACGAACAGCTTTCAAGCTGCTTTTTACTCGATTCGCCGTTGGACAGTCTCGAGAGCATTTACAAAAAGTACTCGGATGTCGCGATGCTTTCTAAATTCTCGGGCGGTATCGGCATCGCGTATCATCGCGTTCGCTCGCAGGGGTCGCTGATCCGCGGTACTAACGGTCATTCGAACGGCATTGTGCCTTGGCTTAAGACCCTCGACTCTTCCGTCGCGGCCGTTAACCAGGGCGGCAAGCGAAAAGGTGCCGCCTGCGTTTATCTCGAAACCTGGCATGCCGACATCGAAGACTTCCTTGAGCTTCGCGACAATACGGGTGACGAGGCCCGCCGGACACACAACCTCAACATCGCCAACTGGATACCTGACCTCTTCATGAAAAGAGTCCAGGCCGATGAAATGTGGTCGCTTTTCGACCCAAAGATCGTTCCGCATTTTCCGGATGTTTACGGGGAGGAATTTGAACGGGCATATGCGGAAGCTGAGGCCGAGGGGATCTTTGTCCGGCAGGTCAAGGCACGGGATCTGTATGCGAAAATGATGCGGACGATGGCACAGACAGGAAACGGTTGGATGACCTTTAAGGATTCGTGCAACCGAAAGTCGAACCAGACCGCGAGAAGCGAAAATGTCGTGCACCTTTCGAATCTCTGTACTGAGATAATCGAGGTAACCAGCGATGGTGAAACCGCGGTCTGCAATCTCGGATCGATAAACGTCGCACGCTACGTAAATGACGGTAAGTTCGATTTTGAAAAGCTTCGCCGCAACGTCCGCCTGGCGGTACGCCAACTGGATCGCGTGATCGACCTCAACTATTACGCGATACCGAGCACCTCTGAATCGAACAAGCGCTGGCGAAACATCGGCCTCGGGCTGATGGGTCTTCAGGACGTCTTTTTCCAACTTCGGTTGCCTTTCGATTCGGACGAGGCCCGGAAGATCTCGGCCAGGATACAAGAAGATATCTACTTCGCCGCACTCGACGCATCAAGCGATCTGGCACTCGAACGCGGGGCTCATCCTGCATTTGCTGAAACGCGTGCGGCGCAGGGCGATCTTCAGTTCGATTTTTGGGGCGTCACGCCGGATGACATCGGCAGATGGAATGCACTCCGCGAAAAGGTCATGAAAACCGGCCTTCGCAACAGCCTGATGATCGCGATCGCACCAACCGCGACGATCGCCTCGATCGCCGGCTGCTACGAATGTATCGAACCGCAGGTTTCGAACCTCTTCAAGCGGGAAACCCTTTCGGGCGATTTCGTCCAGATAAACAAATATTTGGTCAAGGAGCTAAAGGCACTCGGGCTTTGGAACGATGCCATTCGAAACAAGATCAAGCTTGCAGAAGGTTCGGTGCAGGAGATCGATGAATTTGATGCCGAACTGAAGGCGATCTACAGAACGGCTTGGGAGATCCCGATGCGTTCGCTGATAGATATGCAGGCTGACCGCGGAGCCTTCATCGACCAATCGGCGTCGCTCAACCTGTTCATGGAAAGTCCGTCGATCGGCAAGCTTTCGTCGATGTATATGTACGCCTGGCAAAAGGGTTTGAAGACGACCTACTACCTGCGTTCGCGTCCCGCGACAAAGATCGCTCAGGTCACGGCGGAATTCAAGACTTCAGACTTGCCGGCGGACGTCCAGAAGAAGGTTTACACAGATGAAGAAGCTCTTGTGTGTTCGCTGGAAAATCCAGAAGCTTGCGAAGCGTGCCAATGAGAAATTTCGAATAACGAATATCGAATGATGAATGAAAGAGATTGATCTCAAATCGCGAACAAAACAGTTCGCCTTGCGAATAATTAAACTATTTCGTTCGTTGCCGAAGTAACCTGATGCACAGGTCATTGGAAAACAGATACTGCGAAGCGGCACAAGTGTCGGAGCACAATATAGAGAAGCATGTAGATCGCGATCCGATTCGGAGTTCATTAGTAAAATGGCAAGCAGTCTTCAAGAATTAGACGAGACGGCTTATTGGTTAGAACTTTTGGTCGAAGGTGATTTTATATCCGCCGAAAAATTAAAAGATCTACAAAACGAGACCGATCAATTGATTGCAATATTTGTAACTTCAATCAAGACCGCTAGATCAGAGAAGTAGCTTCTTTTCCAACATTCGAAATTCGATATTCAGCATTTGATATTTATTTTTATGTTACTAGACCCAGGATTCAACCTCACCCTTCGCCCGATGAAGTACCCGGATTTTTATGAGATGTATAAAAATTCGATCAAGAACACGTGGACGGTCGAGGAAGTCGATTTCTCGACGGACGTCACCGACCTGCGGACAAAGATGACGTCGGCCGAGCGGCACATGATCAACCGTTTGGTAGCTTTTTTTGCGACCGGCGATTCGATCGTGTCGAACAACCTGGTGCTGAATCTGTACAAGCACATCAACGCGCCTGAGGCGAGGATGTACCTTTCACGTCAGCTTTTCGAAGAGGCGGTGCATGTGCAGTTTTACCTGACGCTGCTCGATACGTACATTCCGGATCACCATGAGCGGGAACAGGCCTTTGCGGCGATCGAAAACATTCCGTCGATCCGGAAGAAGGGCGAATTCTGCATGAAGTGGATCGATACGATCCAGGATATGGATTCGCTTCAGACGGCTGACGACAGGCGCAAGTTCCTGCTCAACCTGATCTGCTTCGCCACTTGTATCGAAGGGTTGTTCTTTTTCGCGGCGTTCGCATACGTCTATTTCCTGCGTTCAAAGGGCTTGCTGCACGGACTCGCTGCGGGAACAAATTGGGTCTTCCGCGACGAATCGGCGCACATGAATTTTGCGCTCGAGGTCGTCAACACTGTTCGCAATGAAGAACCTGCCTTATTCGACGACGCGATGACCCGCGACATCGTGACGATGCTCGACGAAGCGGTCGAATGTGAGATGCAGTTTGCCGAAGATATTCTGAGCGGAGGTGTTGCGGGCCTTTCGGTCGCCGATATGCGGCAGTATCTCGAATTCATCGCCGATCAGCGTCTTGCGATGCTCGGGATGCAAAAGGTCTACGGAGCGAAAAATCCATTCTCTTTCATGGACCTGCAAGACGTCCAGGAGCTCGCCAACTTCTTCGAACGCCGCGTGTCAGCCTATCAGGTGGCGGTTGCTGGTGATGTAAGCTTTAACGAGGCCTTTTGATCTATTAGAATTCGACACACTGGAGAATTGATCATGCGATCGTGGAATTTTCCTCCAAGCGGACAGGTGATTTGGAATTAATCCACAGTGTTCTGCTCAGCGATCCGCAACGCGCGACTGAGCATCCAAATTGCGATCAGGGCTGCCACGACCGGGTTAAGCAGCATCACAGGCATCGGGACTAGGTGCGTCAGCCCACTCAACAGGAAGAACCAGGCACGCTGGGTCAGCAAGCCGAGTATCGAAACAGCAAAGAAGATGCGAGAAAGGCGGCGGGTGCGATGATTCAGCATCGTGACTGAACCCAAAAACGACCCTATGACTCCCAGCGAGTAACCGACCGTCGCCCAGATCGGTTCGGCCTTCATGATCTCAAGACCCCTTGGAGATATTAGCTCCTCCTTCTCGGCTTCGGACAGTAGATAAGGCTCGATCAGCTGTACCATACCTAGTACGTTCAATAACACCATCAAACCGGCGAACGTCCAGAACCACCACGGTGTAGCGGCCTTCTTATCAACAGTGTCGGTTTCCAAAGCAACTCCTCCTGATATGTAAAAAGTAACCCTTCTCGAGCTCAATGCCTCGATAGTGTCCCATCAAAGATGCAGACGCGGCCTAGACTTTTCCTAGCTCTTCACGCCGGTTCCATTCGATCAAAGCCAAACCGCCAACATACATACCTTCGAGAAGAAAGTGAGCAACGGCGAAGATTGAGGCATTCCCCATAAAGAAAACCGCGAGAAAAAAGCAGATCATTGCCCACGCTCCATTTGCAGAAACGAGCAGCTTAATTAGCCGGATAGGCCGTATCTTTCGCACCGAAAGCGAGAGGGAAAACGTTCCATATGCCAAATGGACGAATGCGTGACAAATTACGAACCACTGTTGAAGACCATAAAGCGTAGCGATCCACCCACTAAGGATCATCAGCAACGTACCGGTCAGAATCGCCCCGACGCAGTCTACCCAAAGAATGTTCTTAAATACAAATGACATTTATTCGGCGTGTCACGGCGGTTACGTTGATTATATTCTCGACTTGCGAATATCATCTACCTAAATGAACGGAACAGTAACTGATTTCATCAAGCATCACTATCGGCACTTTAATGCGGCGGCGCTGATCGACGCGGCCGATGGATACGTACGGCACCTCGACAACGGCGGAAAGATGATGATCACGCTGGCCGGAGCGATGTCGACCGCGGAGCTGGGATTGAGCCTGGCGGAGATGATCCGGCAAGACAAGGTGCAGATCATCTCGTGCACGGGTGCGAATCTCGAAGAAGACCTCTTTAATCTCGTCGCGCATGATTTTTACGAACGCGTGCCGCATTACCGTGACCTTACGCCCGAAGACGAACAGGAATTGCTCGACCGACACATGAACCGCGTGACGGACACATGCATCCCCGAGCACGAAGCGATGCGGCGGCTTGAAAAGGCGATGGTCGAGGTCTGGACGCGTGCCGAGGCCGAGGGCAAGCGGTATTTCCCACATGAGTTCATGTATCAGGTCTTAAAGAATGGCTCGCTCGAAGAGTTTTACCAGATCGACCTCAAAGACTCGTGGATGTACGCCGCGATGGAAAAGAACCTGCCGATGGTCGTGCCGGGCTGGGAAGATTCGACGATGGGCAATATGTTCGCCGGCCACGTGATCACCGGCGACGTCGAGAACGTCCACACGGTCCGGACCGGCATCGAATATATGACGATGCTCGCCGATTGGTACACGAACAATGCGAACGACGACTCGACCATCGGCTTTTTCCAAATAGGCGGCGGCATCGCGGGCGATTTCCCGATCTGCGTCGTCCCAATGCTGCATCAAGACCTGCAGCGAGAGAACGTCCCCGTCTGGGGCTACTTCTGCCAGATCTCGGATTCGACCACAAGCTATGGCTCCTACTCCGGCGCCGTCCCGAACGAAAAAATAACCTGGGGAAAACTCGAAGCATCAACACCAAAATACATCGTCGAATCCGACGCCTCCATCGTCGCCCCGCTGATGTTTGCTTATATTTTGGGTTGGTAGATTTGGGCTTGATGTTATAATTTCCGCATGACCGTACAGACAATTCCGGACATTGAACAAATGACGCCGGCTCAGCAGATCGAGCTGATGGAAGCTCTCTGGAAAAGCATGACCGAGCGTAACGTCAACGGTGAACCGCCTGCGTGGCACCGAGATTATCTCGCAGATCGTGAGAACGCGTTGGCAAACGGCGACGACGAGTTCATCAGCCTTGACCAATTGGAAGCTGACCTCGGGACCGAATTGAAATGACAATTCGGGTACTGCGTTCCGCACGCCGCACGATCTCTGACGGCATCCGGTTTTACGAAGCTCTCGGCCAAGGACTTGGGGCATATTTCCTAAGCTCGATAATGGCCGACCTTCGCTCGCTTAGTATCTATGCCGGGGTTCATCAGAAACTCGACGGCGGTTATTACAGACTGATCTGTAAACGCTTTCCCTATTCGGTCTATTACAAAAAGGAAGGCTCCAACGTAGATGTTTATGCCGTCCTCGATGATCGCCGCGACCCTAAACGGAAGGAAACGCGTTTGCAAAACATCAGCCTAAGCGAATAGTCCCTCTCAAACCCTCGATCGTCGCCATGTTGATGTTTGCGTATATTTTGCGGTGGTAGCTTATGCCAATAGCTCCTGAAATATTGGAACTTGAGTATAGAGGTTATTCACAGAATGGTGAGCCGGTTCTAATCGATGCATATCGCATCCTAAAGAAACAATGGAATGAAGGCGATCGGGACCGAGAAGTCGGCTTACACCTTCTTTTTCTTAGCTGGTACGGTTTAGTCGAACCTCCCTTTGTTTTCGGTGAATATGTCGAAGAAGTAGATAAATTACAACAGACGTTCAACCAAGTGTTCGAATACTTTCAACCACAGATCAATTCTGATCCTGAACTACTTTATGTCATTGGCCTTGCAGCTCATTTGTTCTCTTACATGTTAGGCGATGAAACGGAGTGGGAAAATCGTGCGATTGAATTTCGGAAGAGATATCGACAACTAAAACCTGATGGGATTGAACCAGAGGTTTTTCATGGTCGTGGTGCATACGGCGAATATTATGAACATCAAGCACGAGTTATCGGAGGATACTGATTAAGCAGCTTGAAAACGATAATCGGCACGGGCAGATAGTGTTTGTCTCCAGCGTGATTCGCTTATAGAGCAATTCGACATCCTCATAATCGGTGCGGGGCTTTCGGGGATCGGGGCTGGGGCACGGGTGCGGATGGATTGTCCGGGGAAGACGTTCGCGATACTTGAGGGGGCGGGCGACGGAGCGCGGACACTTTTGTCCGCATCGCTGGTTCCTCCGGCGAGAAAGGTGTTGCTAGCGGTTCTTTTCGCGTCGAAGGGACGCCTCCATCATCGTATTCTGATATCACATATCTATGCAAATCTAATATTCTGTGTTAGATTTGCATAGATGATTGCTCGAAACTTACAACCAGAACTTTCAGAGCGACTGCGAAACGCGTCGTCGGTTGCGCTGCTAGGGCCGCGGCAAGTCGGGAAGACTACGTTGGCATTTGCGATCAGCGAATCGATCCCGTCCGTCTATCTTGACCTAGAGGATTCAATAGATCTGCAGAAAGTCCAGAACATTGCGGCGTTCCATCGGGAAAATCGCGACAAACTGATCATCTTGGACGAGGTGCAGCGGCTACCCGAAGTGTTTAGGGAGATTCGCGGCCTGATCGACGCCGAGAGACGACGTGGAAATAAAACCGGACATTTTCTGTTCTTAGGTTCAGCGTCGATCGACCTCCTTCGCCAATCATCCGAGAGCCTCGCCGGACGGATATCATACCTCGAACTTTTTCCGGTTTGTGCCGATGAGTTCTTGAATGCCCCGAATGAATTAAACGAACTGAATCGCCTTTGGCTTCGCGGTGGTTTCCCCGAAAGCCTGCTTTCTGCGAGTGACAAAGCCAGCCTGCGGTGGCGGCGGGATTTTATCAAAACCTACCTTGAGCGGGATGTGCCAATATTTGGACCGCGGATCCCGGCGGTCACGCTTGAACGATTATGGACGATGCTCGCTCATTCTCAAGGAACGAACATCAATCTAACCAAGCTGGCATCATCGCTCGAGATTTCAAATGTCAGCGTCAGCCGATACACCGATCTATTGGCTGACCTGCTGCTCATCAGAAAAATGCAGCCCTATACGGCTAACATAAAGAAACGGCTTGTTCGGTCACCCAGAGTGTTTGTCCGCGACAGCGGCATCACGCACGCGCTGCTGAATATTGGTGATCTTAACGAACTGCTCGGCCATCCGATTGTCGGGAAAAGCTGGGAAGGGTTCGTTCTGGAAAACATAATGTCAGTGCTTCCCTTCGGTGCAGAAGCATTTTATTACCGAACGGCAGGCGGAGCCGAGATCGATATTCTTCTATCGTTTGGCGGCAAAGAAAGATGGGCTATCGAGGTAAAACGCAATCCCGCCGCCCCCCTCGCTCGCGGATTTTACGAGGCATGCGACGATATCAAACCCGAGCGAAAGATCGTGGTCCATGCCGAGGCTGATTCGTTTCCCGGAAAAGATGGCATCGAGATCAAAAGCCTCTATGATCTGATGGTAGAATTAAAGGCGAAATAGCAAGAATCTATTAAACGCCTCGATCGTCGCCCCGCTGATGTTTAGGTTTATTTTGGGAATGGTGGGTGAAAATGCTACCCTATAAATGGAAGGGCTAGCGCTTACCTACAACGTAACACGCTAGCACAATCCCACCCATGGTACTTAAATACGAGATAAGGACCGCGGACTAACCCGACCACCTACGTCGGGTTTTCTGCATTTTGTGCAGAAACTTGTTGAGCCGATTCATACTCTGTCATCAGGTCGATAATTTTGAATAAAAACTCCCGGTCTCGGGGGGTCAGTAACAGCAAATTGACATTAGCGATGATTGTCAAATCCCCCCCAGCTATGCGAATTGTTTTCTGAGTACCACTACCGTTTGGCGGTACGTCGTCACCTTTTGGAGGAACAGAATTCTTGCCTTCAGACGGTCTTGCCGAACTGACGGTTGACGCTGCTCGCTTCTTTCGCGGACCTGAAGAGCGGGCCTTCTTTAACAAAAGCTGTGATATCGGAATTTCTGCGAATTGAGCGGCCTTGATAAAAAACGTCTTCGCTTTAACCCGCGTATTCCCGGAAACACTGAACTCGTCCGACGTGAACACATTATCAAATTGCGATGGAGTCGCTCGCGACAGGTCTAATTCGATGAGGGACGGATAAAATCTTTCCAACAAATCCTTAATATTCGCCTTTCGATAGTCCGTATTCATTGCCAACTCTCGCAGACTCTCCGCCGGAATGCCATCGTCAGTAATCAGGTCGAAGAATTTCAAAGCCGAAAGTGTAGAGGCCACCGACGCCCCACTGAAACTCGGAAAGCATGAACGGTCAATAACATTCGGAACCGCATGCTCTTGGATGTTGTCCAACGCGGAAATGAAAGTGGCGAATGGAAGATATGGTGCCGATTTGCGTTTATTGGACTCAGTCATAATCACCTCAGCAAAAAGCCTATGCTATAAGCCGTGCGGTGTCAAGTGAATATGTGGATTTTTTTTTCGTGCACAAGAAGTGTGGTTAGAATATTGTAGAATATAGTCCTCTCCCACACTGGACGTTGCCACTTACACTAATGCAAAATGCGAAAGCTTTCACTGCGAATCGATATAGTCGGGTGTTCTTTGTAATATTCGCACATCGATTGATTGATGATGGACTCATGTGTGTCTAATCCCTATATGAGTCCTCGAATAAATAGTGTTATCGCATTGCACTTGCATTATTGGAAGGCTCCCCAGTCGCGAAATAGAACGAAGTGCGTTAGGGGTATTTTCCGAAGATCACAGCGCCTTTTTTAGGTTAGACGAATGGAACTCGTCATTTGAATAGTTGTAGATTTGAGTAGATCTCAATCCCCTATGGATCGATGGTCATATTTGTGGAATTTCGTAAGGATTTGATTGACAATGTTGAGTTTTCGGGGAAATCGTTCGACAACTCTTGTTTGTACGTGTGCGAAGCACGAGAAATGAATGTAAGCTTCTCTGCGATGATGAGTTTTCTCGCCGCGTTGCGGCGATGCGGACAGGAGTTTCCGCGCTCCATATTATGGAACATTTCGACGTCTTGATTATTGGTGCGGGGCTTTCGGGGAACGGGGCCGAGGAACGGGTGCGGCAGTTGATTGGATCAATTTGAGTTCTCTAATTCGATCACGTCGTTGAGGTCTTTTGGGCGGCCGCTGGCTTTTTTGTTGATCAGTAGATCTTCGAGGCAGATGACTGACGCGGGACAGCCGTCTATCTCGATCCGATTTTTGCGAGGATAACATTCATCGAATTTGACGCCATCGATGTGAGTGATGACCTCGATCTTGAATGGCGGCACTCCCATTCGAATTATACTTTTCTCGAGCATTAGGAGCGACGGCGAAAGGTCCGGTGAATCAAAGCCAAATTGCCGAAGAGCCTCTATTGCTCGTTCAGCATTTTTAGGAGCATTAGACACCCAAATATCGATGTCGCCCGTAGGCCGCGGGTAGCCGTAAACACCGACCGCATAGCCGCCGACCAGCAGATATTTGACCTCATTCGCCTCTAACAATTTCAAGAACTCTTTGAAGTCTTGGGGTAGCCGGATCTGTGTATCCATAGGCGCTTTGCCGCATCAGTTCGAGGGCGAGAAGGCGATCTTCGTAGGAAGCGTTCCGCCAGTGTTCGCGGTCGGCTTCGTCCGCTTCTTCAAAGCTGCTGAAGACCTTAAAGGCAGACTTATCTAGCTTAACATCGCGAATATCCACGGGAATATTATATCATCTCAGGGATGGCGGACGGGGTAAATATCGAGCACTTTGATGTCCTAATTATCGGTGCGGGGCTTTCGGGGATCGGGGCCGGGGCACAGGTGCGGATGGAGCTGCCGGGGAAGACGTTCGCGATACTTGAGGGGCGTGAGGCGAGCGGTGGGACTTGGGATTTGTTTCGTTATCCGGGCGTTCGTTCGGATTCGGATATGTACACGCTCGGGTACCGGTTTCGGCCGTGGAAAGAGCAGAAGGCGATCGCCGACGGGCCGTCGATACTGAAATACATCCGCGAGACGGCCCGGGAGTATGACCTTGAAAAAGCGATAAGGTACGGGCATCACGTCCGACGAGCGGAATGGGACTCGGATACGGCAAAGTGGACGGTCGAAGTGAGTGTCAGTAGCCCGCACGTTAGTAAGGGCTCAAGGAAAAACGAAAACCTCCCGCAAAGCCGCGAAGACGTTGAGGAAAAGCCGAGTCAGGTGGCGACGTTCACCTGCAATTTTCTTTATCTCTGCACCGGTTATTACAAATACGAAGAGGGCTACACGCCTGAGTGGCCGGGGTTTGACGAATACAAAGGCACGTTGGTGCATCCGCAATTTTGGCCCGACAACCTCGACTACGCAGGCAAGCGGGTGCTTGTGATCGGGAGCGGTGCGACAGCGGTAACGCTTGTTCCGGCGATGGCTGAAACGGCAGCGCACGTGACGATGCTGCAGCGTTCGCCTACGTATATTGTGTCGATGCCCGCCGAGGACAAGATCGCGAACGGGCTGCGTGCCGTGCTTCCAGCGAAGGCTGCGTACGCGGCAACGCGTTGGAAGAACGTGCTCCGGCAGATGCTGTTTTACCAGATATCGAAAAAGCGGCCGTCGTTCATGAAGCGCCTGATCGCAAAAGGCGTCGAGAAAGAACTTGGGCACGAGGCCGCCGAGACGCATTTCAAACCGACTTACAACCCGTGGGACCAGCGCCTGTGTCTCGTCCCGGATTCAGACCTCTTTGCGTCGATCCGCGAAGGAAGGGCGTCAGTGGTGACCGCTACGATAGAGACGTTTACCGAGAAAGGGGTGCGGCTTGCCAGCGGCGAAGAGATCGAAGCGGACATCATTGTCACGGCGACCGGCCTCGTGCTGAAGATCATGGCCGGGCTGACGCTGGTCGTTGATGGCGAAACGGTCGATCTGTCAAAGAAAATTGCGTATAAAGGCATGATGTACAACGACGTGCCGAACCTGGCGCAGGCCTTTGGTTACACGAACGCTTCGTGGACGCTGAAATGCGACCTGACGAGCGAATACGTCTGCCGGCTGATAAAGCACATGGACGAACATGGGTTCCGGAGCTGCACGCCCCGGCTGAATGACGAGAGCATAACA
>ERZ761609.2099-NODE-2099-length-15559-cov-10.411120_pt1 | contig 15559 bp, 7 predicted proteins | sample MGYA00511163_ERZ761609 | MGnify/ENA primary metagenome ERZ761609 (study PRJEB28899, sample SAMN02445070) | bioreactor sludge metagenome | biome: EBPR sludge | place: Australia: Brisbane, Thorneside Wastewater Treatment Plant | collected 2011-12-16 ... | reverse complement strand
CCACGTCCACTCCGAAACAGCGCTACGCACGATACCCCACTCCTCCACGCCGCATCCGTGCCCCGCATTTCGAGCAGGGGCATGGCGCGCACACGTCGGAACGATGGCAAACCAGGGTTAGCGCGGCGTTAACTCCGACCGCCCGCGGCCGCCCGTGGCGCACCACTCGGGGCGCGGTTCCGCTGGCCGGGATTGCCCGACGCAAGCAGGGTTTGCAGCGCGCGGGAAGCGCGCTAGGTTCCGCCGCCTCGCCAGCAGCGCTCCTTGCGCCCGCGCCGACCGGCAGAGGATGGGTGGCCGAGTGGTTTAAGGCAGCGGTCTTGAAAACCGCCGTGGGGCAACTCACCGGGGGTTCGAATCCCTCCCCATCCGCCAGTGTCGCGACCCTGCGACAGCTCATTGCTCGGCAGGGGAACACGCATGGGACGAGGATTGCACCTGCGTTTGCGTGGCCTACGGCACTACGGCTGGGCCCGTCGACACCCATCGCGTGCCGGCGGCGAAACCCTCGTTGCGGTCTCGACAGTCGTACGGCCTCGTCTCGACGGCAAAGCGCCAGTGCACCGATACCTTCCGCGGAGCACTTGACCAGTCCGCGCCAGTGAGGGCGGCTGCCGTGGGGCGCGCCGTGCAACTGATGAGCGGCAGGCATCCGCCGAGCGGAGGGCGAAGGTCTCGTTCTCCGCAGATCGCGACAGATCGCGACCTGACAGCGGACGCTTCGCGGACGTCAAATGGGGCCTTGGAGTCGAGCCGGGGCGGGTGGACCTTGCGGAGAGGCACTGCTGCCGCGCGAAGTGGCGCCCCGTACTGAATAAAAGTGCGAACACCTATGTCATTGAACTCGTTCTGTAAGGTTTTGATGCGGCGGTTTCCTGCTCTGCGAGGCTCTTCGCAGTCGGGGAAGCTTGGCCGGTATGGCCGATCCTGTGAAGATGCCTGCTGGGTTCGATTCCTCGGTTTGGGGTGGCCGCAGAAAGTGCCCTTATTTTTCAGAACTCTCGCGTTTCGGTTGTCGGAACCGAGGGGACGGTACCGACCCTGACGAATCAGATACTTAGCGCTCCCAAACCTGTCAGGATCTCTCACTGGCTCGTATAGCTTTTTCCGACGGACTCCCAAACCTGCCGTGGCTTCTGCGAGGCCAGCTTGGCCGGCGCGACGCCGCGCACCCTGAGTGGCGAGCGGTGCATGCTTCCAGCTTGCAGCGTGCCGGGGTAGCCCTGAGCGGGGCCACCAGCACAGCCTTGAGATCTATGTGTCTCTGTGCTATATATCTCTGTGCGGGGGTGCATGGCAGCGAGGGTTTACAAGACGAAGGCGTTCGGCAGGTATCAGCGCCGCGAGAAGATTGCCGACGAAGCGCTATGCGAGGCGGTCGATCGGGCGGAGCGGGGTCTAATCGATGCCGTTCTGGGCCAGGGCCTGGTCAAGCAGCGTGTGGCGCGGCCTGGGCAGGGACGCAGCGGCGGCTTCCGCACCATCATCGCGTACCGCTCCGGCGAGCGCGCAGTGTTCCTCTACGGCTTCGCCAAGAGCCGGAAGGCGAACATCGACGATGACGACCTGCGCGACCTGGCGGACTTCGGCGCCCTGCTGCTCGGACTGGACGACGACGGCATCGAAGCGATGCTGGCCGGCGACGAATTGAAGGATGTGATCTGCGATGACGAAGGCCAAGAGTAAGTACCGCAGCGAGATCGCCGAGGTCGTGCACGAGGGCGTGCGCGGCATGCACAAGCTCGGCCTCGTCGACAAGAAAACGATGCGCGAGTTCGACGTGCGCTGCCTGACCGTGGTCGAGGACATGACGGCCAAGGACATCCAGTCGCTGCGCGAGCGCGAAGGCGTGAGCCAGGCCGTGTTCGCCCGCTGCCTCAACGTGACGACGAACTACATCAGCCAGCTCGAGCGCGGCGCCAAGCGCCCGCGCGGAGCAACGCTGAAGCTGCTTTCACTGATCAAGAGCAAGGGGCTGGAAGCGGTACTCTGACGGCAGGGATGCAGAGATTGCGGACGTCGGGTGTCTGTGACCTATGTCCGGCACCGCCCCGCCTGTGGGAACCTGTCCGCCTTGCTGCCGAGCTAAGCGCCTGAAACGCCGGCACAACATCACATCGACGCCACGACACCCGGGCGCAATTTACGCGCCGTTTGACAAAGATCGGCGGTCGATCCGTGTGGAGAACCCTGCTGAGCCTCACTCGACCTACGAATCAGCCCTTCTCAGGTGCCCGTTGCTGCTGCCAAGATGTCTCGGTCCGTCCACATGTTGGGACGGGTATGAGGAACTGGCTTGTCTGTGAATTTGCGTTTGGATCACCCTGACGGGTGCATCGGGGAAATTGATGTCGATGGGGACGGGGGAAGAGCGGCGGGTTGAGGCCGTTGCGCCATCACGGCGCGTGCGCGAGTTGAAGGATTTGGCTCGGCAGTTGGGGCGCGTGCGCCTATCACCGCTTCAGATTTGTGAGGCGGTCATCACCGACCGCATCGCTAACGATCGGGTGAGAGCGTTTTTCGCAGATCTGCCGCGAGAAGATAAGCACTACTGGATTGCCAGCCTGTATGCCCTGTTGATCCCGGCAGAACGCCGCAAGCAACTTGCAACGTATTTTACGCCGCCGCATCTGGCGCACTATGCGATCAGGCTGCTCCTGGATGAGGGCTTACGGCTCGGCATCGATCGCATTCACGATCCAGCGTCCGGAGGTGCAGCATTTCTTGTTCCCTTGGCGGGTGAGCTCATTAAGCGCGGCAGAGCGCGCGGGCAGTCGTCGCGTCAGGTGGAACAGTTGATCGCTGCGACGCTCTCGGGCGCGGAGATCGAACCTCAGCTGGCGCGGTTATCCGAACTTCTGATGCACGACATGCTGGGTCAGGACTTCACGCACGCTGGTAAAGGCGCTCCGGTTTCGATCGAGCGCTGCAACGCACTGAAGCGTGACCTGCCCAAGACACCGTATGATGCCGTCATCGCGAACCCGCCGTACGGGCGTGTTTTGCGCCCAGAGCCCTGGATGCTGCGCGACTACGCATCTGTGATTAGCGACGGGTACGTGAACCTTTATGCCCTGTTCGTCGAGCACGCGATCCGCTGGTGCAAGCCGAGTGGTCTGATCTGCCTGATCATCCCGATCTCGTTCCTGGGCGGCCCGCACTTTGCGGCGCTACGGCAGAGGATCCTGGAGGCAGGTCATCTGCTTCGCCTCGACCTCATCGACAAAAGGGACGATCTCTTCCTTGATGTTCTCTATGACGTCGCGGTCGTGTTGGTGCGCAAGAAAGGGCGGCCGGTAAGAGTCGAGGCCCCGCGATGCCGCTTGATTGCGTCGGACGGCGGCGTCACGGACCTTGGACGCCTCGATGTTCCGGATGTCCCAAACGAACGCGCGTGGGCGGTTCCCGATGGGCGCGGCCCTGAGCGCTTGTTTGTCAGCGGGAGCTACACGCTGGCCTCCTATGGGTATGTGGTGAAGGCCGGCTACTTCGTATGGAACCGCGAGCAGGATCGCTACCGCGTCGCAAAAGCCCCGCGCCGCAACGAGGTGCCCCTGTTCTGGGCGCACAACATCCGCGCCAATGCAACGTGCACGCCGCACGCGGCGCGAGATGAGGGCAAAGTCGGCTGTGTAGAGGTCGAAGAACTGACCCCGGTCATTTCCGTCGACGCGATCCTCCTGCAAAGGACGAGCAACCGGCGACAGAAGCGGCGATTGATAGCGGGGCTCGTCAGGCAATCGAAGGTGCCGGGCGGGCGGGGGTTCGTGACGGAGAACCATACGATTGCCATTCTGCCTGACCCGAAGGTGAAGCAGCGCGTGCCTCTGAGCGTGGTGTGCCGGCTGTTGAACACGGCAGCCGTTGATGATCGCTTCCGGCGCATGTCAGGCACAGTGAGCGTCTCGACGCGCGGGCTCAGAGAGTTGCCGTTGCCGGACCCAGATCTGGCGCGTCTCTACTTTTCCGTGTTGTCGGATGACGAGCGCGCCGCAGAGCAGGCCTATAAGCGCTCCGCGCTCAGTCAGGACTAGTTTCAGCGATGAGTGCGCAAATCCATCACGCACCGGTGCTGGAACCCCGTGCGCTTGCGGGTTTGTTGAGCGGCGGCGCGCCGATATTGCTCCGGCGTTCGGGTGCCAGCGACCTTCACGCGCTTGGATCTCCGGCACGGCGTGTCCTGGAGGTGCTCCAAGAGGTACGCGCGCACGACCGCAGCCGATCACTTTTGTTCTGGCCCTCGCGTCCAGACGGCACAGCGGTGTTTCACGCCCTAGCGGCACTGGATCAACTCGGCCGCTGTGATCAAGAGCGGCTGTGTACTCTTTATTTCCCCTGGAGCCGTAACGTCGGTCAGGTGCAACGCACACTGCTTGTGGACCGTACGGCACTCTTGAAGAGCATCATGCCGGTGTTGGGCCGGGTCTATCAGGATCGGACGCATAGCGCCTATTCGCTTCTGATGGGTCTGCAAAGCATCAAGCATGTGGGATCGAGTGGGAAAAGTGAAAAGAAATTGAAGCGCGCGCTGGAGCGCGACACGCAGCTCCTGCATCCCTCCCTCTATGAGGCGACGCCGCAAGTCGGTGTCACGCCCGATGGTGTGAAGCGATACGAAGACCAGTTCTTGCGCCGCCTGCGGCGGCACACGTGGATCAGCGATTGCAGAGATCACCTGGCCCATATCGCAGATCCGATCCGGACCCCGAGTGTGATGATTGGTGTGCATTCGGACGCGCTCGATCGAGCTGTGCTAGAGCCCAATCTCATCAACCCGAAGCGCGGCGGGCGTCGCCCAGACGTGGTGTTGCTCGATGTGACCCGACGGGCGCGGAACAGGATAGGAGGGGCGTCGCAGTGGCGTCGAAAGGTCTCCGAGTTCACCGCGCGCCTTCTGGAGCTCTATGGCACAAAGGCGCCGCCGATCCTTGCGGTGGCCGATGACGTGTTCGTCGCGCAGGCCCTGCGGTGGGATTTGATCAAGACGTACGACGAGAAGAGATCGCAAACGTCGAGCACGCGTCCGGCGCCGCTCGATGCTGTTCTGATGGGAGCGTCGGATCTGCTCGATGACCGGTCGATCGGCGGACCGGTTGCCTCAGAGGTGCGGGTTGAAACGTACGGTGCTGAGATTCTGAGTTTCTCCGAGTTCGGTCTGAAACTGCGGCGCGGCTTGACCGAGATTGGGGAAGACGGATTGGCCGAAGCCGTCGGCCAGGGCATGAATGCAATCCAGCAGTTGATCGGCCTGCCGGGATTGCCGCGTCAGTTGCACGCGTTCGCAGAAGCCAATTACGAGCGCTACGAGCGTCAGGGACTGCTCGCGCGCTATGACCGACTGGCCCCGCGCGGTGTGATCCGGACCGCAATCCAGAGTGGGAGTGCGGGCGCGCTGCACGAGCAGCTGATGGCGTTCATGGCGGCCATGGACAAGTACTTCCTGGCGGCAGAGACCAATAATCCTGGGTGCGTGCTGTTCGACGCCGCGTTGCGCCAGCTCGCCACGGGCAAAGGCCGCATACTGGTGGTGTTCTCCAGTGAGCTGTTGCGTGGCTTTGCGGTGTGGCGGTTTGAAGAGTCCGACGACCTCAGGGATGTGCGCGAGGCTGAAGGGCTGGAGCTGTTGTTCGTCGACCGCCGGGAGGCCGCCGAATTGCTGGCGTCTGCCGCGGGCGCTCACGAGCCAAGCATTGACCGCGTTCTGATGATGGAGCCGGGACCCGAGGACCTGCTCAACCTGATCGCGCTGCCGCATCTACCGGCCCATGTCGATGTGATTGCGCATCTGGCACGGGTTGAGCACACGCTGCGGCGCTTGCGCATTCTCCGTGACATCGATGGGACAGACCCGGTCAGCGCGCGCCTCAAGTGGCTGGAAAAGGAGTTGGAGCGCGTTCTCGACGGCCGTGCAATCGATTTGCCGGACCTCGACGCTGTCCCGGCGATGCCCAGGATTGGGACGTTGGATCTGACGGCGGGCGGAATGAGAGGCGCTGAGCCGACGCGCATACTGGGAACGTCGGGCGGCTTCAGCATTCGGGCTTATGATCAGTCGGAATTTGCGGCGTACGATCCCGACGCCCTGCAGGTGTTTCTGCGCAAGACGGCGCAGTCATTGAAGGTCGGCGACCAGATCTGTGTGTTCACACCGGATTTCGTCGAAGCCGCGCGTGAGCGGTTGAACCTCGCGGCGAATGCCTCCGACGTGCTCGCGCTCTACCACAGGGACGTGCATGCGGCGGCAGAGCGTTTGCCGGGCTTCGATCTGGCGGAACGCGCCGACGCATTGCGCGCCAGGATGGTGGCGATCGATCCGTCGCTGCAGCTGCCGGGCGCACAGGCGCTCAGGAGTTGGATCGACGTTGAGCACCTGATCGGCGCGGCTCGCAATCGCGTACGACCGCAGGCGCCAAGGTCGGGCAAGCACTTCGTGTGTTTCATGAAGGCCCTGGGGATCGCCGACACGGCAGCGCGGCTCTATTGGGATTTCGGCGTGTTCTGGACGCGCTCCATGCGCATCCGCAGCGGGGCGGCATTCCATCAGGTGTTCATGGGCGTGTTGATTGACCCGCACGGGACAGCGGCGCACCTTCCCGCGGAGCGCCGCGATGATGTCTGGCGCATTTATGAGACCGCAGAACATCACGTCGTGACCGTGACACGCAACGACCGCGAGGAGAAGACGTGATGACGAAGGTCTTGAACCTGCGATTGCCCGCGACGCCAGCCCAAGAAATTGCATTCGAGGAGGGCAAGGAGGCGCTCGCCGATGCGCTTCTTAACCTGACCTGGGTGCGCGTGAGTGGATCGGGCGCCGAAGGCGCAATTGTTTATGGCGTGAAGCCGTCCTTGCGTTTTGTCTCAGGGTTCTTGCTGCCAAAGTTCTCGGAGGACAGGGGCGGGCAGTCCGACGATGAGAGTTCGGACATCCACATCAGCACGCACGGCCTTGATTGCCAGATCATGGCAAAGGCCGCGGGCGAGCCGAAGGTGGACGCCGAATTTTGCATTTATGTGCGGGCGCTGCCGAGCTGGGCGGAACTCATCGAGGCGCGCAACGAGCTGTTTCCGAACCCGCCCTTGCGACCGGAGGTGGAGCAGCTGATCCGGTCGCGGATGAAGGACCGGTTGCAGCAAGCCCTCGACGAGGAACAGAAGAAACCTGAGAGTGAGCGTCGTGCGCGCCGACTGTTGCAGCAGGATATCTACAAGGCGCTGCTCGCGGACCATGGCGTTGAGATTTCGGCCGAGGGCGTGGTCGCAGAAGAGGAAGAGGGCGACGGCGACAGCACTGAAGCCGACGAGGGCAAAGAAAACTTCGACGGGGATGACGACGGCGCGCGGGCGAAGCATTTGAAGGTCTTGCGAGGACGCTACAAGTTCCGGGCAGATGGCGCGGCGAGGGAGCTTGACGTTCCGCAGAAATGGATGCGCTTGCCCGTCCGTCTCGAGCCGCTGCTCATTGATCTTAGCAGTGAAGTCCGCCGGCAACAGGCCATGGCCACCTGGAAGGCCAACACCGTAAAGGCGGTGCGCGCCGCCGTCGAGGCGTGGACAAAAACGAGGGATGGCAACGACTGGGCTTATCGCCGGGCTGTCATTCGCCCGAGCCATTACGCCAGTGAGGCCGCGTGGACGGCCTTCTTGGAAGTTTTGCGCAAAACCGATCCTGTCGTGGATGATCTGGTGCCCGCCCTGAATGGGGTGCAACTGACAATCGAGCTGTCGGATGATCTACGCGATCCGCAGCGGCGGAACTTGCGGGTCGTTTTGGAAAACAATTCCAATAATGTCTCGTCCCGGCGTCGGCATCGGTTCGAGCATGCCATTCACCAGGTGGCGTTGAAACTGACTCTGCCGCATCGCATCCATCAGCCGCTGCGTCTTGATCGTGTCGAGCCGTCCTACCGGTTCAGCGATTTCCTGACCTATCCGGCCATTGGCATCAACTGCGGCATCGGCGAGGCCGCGGCTGGCGACGACATCGTGCTCAGCACGAACTGGATGCCGCGGTATGTGCAACCGCGCATCGTGCCGACGGACATCAAGGGCGTGAGGACTGATTTCGCCAGCCTTGGCGCGGATGGCTTTGACCCCAAAGAGCTGCTCACGATTGTCAGCCGATATCGGGAGTGGATCGACACAGAGCGCACAACGCTCGATCCGACGCGTGGGGCGGCAAGCGAGGAAGAGCGGCAACGGGAGCGGGAACGGTTTCGTGTCGATCTCAGTCGCTATGCGCGCGAGGCGGATCGCATCGAGCTCGGCGTCAAACTCTTGATGGCGTCCTACGCTGCCTACACGGCGAACCGGAGCAGCAAGGAGGCTGCACCCTATCGCGCCTGGGGGTATCTCAACCGCACGTTTGCGCAGGCGGGCAAAAAGCGGCAGATCACGGACTGGCGTCTGTTCCAGCTTGCGTTCATTCTGGCGCATGTGCCGACGATTGCCTCGCGTATGCCGGAGTTCGCCAAGGCGCCGTGGTTCGATCCGGACTTCGACGAAGACACGGCAACCTTGCTTTATTTCCCCACGGGCGGTGGCAAGTCGGAAGCCTTCTTCGGGCTTCTCGTGTTCAATCTTTTTCTCGATCGCTTGCGTGGCAAACTGACAGGCGTGACGGCGCTCATCCGTTATCCGTTGCGGCTGTTGACGCTGCAGCAAGCCCAACGCCTGCTGTCGATTATCGTCGTTGCCGAAGTCTTGCGCCGTGCTGAGCGGCTTGGCGGTGCGCCTTTCGAGATCGGCTTCTGGGTCGGGCGGGGTAATACACCGAACAGCCCGAACGACGCTCGCCTTGAGCCAGTGCCGCGTCGGTCAGATGCCAATTACAAGGATGATACGACGACGAGTGATGACTACCGCGTCGTCAACGAGAGCTTCAACAAAGTGCCGAAGTGTCCGGTCTGCGGCATGCCGACAGGATTGCGTCGCATTGGCCCCGGTGAAGACGCCGAGACGGGGATTTTCTGTTTCAACGATGCCTGTGACTGGAACCGCAAGACGGACAAATCGCAGCTACCGCTGCTGATCGTCGACCGGGACATCTACGCGCATGCGCCGGCCATTCTGCTCGGTGTGATAGATAAGTTGGCCTTGATCGGGCAGTACCCGACGACGATCAATCGTGTGATAAGCATGTTCGGCGCGGCCCGCTGGCGGCGCAAGAGCACGGGACATCTGGTGCTGCCGTCCCTCAAGGATCTGAAAGAAGGTCCCGCTGCGCACGACTGTGAGCCGATTGCGCCGGCCTATCGGGATGGCGTGGAGGTGTTCCACGATCCCTTCCCGTCGCTTGTCATCCAGGATGAGGCGCATCTGCTGGAGGAAAGCCTCGGCACGTTTGCGGGCCTGTTCGAAACCATGCTGGAGGAGTTATTCCGCCGCAGTGCAGACCTCCTGAAGGATCGCGTGGCGCGCAGCCCCTTCGGCGCCAAGCCGGCCCGCCTGCCGAAGATCATTGCCGCAACAGCGACGGTGAGCGTACCCGAGCAGCAATTTGGCTCGCTGTATCAGCGCAAGCATATGCATTTTCCGTATCCGGGCCCGACCATCTATCAGTCGTTCTATGCCCGGCCGGCAGTACCCGCCAACCCCGCGCGCGCGGGGCTTGGTGGAGGCAGTGCGCGGGCGCCGGAGATCGAGGCGCCATGGATGCGCGTCTACACGTCCTTGATGACCAATGGCAAGAACCACACCGTGACCACGGTGTCGGTGCTGGCGGCGTATCATTTGGCCGTATCGGAACTCTGGGCTGATGTCCGCGATGCGGGGCGCCGTCCGGCGGCGGTGCAGCGTTTGATCGAGAGCTTGTCGGCGGGCGATCCGCTGCGTGCTTTCCACGAGGCGGCGTTGCTGGCCTGCGCAAGTGAGACAGATGTCCTGGAAAACCTACTCGATCTGTTTCGCATCTCACTGACCTACGTGACCAACAAAAAAGGTGGCGATCAGGTGATCGACGCCTTCCGCGAAGAGGTGAGCAAAGTGCACGCGCGGCATGGCCGCAGCCTGCCGCAATTCCACTCCGATCTGATCTCGGGTGGCGTCGACGTTGCGGAAATCCAGGACATTATGCGTCGCGCGGAAGGCACTGCGAAGGTCAGTGACGAGATGCAGACCCTCGACGACAGTCTGCGCAACATCGTGGCGACGTCGGCGATTTCGCACGGGGTCGACGTCGACAAGTTCAACGCCATGTTCTTCGCCGGCATGCCGAGCGACATTGCTGAGTTCATCCAGGCGTCTTCGCGTGTGGGGCGCACCCATGCAGGGTTCTGCTTACTCATTCCAACCCCGCATGCGCGGCGGGATCGCTACATCATCGAGACCCACGACATCTTCAACCGCTTCCTGGAACGGATGATTGCGCCGCCAGCGATCACGCGTTGGGCCGCAAGTGCGCATGAGCGGGTCTTGACCAGCATGTTTCAGGCCTGGCTTAGCGGCTGGGCGGAGCAGATGCTGTTCATCGAAGCTGCGAGCGATGCCAAGATTAAGGCGCCTGCGTTCATGACGGTAAGCGATGTCAATCGCTTGGTGACGAGCACGATGCCGACGGCTGCCAAGGATTTTATGGAATTCTCGGTCAAATCCATTGGTGTCATGGGGCGCGGGTCTGCGGCGATCGGAGCGGCCCCACATCAGGATTACTATGACGCGAGCATCAAGGATCGCGCGAACCGGCTAATCAACGAATTTCGGACGCTCTATGACAGCACGCCGCTGCGTGATTATTGGGACAACGCGGTCGTCGGTCAGAAGCCGATGATGTCCTTACGCGATATCGACGAAGCTGGCCGGTTCGTGGCGACGCTTCCCTTCAACCGCGGCATCAAGGGCGCGGAGGCGCGCGCACTCGTCAGCGATGTCTTGCGCATCGTGCGGCGGCAAACCGGTCGCGTCAGTGAACTCGACAGCGAAGACGGGGAGATCTAGGCATGCAGCGGTCACGCACTCAGATCTCGACTGTTTACGCGCCGGGAGCCCTGTTCACGTACGAGGGCGGGCTTGGATGCTGCGTCTCCGTACCGGTTTCGGCGCCGGCGCAGGTCAGCCCTCCTGTGCAGCGTCAGATCTTCGATCATCTCAGAGAAAACGTTGAAAGCTGGTTTGAACGCGCGATGCAGGCGCGTCAGCAGCCGAGCATCTTTCCCGAACAATGCTTAGAGGGTGACTTCCTAAATCACAAGCAGGAGCCGGTCGCAGACCAGGGCCGCTTCGTGCTGTGTCAGCCGAGCAAGATGGGATTTGTTCCGGACCCGCTTGTGTTCATGTGTTCGAATCGTGACTGCGGCGTGCTCGCCGAATTCAACTCACCGGAGGAGATGCAGCGCGAGTGGACGCAACTCCAAGCCCGCACCGATTGTGCGCACGGTGCCAACAAGAAGCACGATTGGCGCCAACTGGACGTGGTGTTCGCGCATTGGGCCGGAACCTATGCGGGTCTCAGCCCCTATCGCAACGTCATGGGGCCGCGTGGGGGTGCCGAGAAGGTGCGCCGCTGCCCCAACTGCAACACGGAGGAATACAAGCTCATCACCAAAGGATCGGCTTTCTTCAGCGACTGGAAGTTCCAGTGCGTCGGCTGCCTGACCTTGAAGGACGTCGTGCAGGCGGATCGAGAAACCTTGGAGTTGCTCAAGCCGCGCATGGATCGCGGCGAAGGAAGCTTGCCCAAGGAATGGAACATGTTGCCGGTCTCGTACCGGGCCTCGTCCGTGTTCTATCCGCAAAAGGACAGCTTCATCGTTTTCGAGGATCTCGAAGTCAGCAGCTTGATGACGCCGCCACGCCGCGACGATCTGGTGGCGCGGATTATGAAGCTCTTCGACTTCCCAGGCACGCCGCTCGACCGGGCGGAGGTTGATCGGCAGTTGCGGCAGAACGGGCGGGCGAAGGATGCCGATGAATACGCGTCGCTGGCCGCGATCGCAGATCTGGTGCCGGAACCGCACAAGTCGGTGCAATTAAGGGCGTTGGCGGAGAAGCGCGCCCGCTATGAAGCCGAGAAGCTGATCACCAAACAGCACGCTGAATCGCCGCGGCTGCGGCAGCAGGTGGATGCGCACCTGAAGTGGGCCCGGCGCTACAATCCGATCCGGCTTGCCTTGGAGCACGCATCTCTTCGGGCAGAAGTGATCGAGCGAGAGGGATCTGATCCGGCTTTGCCGGCGATCTCGGTCCTGAACCCTGACGTGTGCGATATCGATCCACAGGACGGGGTCAAGCGAGAGGCCTATCGGCGCAGTGTCGAGGCCAAGCTGACCCGGATGGGTCTTGATGAGATCGTGCTGCTGCGGGGCCTCAAGATCTGCGAGTTCAGCTTCGGGTATACACGGGTGAGTTCAACGCCCGTCGTGTCCATCAAAGAGCGGGACATGCCGGTGCGCCTGCGGGCCTTTGGCCATGTCGAGCGCAACAAGCGCCCAATCTACGTCCTCGAGCAGAAGAATGAAGGCTTCTACGTGCGTCTCAATCCGGCGCGGGTGATGCGGTGGCTCGACGCCAATGGCCTCGGCGCCGGTCTGCCGCCACGCGACGGGATGGCGCTTGGGGGCCTTCTGATCGAAACGTACCAGGACTTCGGCCGCTTCCTGGAAGCTTATCGCGAGCGGGCTGTAGGGGCGACGCAACGGAGTTTATCGAATTGCGTTTATCTGCTCCTCCACACAATGGCGCACCATTTCGCGCAATCAATCATCGAGTATTCCGGGCTCGATCATGGATCGATCGGGGAATACGTGTTCCCGGCTGATCTGGCGTTTCTGGTTTATCGCAAGGGCATGACGCCCGATCTTGGAAACCTGTCTGCCATGTGGCGCAATCATTCCGAGGCCGTGCTTGACCGGCTGTTGTGGGAACGCGGGCTCAAATGTGATGGCGGGAGCCTGTGCGATCAGCGCGGCGGCGCCTGTCCCGCCTGCATCATGGCGCCGGATGTCGCATGCATCTGCGGCAACAATCTTCTGAGCCGTGCAGCGCTCAATGGCGGTCATCCGCCGGGATGGGATACGCAGCGCACCGCGTTGACCGGCTTTTTCCGTGTTCCGCAGAGTTGAGTGCGATGGCGCTGGTTCCGGAAGAGGCCTTGCTCGATCTCGTATGGAACGAGCCGTTGCCGGCGGCGCGGCTGATTGAAGTGTTTGCAGAACTTGGCCCAAGCAGGCTGAGCAGGCACTTGCTGGACGACATCAGGCTCGAGTTGGGCCTGACGTCTGGGAGCTTTGCGGCCGCCCTTGGGGCGCTTCAGAAAGCCGGCGCATTGGAAGCCGAGGGTGACGGCTACCGGATCACGGCGCCGCGGGAGACATGCCTGACGCATGCAGCGCTCCTGCGAGGTGCGGTCTATGCGCGTTATCGGCACAAGGATCGCAACTCGGTCGAAATCACGCTTTCACCGCCCGCGCACCCGTCGCGGCTCGAGGAATTGCTGAGCCCGCAAACGTTCTCTTGGTCGGGTCTCTATCACACGACCGATAGCCTGGGCGCACTAGTGCAGGCAGCGCAGCAGCGGTGCGTGATTGCAAGTCCCTACGTTGATGAGGAAGGCCTTCGGTGGGTTGAAGCGCTCTGTCGACACGCACGTTTTGGCGTCAAGCGCACGCTCCTGGTCCGAGGCATTGACGATGAAAGCGTCTGCGCTTTGGAACGTTGGTCAGAGCGCCTGGCGGGCTTGAACGTCGCCGTCGTTCAATACTGCATTCTGCGCCGCGGTTCGGGGTATGAATCGTTTCACGCGAAGATGCTGCTCGCCGACAGCGACAGTGCCTATATTGGATCGGCGAACATGAACCGTCCCTCGCGAGGGTATTCCCTTGAATGCGGCGTCGTGGTGCGTGGCCCCGGCGCGCGTCCCGTTGCGACGCTGATCGAGGCGATGCTGGGTCTTTCGCGTCCTTGGAGTCCTTGGGGCCGCGAGCCAGAGTAAGCGCGCCATGAAATCGACAGTGTGCGGCTCGGACAGTGATGGCGTGGTAGTGACGCGCTTCACATTTCACATTGCCAGAACGCGGGCAACAAAATGCGTCTCTTTCGAGCGGTGCGTGTTTTCATGGACGGATGTGCCGGCGTGCAATGTTGCGCCCTAATTTCGCGCGCGGTTGGTTCGATGCTGTACATTCGAAGATCGAAAGCAGCGTGCGCTATCACGGCTTGAGTCGAGACACGATCGGAATTGCGGAGAAGATCGACATCTGATCCAGACACGGTCGGCGGCGCGATTCGCTTGGCCGTTCGGCGTGGCCCCGACTTCCGCTTGTGGGACATTGCGACGGGGGCGGCCGGCCGGCAGTGAGGTGGTTGTAGACCAGAGCGACGTCAGTTCGCCGCGCGAAACCAAGGACCTGCAATCCCAAAGGTTTCCCAACCGCACATAGGCTTGCACTGTTGTGTCTCGGCGATCCCAACCTCGGCCTTTTTTCTACACTCAGGATCACAGCGCACGCGCAATCCGCTCTAACAGTGCTGCGTCTGGCTCGCGGCCGGCATTCATACTATGCTCGAGTTGGCTGCGGGCCAATGCATGGGCCAGATCACCGAATGCCTTCGGTTGGGCTTCGGCGAACGGCGCAATCACAGCAAGCCCCTCGCGCGCTGCGTCAGCGGCTTCGTCGTGCCGTCCAGCTGCCGCCAGCGTTTGTGACATCGCACCAAGGCTGCTCGCGAGGTCTGGGAGGAAGGCGTCAGGCCTGTCTTTGGCTAATGCCCGATAGATGTCGACGGCGTCCTGCGACGCCTCGAGTGCGTCTTCGCGGCGGCCAAGGTCGGAGAGCCTGACTCCGAGGTTGTTAAGGCTACTGGCAAGGTCAGGCAGGAAGGCGTCGGGTCGGTCATGTGCCAGCATCCGATAAATGGCGAGGGATTCCTCGGTGAAGCGGAGCGCATCCTCTCGACGGCCAAGGTTTGAGAGCCTGACTCCGAGATTATTTAGGCCACTGGCGAGGTCAGGCAGGAAGGCGTCGGGTCGGTCATGTGCCAGCATCCGATAAATGGCGAGGGATTCCTCGGTGAAGCGGAGCGCGTCCTCTTGACGACCAAGGTTGGAGAGCCTGACTCCGAGGTTGTTAAGGCTACTGGCGAGGTCAGGCAGGAAGGCGTCGGGTCGGTCATGTGCCAGCATTCGATAAATGGCGAGGGATTCCTCGGTGAAGCGGAGCGCGTCCTCTCGACGGCCGAGAGCCGAACATTGGTTTGCCAAGTTGCTCAAGCTTCTTGCGAGGTCAGGCATGAAGGCGTCGGGTCGGTCATGTGCCAGCATCCGATAAATGGCGTGGGCTTCCTCGGTGAAGCGGAGCGCGTCCTCTCGACGGCCGAGAGCCGAACATTGGTTTGCCAAGTTGCTCAAGCTTCTTGCGAGGTCAGGCATGAAGGCGTCGGGTCGGTCATGTGCCAGCATCCGATAAATGGCGAGGGATTCCTCGGTGAAGCGGAGTGCCTCCTCTCGGCGGCCGAGATCCGAGCACTGGATGCCCAGGTTATTTAAGCTTCTCGCGATGTCTGGGAGGAAGGCTTTGAACCGCCCCGAGTTTTCCGGAGGCTGTTTGGTTTGAGTCAGGCGGCG
>ERZ761609.2098-NODE-2098-length-15569-cov-8.438378_pt1 | contig 15569 bp, 12 predicted proteins | sample MGYA00511163_ERZ761609 | MGnify/ENA primary metagenome ERZ761609 (study PRJEB28899, sample SAMN02445070) | bioreactor sludge metagenome | biome: EBPR sludge | place: Australia: Brisbane, Thorneside Wastewater Treatment Plant | collected 2011-12-16 ... | reverse complement strand
AATATGTTTTAGGCGATAACATGACTTCGGTTTTGTTTATCTTAAACGCATTAGGTATTTTGACATTAATCTTGAGTGCATTTTTAGTGACGAGTGTCATGTCGGCTGTGATGTCTCAACAAATTCCGCAAATCGGGATTTTGAAATCTTTGGGTGCGCGTATTTCGCAAACCATGTCTATTTATTTTCAAGAAGTGTTATTGTTTGGCATCATCGCATTGATTCTTTCTATTCCAATGGGATTAATCGGCGCATATTTTCTCGCCGATGGCGTTGCTACGGGAATGAATTTTGATGTCACTCAATTTTATTTACCAACACAAACTTTAATCTTACAAGCCTTTAGTGCTTTGCTTGCGCCTTTGCTGGCTTCGTTGGTTCCAATTATTTCTGGTTCGCGCATCACCATTCGAGAAGCAATCAGCAATTACAAACCTGAAAACACAAAAAGTGCAAGCCGCTTTGGCGATTTGCCTCAACTCGTCAATTTATCCATTCGCAATACATTTCGTCGCAAAGGTCGTTTGATATTAACATTTTTTGCTTTGCTACTTGCAGGCGCAATGTTTATTGCCATCATAGGTATTCGACAATCCATGCGCAATGCAGTTGCTGAACTGCAAGGTGATTTGAATTACGACATCAGTTTTGATTTTGCTCAAGCGTATCCAATTGAGTCAATCGAAGATGAAATTGAACAAGTAAATCAAATTGAATCAATTGAAACATGGGCAGTCAATGATGCGCGACTTGTTATCAACGACGAACATCAAACTGGAAGCATTATTATGTATGGCGTGCCAGAAGATACCATAATGGCGCAACCTGCTGTCATTCACGGTACATGGCTTGATGAAAATATCACGCGCGGAATTTATGTCAACGCCGATTTTATGGATTTATCACCCAATCTAAAAATCGGTTCGGTTATCACATTAAATATCAATGGCAAACAAGAAGAATGGACTATCGTCGGCTCAGGCGGTCGCGGATTTATTCCGACTGCTTATGTTTTTTATGATGACTTAACTGAACAAACAGGTTTAGATGGCTTCGCAAACCGCCTCGTTATACAGACGGGTCAATCTGATTCTGTTTCTCAATCTCGAATCCAATCTGACGCATTGTCTCACCTAGCAGAGAATAACTTCTTCGTCGTCAACTCGCAAACCACGACTCAACTCAAAGAAACCACTGCCGCTCAAATGGATATTTTAATTATCTTATTACTAGCCATGGTGATTCTTATCGCAGTCGTCGGTGGACTTGGTTTAGCGATTACGATGAGTTTGAATGTCATTGAACGCACTCGTGAAATTGGAATCTTGCGTTCGTTAGGCGCACAAAATGGGGTTGTAAGACGCGTTGTGATTATTGAAGGCTTGGTGATTGGATTAATCAGTTGGGCAATTTCTATTCCATGCTCTATTCCACTTGCAATATGGCTTGGAAATTCATTAGGCAACTCCCTGCTCGCCAGACCTTTAGATTATATTTTTTCAATCCCTGCTTTATTAACTTGGCTCGGATTAACCGTTTTCATCTCAATCATCTCCAGCATCCTACCTGCTCAATCCGCCGCAAAGTTGACGATACGTGATGCGTTGGTGTATGAATAAATTCTTGTAGGGGCGACTTGCGAGTCGCCCCTACCGAATCAAATTGAAATTTTAGAAAATGTCTCGCCGAAAATTAATCCGCGAACATGGTCTGAGGATAAGAAAGAGTGTGGGAATCCCAAATCAATTGGACTTGAGTCATTGAGGCGTTGCATCTGTTCTTGAGTCAATTCAAAATCTAAACATCCCAAATTATCTTTCAAATGTTTTTCACTGCGTGCGCCAATGATTGGAATTATATTTTTTGACTGTTGACGCGCCCAATTGATAGCAACTTGTGAAGGCGTGCCGTTAACTTCTTTAGCAATATCCATCAATAACGAAGCAATCTTTTTTATTTTTTCACTCGTATCACTTGAACGTTTGGGTTCATCGGTTGGAGAATTATATTTTCCAGTTAACTCACCGCCTTCCAAAACGCCCCAAGTTAACACAGACATATCATGTGCAGTTGCCATTGGAATTAAATCGCGTTCAAGCGCACGATCTGCAATGCTATAAGGTGCTTGCAAAGCAACCAAACGTGACCAACCTCTTAAGTCAGCAAGGGTATTGGCTTGTGACACAACCCATGCAGGCGTATCAGACATGCCAATATATAAAATTTTTCCGGCACGCACAAGGTCATCTAAAGCACGCATCACTTCTTCAATCGGTGTCACATAATCCCACATGTGCAAATAAAATAAATCAATATGGTCAGTGTTTAATCTTTGCAAACTTCCCTCAATCGAACGCATCATATTCTTACGATGGTTGCCACCAAAATTTGGGTCTGATTTTCTTTCAGTTAAAGTATATTTTGTTGCAATCACAAAATGGTCGCGGTCACTTTTTGTAAACTCACCGATAAATTTTTCGCCTGTGCCATTTGTATAGTTATTTGATGTGTCAATAAAATTTCCATCAGACTTTATAAACAAATCAAACAATTTTTTACTTTCATCTTTTTCAGCACCCCAACCCCAATCATTACCAAACGTCATCGTGCCGAGACATAATTCCGAAACTCGTAATCCGCTTTTTCCTAAAAGTTTATATCGCATGTTGACCTCCAATTGATGAATGACTCTTCCATAATTTTTGAAGTGATTCAATTTCCTTCCAGCCTTCACCTTCCTTCACACGCTTCACTTCTAGACTAGTGAAATAGGTATCTAATACTGCCGCTCTTTCTTGCGCCAATGGCGGATTGCAATAATCTTCCTCTTCCCAAATTGCAAAACTGGAATCATGTTCATCAAGCCGTGCATTATCTAATCCATATTGCAATGCTTGACCAAACGGTTTCATCTTTTTAATTTCGCCGCTGTCAAGTCGATTACGTAATTCACTTAATAAGTTTTGATGATATTTTGCTTTGACAAGGTAGTAAGCCATTTTGTTCTCCTCTCATCACGTTACAAACGTGACCTACAATTTCTCAACTGCTAACTGAAGTTCCGTCACATATTGATTTGATTCTTGCGCCAGATATGTTTGTGGAAGTTCAAATTCCAAACCATCTGCTCCATATTTCAAATAGATTTCTCGAATCAGTCCTTTCATCTGATACCCATTTGAATCTATCCAATTTAATAAAGCATTATAGGCTTGACCAATATTCAAATAATTCCCCACATGAATCACACATGCTACTTTAAATTGCTTCGGCGTTTTTCGCACCCGAATTGATTCGTTTTCTGGAATTGCATATTTCAATGGCACACACACTTCACAATCAATTTCTTCATCTCGATATTCATCGTCATAATAAATTGTGAAGGGAGGTTTATCGGCACGGGCATTTTCGTACCCAGCAATGTATATTTCCACTAAATCAAACATTTCCTGAATACGATTATCATCTTTTGCAACTTCTCGATACGTCCCAACCAATTCTGATTCAATATCTCGCAAAATAACATCATATTTTGTATGATTTGCCGCTTGGTTCATTTGCTTGATCTGCGCTTCTAGACGAGACAACCTCTCTTGTTCTGTTTGCATTTGTTGTTCTACGTCAGCACGTTTGAGTTTTAACATCCCCAACAACTGCTCTGCTGAAACATCTTCATCTAACATCTCAGCAATTTGCTCAAGCGAAAAACCTAAATCACGCAATGCGATGATGCGATTCAAACGTGGCAATTGATCCGCTGAATAATAGCGATAGCCTGTAAACGAATCCGTTTGCGACGGAGTCAAAAGACCGAGTTGGTCATAATGCCTCAACATCCGCACCGATACGCGGCTCAAACGCGAAAACTCACCTATCTTGAACATGGCTGTAATATACACTCTTACATAGTGTTAGAGTCAAGGGGGTAAATTATAATGATGACATGACTCGCTGGCTTGACCCTCAACCTGTAGAAATCCCCGCTTCTTTTTCTGACCTCAACCTGCCTCTACTCATTCAGCAGACTCTTCTCCGACGCGGAATCAACTCAAAAGAAGAAGCCGAAACGTTTTTATATCCCGAAAAAGTTTTATCAACGCCGTTTCCAAATATTGAATCAGCAGTTGAAATTATCAATCATCATATTGAGCAAAAAAATAAAATTTGCGTGTGGGGAGATTTTGATGTCGATGGACAGACATCTACCGCGGTGCTTGTGCAAACTTTACAAGCATTAAATGCCAATGTGATCTATTACGTTCCAATTCGCGGAAAAGAAAGTCACGGCGTACATGTTGAATCACTGACTCGCATCATTGATAACGGCGCAAAATTAATTCTTACTTGTGACACAGGCATCACTGCCCACGAAGCGATTGATTTTGCAAATGCACATGGAGTTGATGTCGTCATAACAGACCATCACGATGTAGGTGAAACATTACCCAATGCGAAAGCAATTATCAATCCAAAATTGTTGCCAGAGAATCATCCATTAAAAACTTTAGCAGGTGTTGGCGTTGCGTATAAACTTGCCGAAGCATTGTTAGAAAATAGGGAATCGGGAAATGGGAATCGGGAGTTATCCGACTCCCAAGTTACGAATCCCGAATCCCTTTTAGATTTAGTTGCATTAGGTTTAATTGCTGATGTCGCCTTACTAAAAGATGAAACACGCGCCCTAGCAAAAAAAGGAATTGAGCAATTAAAAAACACAAATCGGCTTGGATTAAAAACTATCGCTGAGTTATCAAATACGAAATTAGAAACACTGACCGAAGAAACGATTGGATTCACATTTGCACCACGATTAAACGCTTTAGGCAGATTAGGTGATGCAAATCCCGCCGTTGAATTATTGATTACAAATGATTCAGCACGCGCGCGAGTTCTCGCAACACAAATTGAAGGCTTGAATGCCCAACGAAGATTATTGACTTCGCAAGTTTATCAATCTGCTGAGGCGCAATTAAAAGAAAATCCAAAACTGTTAGATGAACCTGCGATTGTTTTATCGAATCCCAGTTGGCCTGGTGGCGTAGTGGGCATTGTCGCAAATAAATTGGTCGAGCGTTATCACAAGCCCGCGATTCTTTTAAATGAATCAGATGATGGAATCTTGCGCGGCTCAGCACGTTCGATTGAAGGCTTACATATTACCGAAGCCATTGCTTCACAAAAAAATATTTTGCTTGGCTTCGGCGGTCATCCCATGGCGGCAGGACTTTCACTCAAAAAAGATGATTTGCTCCAATTCCGCAAAGGACTTGGCAAAGCACTTGAAAAGCAAGCTAAAGAACTTTCTATATTGTTTCAACTTGAAGAACCAACACTTCAAATTGATGCGTGGCTTGATTTATCAGACCTCAACATTGACTTTGCTGATTCATTGGAAATGCTCGCGCCATTTGGAGCAGGAAATCCAGAGTTAACGCTTGCCACAAAAAATGTAACTTTGAAATCCAAAAGTGAAATTGGAAAAACAAAAGAGCATTTGCGAATCAACATTGAAGATGAAAATGGAAACACACAAAGCGTTTTATATTGGGGCGGAGCAGGCACAGATTTACCAGAAAATGGAAGCAAAATTGATATCGCATATTCTTTGAGAGCATCTTCTTATCGTGGACAAAGACAAGTTAATTTGCAGTTTCAAGATTTTAGAGTTGTAGAAGAAGCAGTTGCCGAGATTCGGGAATCGGGATTCGAGATTCAGGACTTTAGACTTAAGACCTTTGACCTGCAACCTTCGACCTTAATTTGGGCTGAAGGCGCGGATAAATCCAAAGGCAAATCTCGTTTTGAGTTGACTCAGGCTGATGAATTTGCAATTTACACAACTCCCCCATCACCAGCGGAATTACGAAAAGCATTAGAGATTGTTCAACCGAAAACTATTTATGTTTTTGGGGTTTTACCTTCCGAAGAAAAGCCAGAAGAATTTCTAAATCGTTTGGCGGGATTATGTAAATTTGCTTTGAATAAAAAAGAAGGCAAGACAACAATTCAAGAACTTGCTTCTGCAATGGCATCTCGTGAAATTGCAGTTGAAATTGGACTTCAATGGCTTGTCGCAAATGGCGGATTAACTGTAAATGTAGATGAAGGTAAAGTAATTTTATCGAATGAAAAGCAAGAGAAGAATCCCTACTTGCAAGCAGAGTTGTTTGTTGCACTACGAGGTGTTTTGAATGAAACATCTGCTTATCGAAAATATTTTGCAACTGTAGAAGATTTGAAAACTCTTTTATAAAATGAAAACTGAAATTATTTCATGGCTACTTAAAGGTGATCCCGCTATTCGTTGGCAAGTGCAACGCGATTTATTAAATCAGCCTCAAGCAAATTTTGAAGCGGAACGAAAGAAAGTCGCAAAAGAAGGTTGGGGATACCGCCTGCTTAATTTACAAGACTCTGATGGACGTTGGGGTGGAGGAATATATGGTCCAAAATATATTTCTACAACTTATACTATGTTGACTCTTCGATTACTTGGTCTGCCTAGAAACAACTTACAAGCAAAGCAGGCTTGCAAAATATTTTTAGACAAAGGCTATTATACGGACGGAGGTATCAATTTCTTTTCATATTCATGGAAATATAGTGAGACGTGTGTTACTAGTATGATTCTCGCCTTACTGGCATATTTCCGTTATCCAGATGAGCGAATACACAATATTGCTGAATTTGTAATCAGCCAACAAATGCGAGATGGCGGTTGGAATTGTGAATGTCCCAGAGGAGCAACCCATTCTTCGTTTCATACAACAATTTCAGCACTAGAAGGTTTGTATGAATATGAATGCCTTTTTCCTGAAAAGAAAAAACGTATTAGCAAAATCCGCACCCGTGGACATGAATTTTTGTTTGCACATCGCCTGTATAAGTCACACCGAACTGGAAAAGTCTTCGACGCAAAAATGACAACTATGCCTTTCCCACCTCGTTGGCGTTACGATTTTCTGCGCGCACTGGATTACTTCCGTGCATGTGATGTGCCTCGTGATAAGCGCATGTCTGATGCAATTGAGCTATTACAAAAAAAACAAAGGAAAGATGGTCTCTGGAACTTAAACAGTATTATGTCTGGAAGAAAATTCTTTGATATGGAAAAAGCAGGGCAACCAAGCCGATGGAATACACTTAGGGCGATGAGAGTGTTAAATTGGTGGAATAAATCATAAGACAAAACTTTCTGTTTTCGACTGTGAATATAGATGAAGGCAAGTGTTTTTATCAAATGAAAAACAAGAAAAGAATCCATATTTACAAGCAGAGTTGTTTGTTGCATTACGAGGTGTTTTAAATGAAACATCTGCTTATCGAAAATATTTTGCAACTGTGGAAGATTTGAAAACATTATTTCAAAACTAATTTACGCAATGTATAATCTCTTGAAGGAAAATATTTATGGCTGGGCAAGTTGACAAAACTGTTTTTATTAGTTACAGACATGATAACAAATTCATTGCTCTTGCAATTTGTCAAGATTTACTTGCAAACGGGTATCAAGTATTTATTGATTATGAAAGTATAAATAGTGGTGACTTCGAGCAAAGTATTATTGACAATATTAAGGCTCACGCTCATTTTATTGTTGTGCTCACTCCATCAGCCCTAGATAGATGTGATGATACGGGTGATTGGTTAAGACGTGAAATTGAAACAGCAATGGAGTACAAACGTAATATTGTGCCAATTTTAATAGAAGGTTTTAAATTTGGGGACCCACATATTGAAAAACACTTAACGGGTAACTTAAAATTTCTAAAAAGGTATCAAGGTTTAGAAGTACCAATGAATCTTACCTATTTTAAGTATGCAATGAAAGATTTACGGGAAAGATACTTAAATATTGAATTAGATTCTGTTATCCATCCGTTTTCTTCCAAAGGTCAAAAACTATTTAATAAACAAAAAGCTTTTGTTAAGAAAGTAAGGCAGGTAAAACAAAAAGAGTTAACTGCTCAAAAGTTTTTCGAGCAAGGTTTTGTATTTTACGAGAGTAAAAAATATAACGAGGCTATTAATAGTTATACCAAGGCAATAAAGCTGATTCCAGGCTATGCAGGAGCTTATAACAATCGTGGAAATATATTTAGCCTTATAAATAAAGCAGACAATGCTATGGCTGATTACACTAAAGCTGTTGAAATAGACTCAAACTACGCAGCAGCTTATAGCAATAGAGCTTTAATTTGGATAGATAGAGGTGATTTAGGTAATGCAATTAGTGATCTTCATAAAGCTATTAAATTAGATCCCAACTACTCAAATGCTTATATTAATCTTGGAATGGCGTATTATAGAAAAAAGTCTTTTGATATTGCATTAAAGAATTACAACGCTGCAATAAGCATTAATCCAAAATCAGGAAGTGCTTATAACAAACGTGGCGTAACTCGTGAAAAGAAAAATGATATTGAAGGGGCATTAGAAGATTTTAAACTTGCAATTAAGTATAAATATATGGAAGAAGAGTATCTACCTTATCATAATCGCGGGCGAATTTATCAACTCAAAGGTGATATAAAAAAGGCAATTCGTGATTACAATAAAAGTATTAAATTAAACCCCAATTACTCTGTTAATTACTTCAATCGAGCAATAATATTTGAACAGAAAAAAGATTACCGCTCAGCTATATCAGATTATCAAAAGTATCTTGAATTAGGTGGAGGAATAGAGAACAATAATCAAAGAGAGGCTGATGGAAAATTAATGCTATTAAAAAATAAATTAGCACAAAAAAATAAATCGAAGAAAAAACAATAACTAACTTTTAATAAAAAATTCCCATGGAACAGAATCAACTATCCCCTAAGAAAGAAGCGAAAAAATGGATTTGTATAAAGTCAAAACACATGCGCATGGTCCGCAGGGAAAACTTCCATTAGATGAAGATTTTTTAACCAACGCCCCAAGTGGAGATGTGTTCGGTTGGAGTCAAGATGCGGCGATGGGATGGAATCCAAGTGATTTGGGAAAAGATGAATATTTAATTCTCAGCACACAAGGTGGCATTCGTGCCGAAGATGGTTCGCCGATTGCATTGGGTTATCACACAGGTCATTGGGAAGTTGGTTTGTTAGCCAAAGCCGCCGCGGGAGAAATAAAAAAACATAATGCCATTCCGTTTGCGGGTTTTGTCAGTGACCCATGTGATGGGCGCACGCAAGGCACAACAGGCATGATGGATAGCCTTGCTTATCGAAATGATGCGGCGACTGTGTTACGAAGATTGATTCGTTCATTGCCAACGCGAAAAGGTGTGCTTGGCATTGGCACTTGTGATAAAGGTTTGCCTGCCATGATGATTGCATTGGCATCACAAAAAAATTTGCCATGTGTGATTATTCCAGGTGGTGTCACTTTATTACCTGAACAAGGCGAAGATGCTGGAAAGATTCAATCACTCGGTGCGCGTTTTGCACATGGATTAATTACTTTAGAAGAAGCCTCTCAATTAGGATGTAGTGCTTGCGCCTCGCCTGGCGGTGGATGTCAGTTTTTAGGAACAGCCGCCACGAGTCAAGTTGTGGCTGAGGCATTGGGTTTATCGGTTATACATTCTGCGCTTGCGCCATCTGGTCAAGAAATTTGGTTGGATATGGCACGTCGTTCTGCAAATGCATTGCTGGATATGAATCTGCACCACCAAACGACTGCTGATATTTTGGGGGACGCTTCGATTCATAACGCCATGGTTGTTCATGCTGCGTTTGGCGGGAGCACTAACCTGTTACTTCATATTCCTGCCATTGCTCATTCCGCAAAATTAAATCGCCCTACCATTGAAGATTGGACTCGCATTAATAAATCAACGCCACGCCTCGTGGATGTAATGCCAAACGGACCAACAGGTTATGGCACAGTTCAAGTTTTTCTGGCAGGTGGTGTTCCAGAAGTGATGTTGCATCTTAGAGAATTAGGTTTGTTGAAATTAAATGTTCAAACAGTCAATGGCAAAACTTTAGATGAAACATTGAATGAATGGCAAACAAGTGAACGTAGAAAAATATTACGTGAACGTCTTTTTGAGTTAGATGGCGTTGATCCTGATGATGTGATTATGAATCCTATCAAAGCTCGTGAACGTGGATTAACTAGCACAATCACTTTTCTCACGGGCAATCTTGCGCCACAAGGTGCGGTTATCAAAAGCACTTCCATTGACCCAAGTGTTGTGGATACAGATGGTATATACCGAAAGACAAGCAAAGTGCGTGTGTTTACAAGTGAACGTGATGCAATAAATGCAGTCAAAGGCTTGAGCGAAAATCCAATTCAAGCTAACGATATCATTGCATTGATTGGATGTGGTCCGATGGGCACAGGTATGGAAGAAACTTATCAACTTACATCTGCTCTCAAATATCTTCCGCATGGAAAAACAATTGCGTTAATCACCGACGCACGTTTCAGCGGCGTGAGCACTGGCGCGTGCATTGGTCATGTTGGACCTGAGGCTTTGGCTGGCGGTCCGCTTGGAAAATTGCGTGATGGCGATACAATTCAAATCATCATTGACCGAATCAATTTAACTGGAAGCATTGATGTTCTGAATGTTGATTTAGATTCACGCACGCCTCATCCTGACTTGAAGTTGAATCCAAACCTTCCAGAAGATACTCGCCTGTGGGCGGCTTTGCAAAATATCAGCGGCGGCACATGGGGTGGATGTGTGTATGATGTTGAAAAAATTCTTGAAGCATTAGACGGTGGACGGTAGACCATAGACGGTGAATAACGGTCAACGGTCTACCGTCTACGGTCTGCTAATAAAACAACTTAATCATCGGAGATTCTTTTATGCTATTAACAAAACACAAAACAAATGAAGGTTCACGTTGGGCAATGGATAATTATTTCTTGACATCAAATTTAGACTTAAGTTCATTGCTTGAAATGTCCCGCGAGAAAATGTTTGAGACATTGAAAAATATATCCAAAACAGAATCTGCTACAGGTGAGCAAGAAGCGCCGATAGATTCTTATCAAGAAGTTTGGGCGGCGGGAGTCACATACTTAAGAAGCCGTGATGCACGCAAAGAAGAATCAACTGTCGCGGATATGTATCAAAAAGTATATGATGCCGAACGACCTGAAATTTTTTCAAAGTCAATTGGCTGGCGTGTTTCTGGAAATGGACAACCGATTCGCATTCGCAAAGATAGTCAATGGAATGTCCCAGAACCTGAATTGGTTTTGGTGATTAATCGCTTCAATGAAATTGTCGGTTACTGTGCAGGCAATGACGTTTCATCGCGTGATATTGAAGGCGAGAATCCATTGTATTTGCCACAAGCAAAAGTGTATAACGGCTCTTGTGCATTGGGTCATGGAATTGTTTTATGCAATCCTGATAAAATTAAAGATATTCCTATTCATTTAGAAATTCAACGAAATAATGAATCTATTTTTTCAGGCGATGCAAACACTTCAATGATGAAACGTGGTTTATCTGAAATAGTCGAATTCTTGACGCGTGAACTTGATTTTCCACAAGGCACTTTTTTAATGACAGGCACTTGTCTCGTACCTGATAATTTCACATTGCAAGCGAATGATGTCGTTACGATTCAAGTCGGTGAAGCGAAAATTACAAATCCCGTAGGGGCGAGGTAATCTCGCCCCTACTTTTCATAATCAATAAAATCATCTACCCCAAAACGGTTTTCGTACAAATCCAATAATTCTTTTGTCTTTTGTAAAAATTCTTTTTCTTTATCAGAATAATTTTGTTTATCTGATTTCTCTAACTTCTCTTTATTCTCAATGATTCGCTCCCGAAAACTAATTGCAGATGAAACAGGTAAAAGGTTTTCAATTTCCTTAATCAAACTCAATGTTTCTTCAATTTGACTTATGGCATTGGAAAAATCAATTTCTTCATCTAATAACTTTCGTAAAACAATACATTTATATTTTCTACAACTGCTTGGATAATCAGGCGACTCGTAAACTGTACAAACTCCACCCTGCCAAACGGGGCAAGGCTGTAAAAATCCGCGTTGACGTGGGTCATTTCGAATTACATTCAATCCCAGATTTTCAACTTTATCTAACTCATTGGCGTTGAGTCTCACCCAAGCAAATAAATGCCCACTGCAACATAATCCGCAGGATTTGCATAAGGTTTGGGATTCGTTTATTTTTTCCATATCAACAATGTAGGGGCGACTGGCCAGTCGCCCCTACAAATTTATCAAAATCATTCCCCAAACTTAATCCCTTGCGCCAAAGGCAAATCTTTAGACCAATTAATCGTATTCGTCTGTCGGCGCATGTAAACCTTCCACGCATCCGAACCTGATTCGCGACCGCCACCTGTTTCTTTTTCACCACCAAACGCACCACCAATTTCCGCACCTGATGTGCCGATGTTGACATTGGCAATGCCACAATCTGAACCACCGACTGATAAAAATGTCTCTGCTTCGCGCATCGAATCAGTGAAGATAGCACTTGATAAACCTTGTGGGACATCATTGTGAATATGAATTGCCTCTTCAATTGTTTCGTATTCAAGCAAATATAAAATTGGAGCAAACGTTTCGGTTTTGACAATTTCAGTCTGTGCAGGCATTTTCACAATGGCTGGCGAAACAAAATTTGGACCGAGATTTGGCAACATCTCACCACCCGTTAACACTTCACCACCATCTTGTTTCGATTTATTCAATGCATCCATCATTTCTTCAACAGATGTATTCACAACCAAAGGTCCCATCAAAGTATCAGGTTGAAGCGGGTCACCGATGCGGATTTGTTTATAAGCATTCGTTAATCGTTGAGTCAAATCTTTTGAAATTGATTTGTGCATAATGATTCGTCTCGTTGAAGTACAACGTTGACCCGCCGTCCCGACAGCACCAAATAAAATGGCACGAGTCGCCATTTCAAGGTCAGCATGAGGCGTAACGATAATTGCATTATTTCCGCCAAGTTCCAAAATCGTTTTTCCAAATCGTTTCGCAACCGTTTCAGAAACATGAATCCCTACACTGGTTGAACCAGTAAACGAAACCAATGGCACACGTTTATCATTTAACATCAACTCACCCACATCACGTCCAGAGCCAATTGTTAAATTGAAAATTCCAGATAAGCCATGGTCAGCCATGACTTGATTGGCAATATGCGTCACAGCAATTGCAGTCAGCGGCGTGTAAGATGAAGGCTTCCAAATTACCGTGTCACCACAAATTGCGGCGAGTGCCGAGTTCCACGACCAAACTGCAACAGGAAAATTAAACGCAGTCACCAATCCCAAAATTCCCAACGGATGCCATTGCTCATACATTCTGTGCGAAGCGCGTTCACTGTGCATCGTCAGCCCATACAACATGCGCGATTGCCCCACAGCAAAATCACAAATGTCAATCATCTCTTGCACTTCACCATGACCCTCCGCACGGATTTTTCCCATCTCGACTGTGACTAAATCTCCGAGCGGTTCTTTGAGTTGACGTAATGCCTCACCCAAATCACGGACAACTTCGCCTCTTTTCGGAGCGGGAACATGCCTCCATTTTAGGAAAGCATTTTGCGCCTCCGAAGCCACTTTCTCGTATGTTTCAGCCGTTGCTTGAATTATCTTCGCAATCGGCTCACCAGTGGTTGGGTTATATGAAATTAATTCCTTACCGTTTTTATCTGTATACCAATTATCTACACCTGTGCTTGCCCCTGCATTAACAGGTTTTATGTTCAATCTATCTAAAAGGGATTTCATAGGAATCTCCGTGTTTTGTTTTTCTTAGATTCTACCTCATGTTACAACAACGGATTCCAAAGAATAGAAAATATCACAGCCAACAGGATAAACATCGCCGCGAAGATAACAAAGAACACACTGATTTCAGTGGTTTCTGTAATAGTAAATATTTGAGTGGGCAAATTATCAAAAACTTGTTGTAACTCGCTGGCACTTTCTGCTAAGTGATATTCTCCGCCTGTCATACCAGCAACTGTTTTGAGAGTCTCTTCATCAATCTCTCTGCGGAATTGACCTCCGCCTCCACCACCACCGCCTCCAAAAAATTGTGGACCACCAAATTGGTCAAAACCATAAGGGGATGAAAAGCTACAATTCATCGGAGAAGAATTATTGGTTGTGCCAAATCCGATGGTATAAACGCGCACGCCTCTATCTGCCGCCATCATTGCCGCTTCAATCGGATGAATGCCAGTCGTGCTCACTCCATCTGTCAACACAATCACAATGGCTGGCACATATTGACCATCAGGTAAAGGAACCACTTCCATTTGTGAATATGGGCTGACGACTGAATCATCAAATTCAGCAATAGCATCTAATGACATTAAGATACCTTCACCAATCGCGGTGCGCCGAGCTGTGGTGATATTTTGTACGGCTGTTTGAAGTAAATCTCTATCGGTTGTTGGAGGTTGAACCAGAACTGCAAACCCCGCAAAAGCAACAATGCCAATTTGCGTAGTCGCTTCTTGACCATCTATAAATTGCAAAGCGGCATCTTTGGCGGCTTCTAAACGATTTGGAGCAATATCTGTGGAGCACATGCTTCGAGATACATCAATCGCTAAAATAATCGTGGCACTGTTTGAAGGTAATGTTACTTCAGAGACAGGTCTTGCCATTGCCATAATCAAACTAGATAATGCCAATAGAAATAACGCAAATGGTAAATGACGTTTCCATTGTGACTGTTTTGGTAGTGCAGTCCGAATCAAAGATAAACTTGAAAAACGTATCGCCACAGGTTTACGGCGGCGTAATATCCAGATGTAAACAAGAATCAAAATAGGAATTAATAACAACAAATATAAAAGTGAAGACCAAAGATATTCCATCAGAACCTCCTTTGTTTATGGTACACGACTAAACCATAACAAAGACAACATGCCACCAACCAATAAAATCAAAATACTCAAACCTGCAAATACAGATGTCACTTCTGTTTTTTCGGGGTCAAAGACAAAATTTGGCTCAATGCTTTCATACACTTCGCTCAATTCTTCTTCATTTTGCGCATTGAAATATAAACCGCCCGTCAACTCAGAGATTTGCCGCATCGCCGCTTCATTCACTTGCGTAAAAACTGTTACTCCATTCACAGTCACAGTCGTGCCTTCAACACTTCCAACTGCAATCGTATGAATCCGCACGCCACGTTCATAAGCAAAGCGCGCCGCCTCTACTGGATTTGGCTCCATATTATTTTCGCCATCTGTTAATAAGACGATGACCGCGGATTCATTTTCTATCGGTTCAACAGGCACAAGCGGAGCGGGAACATTCGCTTCATCAAACCCCATAATTGGTTCTTGACCTGTGACATTGGCAATCGTGTTCAACGAAACGACAATGCCATTTGCTAACGATGTTCCACGTTGTGGAGTTAATCTTTGAATCGATTCAACAATTGCGGCTTGGTCATTGGATGGTAACTGAACAGAAAATCCACCTTCACTAAATGCAACCACCCCAACTCTTACAGTAGAAGGTTGTCTCTCAACAAAATCAATCGCAACTTGTTTGGCGGCTTCTAAACGATTCGGTTCAAAATCTTCTGCCGCCATAC
>ERZ761609.2097-NODE-2097-length-15572-cov-9.742089_pt1 | contig 15572 bp, 13 predicted proteins | sample MGYA00511163_ERZ761609 | MGnify/ENA primary metagenome ERZ761609 (study PRJEB28899, sample SAMN02445070) | bioreactor sludge metagenome | biome: EBPR sludge | place: Australia: Brisbane, Thorneside Wastewater Treatment Plant | collected 2011-12-16 ... | reverse complement strand
CGCGTCCGGCGTGGAACGTGTTCTGGCCGGCGTATTTCCAGAGGTTGGTGCGATATCGGCCGTGCTTTCCGAGCTGGATGTTATTCACATGCGGTGCCGTGCCGTTTTTGAACACTGCAACAAACTCGTGCTGGGAGCGGTAGAGCGAACCCATGCCGCCGTTGTCCTTCGCCCAGACACAGATGTTTTTAAGTTCACTGTAAACCTCGCGTCCGGCCGCGACCAACTCCTCGATATGGCGCCAGTCCATGCAGACGAAATGAATGCTGCCGTCGGCTGAATGATCGACCATATGGCCCAGTGCAGTACCGAGAAAGGCCAGAAACTCCGCGCGATCCATTTCGCCGCTGGCCATGGCGAACTCGGCGTGCTTGTGCTTGCCAAGGCCGCTGATGTCCTTGACGCGGACGTTGTACGGCGGATCGGTGAAAATCATCTGTGCCTGCTCGTCACCCATCAAGCCGGCATAATCTTTGACCTCAAGGGCGCTGCCGCAGAGGATCTTGTGGTCACCCAGCAGCCAGAGATCACCCGGGCGGCTGACCGGATCCGGTTTGATCAGATCATCAAAGGGCGCGTCAGCCTCTTCCACCTTCTCGCTGTTGCCGAGCAGGATGTCGATCTCCGCGACCTCGAAGCCGGTCACGGTCAGGTCAAGTACGTCGGCAAATTCCTGCAGGTGCTGGAATTCAATTTTCAGGATGTCATCATCCCAGCCCGCCAGCTCAGCCAGTTTGTTATCGGCCAAGCGATAGGCTTTGATCTGCTCGGGTGTCAGGTGAGTGATTTTGATGGTCGGCACTGTTTGCAGGCCGATTTCTTTGGCTGCAGCCACGCGACCGTGGCCGGCAATGAGGTTGTCGTCATCGTCAACCAATGCAGGGTTTACAAAGCCGAACTGCTCGATGCTGGTCGCGATCTGCTTGACCTGCTTCTTGCTATGCGTGCGGGCGTTGTTTTTATAAGGCTTGAGTTCCGAGATATTCCGGTACACGACCGGACCAATGTCTTTCATGGCTGGCTCCGTCACTTGGGAGCCGGGCATAAAAAAACGCGGCTCCGGTTTTTCCGAAGACCACGCTCACTTCCCCGAAGGAGGCGGACTGCTTATATGTCTTGTGGTAGCGACGTCTAGATCCCTGATCCGCTGTCGCCCGGTTTTTGCACCCGCACTGCAAGGCAAAACCCGATAAGCAAGACTAGTTTATCAAAGGCCACAAATTTTTGCAAGCAGACGAAAATTCAGCCGATTCATCGACTTAAATTTATAGTAGTTTTTCTAAAATCTTTTTCGGGTCAGCTTTCACGTGTCTGGAGATTTCGATCAGCTCAATCACGTCAAGCCGGCGCTCTCCGCCCTCATACTTCGCAATGAAAGATTGCGGCTTTCCCAATTTTTGTGCCAAAGCCGCTTGCGTCAGACCCGCATTCTCACGGGCTTTGACTAAAAGGGCGCATAACTTGGCCGACTTATCTGAATAAATGCTCTTTTTCAAAGAGGTGGGCGCTTTTCCAGTTGATACCGTTGCCCACTAGCGTTAATCCTGTATTAGGATTATCCCAAAAAGGGATATTTATATGTCAAAAGTAATTAAATGATCGAAGTTTTATGGCAGCCCCATGGCCTTATCACGCTCTGCAACAAAGGTTGGCCACAGTTTGAGGTTTTGCCGGATGTGCCAGGGCTTTACAGGATCACGCTCAACGACGGCCGGCTTTATATCGGTGAAACCCAAAGTCTAAAAAGACGCCTTGGAGAATACCGCCGTCCGACCAAAGGCACTGAACAAGAGCACATTCTGTATCATGCCCTTATAGAAGCAAAAGGAGGAAAGCTTGAGGTTTTTACCCATGAAAGCCTGTCTTCCAAGCCGGTTCGGCGCGAATTGGAACGGGCTGAAATTGCTGCGGCTTTAGCTGCCGGCCATGATCTGATCAATAACGATGGTCCAGCCACTCCAGCCAAGCTCCGCGCACGGATTAAATTTCTAGAATTTGAATTGGCTGCGACCCGCAAGAAGCTCGTAGAGCTTGAACAAACGCCGCCTTAATTCCCTGCAATGTTGAGAACAATTCCCTGTTAAATTTGCGGGAATTTGACAGCGCTCGGCCTATTTAGCCCTCTATTGGCAAGCACTTTTGTTATCCTCACCCAAACCCCATTAGGCCAAATTGGGCAAAATCCCCTGCTGTTTCCCTGTTAAACAGGGAATTGTCCGAAAGACTAGTTGCGGTTAGACTGTATCCACCACCAAATCCACACAGTAACACCACTTACATCACGCGCACGCCATTCGACGCTGCGAGTGAAAGCCGTTATAATCCAGCTCGGGCCTCCTTTCGGGCGGGCTGGAATTTTAAAAGGGTGTTTATAAATGGCTTCCGGGCTTTTGGCTTTGCTTGACGATATTACGGTGCTTTTGGACGACGTTGCGGCGATGTCCAAGATTGCGGCCAAGAAAACGGCGGGGATTGTGGGCGATGACCTTGCCGTCAATGCCAATGCCGTTGTGGGCATCGACCCCAAGCGCGAATTGCCGATTGTGGGCAAAATCGCGCTCGGCTCGCTGGTGAACAAAGCCGTTCTGATACCTCTTGCGCTGATATTGCCGGCCAAGGCCATTCCACCGCTTTTGATGTTCGGCGGCGCGTTTCTTTGTTTTGAAGCGTTTCACAAAATGACGCATAAAAAAGACGACAAAGACGAAGAGCATCACCAGAAAATGGTCGTCGCCATTCAAGACAGCCCCGAGGCGCTGCTGAAGCTCGAAAACAAAAAAATCTGGGGCGCTATCGGTACCGATACGATTTTGTCGGCGGAAATTATCGCCGTCAGCCTGGGCGCGATTGCGGCTGCGCCTTTGATGACGCAGGCTTTGACGCTGAGCGTTATCGGCATCTGCATGACCGTCGGCGTTTACGGGCTTGTCGCCTGCATCGTGAAATTTGACGACTGGGGGTTGAAATTGCAGCAGGTGCAGGGCACAGATGCCCGCGCAAAAATGCTGCGCGCTATGGGCACCGGCCTTGTCAACCACACGCCGACGTTTATGCGCGTGCTGTCGGTTGTGGGCACCACGGCAATGTTTGCGGTGGGCGGCGGCATTCTGGTGCACGGTATTCCGGGGGCTGAAGCCGCGCTAAAATCCGCCCTCGCCGCCGTGACGCAAAACGGATTCATCGGCGGCACGCTGAACATGGCGGGCACGATTGTCGCGGGCATCATTGCGGGCTGCGTTTCCATGCCGTTTTTCGGCATCCTTGGCAAGGGCATCGATAAAATGAAACCACATATCGTGCGCACATTCGGCGCGCTGCGCAAAACCGCATAAACCGTTTCAGGAAAGGCCGCGGGCATGTCGTTTTTTGGTATTGATGCGGCCACAGCCGCGCTGGCAAGCTCGCTGTTTATACAAACAACGATTGGCGCCTGCCCCGTGATGGACGCGCCCAAAGTCGAAGTGCATTTTGCAACCGAGCCCGTTTATTACAACGAAGAGCATAGCGCCCACGCGCTGAAACGCAGCATGGCGACCGACAAGGAATCGACACTGGCGACCGACAAGCGCAGTGTTGTCATGGGCGTTACGACCAGCATCACCGGCAGTAATTTCAATGTCAGTTTCCGCACGCTCACAGACGAAAGCGGCAACCAGTGCATTTACGTCGATAAGGCGACATTCTGGATTTCGTACAAACCGGCGGTTTTTATATCCAAGGAAATCCTCGACCTGCCCTGCAGCCTGAAGGTTACGCGGGAACATGAAGCCGAGCATGTCAAAATCGACATCGCCGCGATACAGGAATACCTGCCGCGCATCCAGCTGGACATGATGATGTATTTGCGCGGCTTTGGGTATCAGGGCTTCGGCCCCTATCCGCAGGGGGAGCTGGAAAAACACCAGCAAAAATTCATGCAGGAAATTGTGAATGCCAGCAAGCCGATGGTGGAAAAGCTGCGCCAAGCGCGCCGCATGCGTCAGGGCGTTATCGACACGCCGGAGAATTACAAACGCGAAGCCGCCAAATGCCCGCAGGACAAGCCCGCATTGCAGCAGCGTTTCGTCCAGAAATAAGCCCCTTACGGCGCGATATCGCGCAGGCGTATCATTTTCTGCGCGGCAGGGTCGATAATCGCAAGCCAGACGGCAGCCAAACTTTGACGCCATGTGATGCGGTTCATATCTTGCAAATCGACCGATGCCCACATGCACTCCGCCAGTTTATAGTGCGGCACGGCGCTTGAAAAATGATGAATGTGATGCAGGCCGATATAACCCGTAAGCCAGTGCCACAGCGGCGGCAGGGCGTAGTGCGAACTGGCCATCAGCCGCGCGGCATGCGGATGCCAATCCTCGCCAGCTTGCCAATAGGCATCTTCGAAATGATGATGCACATAAAACATCCAGCCGCCGATTTGCCACGCCATGATAATCACCGGCAGGTAAACAGCCAAAACCGCGGCGCCGCCCAGCAAAAAAGCCGCGGCGCCGTAAACGGCAAGAAGGCACAAGTTATGCGCCATGACGCTTTTCCACGCATCTGCAAAGGATAAAAAATGGCGATTGTCCCAGCGGCGGCGTGACAGCGGCGGGATGCGCATCAGCACGATATTATGCAGCGGCACGCCCAGCACCAGCAGCACCAGCGGCTGACGATAGAGCCTGTAGAAAAACTTTTTATGCGGCGCGAGCGCGGCATAGGCGTCTTTGGTCAGGATGTCGATATAGCCCACATCCTGCCGTTCTATCTGCCCCACAAAAGCATGATGCACGTCATGTTCGCGCCGCCAATAGCCGTAGGGCGCAAGGGTGAAAAGGCTGATAAACCGCCCCGCCCAAGTATTTGCCGTGCGCGATTTGAAATACGACCCATGTCCGCAGTCATGCTGGATAATAAACAAACGCACCAGCATAAAAGCCGCAGGTACGGCCAACAGCAAAACAAGCGCATAGGAAACGCCGCGCGCGAAGTACATCAGCGCCAGAAGACCAAAAAACAGAAAAAAATTCAGCGCAAATATACGAATACTGCGCCGCGTATCCGCCCCCGCATATTGCTGGCAATGCGTCATAATGGCGTGATAACGCACGGACATGTCATCGGTCGCGGCAGTGTTCATGCGTTTATGCTTCGGGCGACGGCGGTTTCGGCTTCGGCGCGTCCGGCGGTTTGAGCGCAAGGGCATAACCGAGCGCGGCGGGGGCGATAGCGCGGTAATGCAGCAACGCATCGAAATGCTGCAGCGCAGGCTCTTTTTCATGGCTGAGCGAAAGCTCTTTCGCGCCAAAAGCCTTTTGCAAATAGGTTTGCGCCACCAGCGCCTTGCGCGCATCGTTGTGGTGGGCGAGGTCATGCGCGGCCTCTTCGGCCAGAAGCGCGCCTGACAACACATCCGCCATGTGGTCCATCAGTTTACGCGCAAAGCGCTCGCCGTCTTCGGGATGTTTGCGCAAATGCGCAAGCGCACGTTCTGCCTGCACAAGGCCGGTATCAAGCAGGCTTTTCTCCGCCGCCATTGATGCGGGCAGCGCGTGCGATATAGCCCGGATTTTATCGGTGAAAAGTTTATCGCCCGGCTCTTTGCCCGCAACCATACGCAAAAGCTCCAGCGCCTGAATGTTCGCAGGCCCTTCCCATACCGTCAGCACCATGGCGTCGCGCAGCAAACGCGCCGTTGGAAATTCTTCGGTATAACCATTGCCGCCAACCAGCTCCAGCGCGCGCTTGGCCGCCTGCACGCCGTCTTCGGCGGTGCGATATTTTGCCAGCGCGGTTGAAATGCGCAGCCACGGGCGCTGCGTATCGTCCTTGAGCGCAGCATCGAATGTTTTGGCAGCATCAAACGCCAAGGCAGCGGAGGCTTCGGCGCGCACCGTCAAATCGACGAGTTCATTTTGTACCATGGGGTAGTTCACAATCGCTTTGCCGAAGGCTTCGCGGTGCGTCGCCCAGCTGGCCGCCTCCATCAGCGCGCGCCGCTGCACGCCCGCGCCCGACATGGCGTTGTGGATGCGGCTATATTCGAGCGCCTCCATCATCATTTTAAGCCCGTGGGGTGGCGGGGCAACCTCAATCACCTCCGCGCCTTCAAGGTCTATCTCGCCGGTCGCGAGGCCTTTGGTGCCAAGCTTATCTTTCAGGCGGCGCACGTTGTATTTGTTCTGGCTGCCGTCTTTCAAATGGCTGGGCACCAGATAAAGGCCGAGGCCCTTGCTGCCTGCAGGCGCGCCTTCCGGCCGCGCTGTCGCCAGCGCAAGGCCGGAATTGGCATTGCTGGTAAACCATTTCAATCCGTGCAGGGTGATTTTCTGGCCGTCTTTTTTGGCAACCGTCGTCGTTGCGCCCACATCAGACCCGCCATGCAATTCCGTCGCCCAGGTACCGCCGGTTTTGGTTTTACCGTCCATGCGCGTCATGTCGTGCAGGTATTCATCGCGCACAGCCTTCGGCGCGAATTTATCCAGCACATAGGCAACCGCCCCCGTCATGGTCACCGGGCAATGCACCGAAATATCCGATTGCGACAGCATATAGCCCATGGCGAAGCTGAGCAGATGGGGCTCCGGGTCGCTGTCCATGAAGGCAAGGCCGATGGTGCCTTTTTGATACGCTTCCTGATGGCAGGTTTCATAGTCGCGGTTGAAAATCAGGCGCGTTTTTTTCTCCCCCGCCTTGTTATGCGTTTCAAGGCGCGGCGGGGCGTGGCGGTCGCTGTAGCTTGCCTGTTCATCCAGCGGCCCGCCGACAAAAGCGCCGAAATCCTTGAGCCTGTCTTCGTTGCGCGCCAGCATATCGGGCGCGGCGCGGCCGAGCAGGCGCTGCAGGTTGATGTCCATATCATAAAAGTTATGGCCGCGCGTTTCTTTTGGATACGCAGGATGCGTGCTGCGCGCAGGGGGTGGTGCGTGCTTATCTGTCATCGCCAGTCTCCATAATAATATGAATGAGGCGATGATGCGGCAGGGTAGCCGCGATTGCAACCCCCGTTATGTTTTTGCGCCGCCGCATCAGTATTGCCATTGACCCCTGCATCTGCACGGTGCAAAGTTGGTTGCGAAGGGTTCGCATAACTTTGCGAGGGGTTGCTTTACGCATTCAGGGGACAGTATTCATGAGCGCCGAAACCGCTACCGCCGTCGATTTCCAGAAAAAATTCAAATACCACCACGGCAACCTGCGCGAAGCGCTGCTGGCGGCTGCGCTGGATATTCTTGCAACCGATGGCATTGACGGTTTGAGCCTGCGCAGCCTTGCGCGCGCAACCGGCGTCACACAGGCGGCGCCCTATAGCCATTTCCGCGACAAGGATGAGCTTCTGGCCGCGGTTGCCGAAACGGGTTTCCAGCGCCTTGCCCTTTCCATGGCCGAAGCCGCCACGGGCGCGAAGGGCGCGCAGGAGAAAATCGAAAAACTCGCCTGCGCTTATGCGCGTTTCGCCGTCGATAATAAACCGCTATTCGGCATCATGTTCGGGCGGGAACTGGCGGACATCAAACGCTTCCCCACGCTGGCCATGACGGCGGGCAAAAGCTATGCGCTGATTTCCGCGGCGCTGGCACAAAAGGCCGCCGCAACCGGCGAAGATGCGCGTTTCCTGACCGTTGCGGTCTGGAGCCTTTGTCACGGCCTGACCACATTGATTGTCGAGGAAAAGCTGAGCCCCGCGCAAATCGGCGCGGCCGACCTTGATACGCTGGTCAAGCGCACGCTGGGCGTCCTTGCGCCGCAGCTGGGCTGATAAAACCCTTACGCGAATTTATCGAGAATTTTTTGCGCCTTGCGGGCATAGGACGCGCCGAACAAACGCGTATGCACCAAAAGCGGGTAAAGCGCATAGACCTCCGCCCGCTCTTCGAAAAAGCCGGCGCGGATAGGACGGATTTCGTTGTATTTGGCGAAAAATGAATCGCTGAAGGTATTGAACAGGCGGATGAAGGCCAGCTCCACCTCCGCATCCGCATAATAAATCGCAGGGTCGAGGAACGCCGCGATTTTGCCGCGACCAGGGATGATATTACCGCTCCAGATATCGCCATGCACCAGCGAAGGCGCTTGCGCGCCTTGCAGCATCGCAGGCAACTTTGCCGCGATTTTTTCAATCTGCGTCAGCATGCGCGCATCGATTTTATTTTCCTTGAGCGCACGATGCGCCATGTGCATCAGGCGTTTTTCGGCAAAGAACGATGGCCAGTCTTTTTCCCAGCCGCCCGGCTGGGTGAGCGAGCCGACGAGCGTATCGCGCTCCATGCCGTAAGAATCATGCGTCACGCCGTGCAGTGCGGCGATTTGCTCGGCGGCTGCACTTTCGACGCGGTAATCGACCATGCCTTGCGATTGCACGAATTCCATGATGATGACGTGCTCGTTGCTGTAAAAAACTTCCGGTACCGGCAGGGGGGATTTTTCGCGCAAATATTTCAGCATCCATGCTTCGGTATCCAGCCCGCGCTCCGCCACTTTGGCCACGCGCACTTCGCCGGTTGCGAAAACAAGGCGGTAAATCTGCGCGTTATTCGCGGCGGAAAGCGGCGCAACCGCCGTGATATGCAGGCCGAGCGCCTGTTCGACTTCGCTATAAATCGCGGGGGAAATCATATACCGTGTGCCTTTCGCAGTTTTTCCAGCAGCGTTTGCGACGCGCTATGCACCATATCGAAAACATTTTCAAAGTCCGTTTCGTCGCCGTACCACGGGTCGGGCACGTCCTGCCCCTCCGCCCCCGCCGCCGCAAGGAACATTTCAACCTTGGCGGTATGACCGGACGGGGCACGGCTTTGCATGTCGAAAAAATGCCCGCCGTCCATGGCATAGAGATAATCGAAGGCGTTGAAATCCTCCGGCTTCAGGGCGCGCGCGCGCTGACCCGCCAGCGACACCCCGTGGCGCGCCGCGATTTTGACAGCGCGGCGGTCAGGCCCTTCGCCGATATGATAAGAATCCGTGCCGGCCGAATCGATGTGAAAATGCGCACCCAGACCCGCGTCTTGCGCCAGATGGCGAAAGACCCCCTCCGCCGTTGGCGAGCGGCAGATATTGCCCGTGCAAACAAAAAGGATTTTAACCACCCCCGTAGAAGACATACAGCCGGCCTTTCTTGTTGCCTTTTTCTTTTTTGCTGCGATGTTATGCTCAAAGCGGCAGACCGCCGAGAGATACATCAGGATTTTCTATTGTGGCACTGAAACCCGCCCGTTTGCAATGGTCAGAGAATGGCGATCTTGAAAGCCTGGATTACGGCGACGTGTATTTCCAGCGCGGCGCGGGCTTTGCGGAATCAGATTATGTTTTTTTGCGCCACAACAACATAGCGGCGCGCTTCACCGCGCTGGGCGCAAACAGTTTCAGCATCGCGGAGCTGGGCTTTGGCACCGGCATGAATTTCCTGCTAACTGCCGCGCGGTTTCTGGAGCATGCCCCGCCCGACGCGCAGCTTGTTTATGCCAGCATTGAAAAACACCCCATCCCCGCCGAAATGCTGGCGCAAATCTACGCGCAGTTTACGGCGCAAATACCCGAAGCCGCCCCGATATGCGCCGAGATTATCGCGCAGTACCCGCCGCTGATAGAAGGATTTCATACCCTGTTGCTGGCCGGCGGGCGTATCCGGCTGATGCTGTGTTTTGGCGATGTAGCCGATGTGCTGCCGCAAGTATCCGGCCAATTCGATGCGTGGTATCTGGACGGTTTCTCGCCCGCCAAAAACCCCGATATGTGGCAGGAAAACCTTTTCCCCCTGATTGCATCGCGCACCAAATCCGGCGGCACGCTGGCCACATTTTCCGTCACGGGGCACATGCGCCGCGCGCTGAAAACGCTCGGCTTTGATGTGCAAAAAGTCAAAGGCTTCGGCATCAAATGGTCAATGACCGCCGCGCAAAAAACCGGCATGCCGCCCGCCGCGACAGGCAAAAAACATATCGCCATATTGGGCGCGGGCATAGCGGGCTGCGGTGCGGCTCATGCCCTTGCCCGCCGCGGGCACAGCGTCACGCTGATTGATGCGCGGAATGGCCTTGCGCATGAAACATCCGGCAATCCTATCGGTATTTTATATCCAAAAATAACAGCGGAGCCGAGCGCGATGGGCGCCTTGCATGCACACGGGTTTTGCTATACCCGCATGCTTTGCGCAGCGCTGCCCGTGGCCTCATGGCGCGCATCCGGCGTTTTGCACATCGACAAAGATAGCGATGAAACGCTGCGACACCAGAAACAGGTGGAAAACAACGGCCTGCCCGCCGAATATGCTTTTCATGATACGCAAGGCCTGCACCAGCCCATGGCCGGATATTTATCGCCGCCCGATTTATGCGCGGTGCTGGCGGCATCGCCCCGTGTAAAGCGCATTTTGAACCAGCAAGTGCATAGCCTGTCACATGACGGAGCGCAGTGGCACATTACAGACGCCACGGGCAGCGGGATTTGCACAGCCGATGCCGTCATCATCGCGCTTGGCAACCATAGCGCGACCATGACAGGTGCGAAATGGCTGCCGCTGCAATCCCTGCGCGGGCAGATTACCTATATCCGCCCGACACCGCGTTCAGCAGAAATGGCTGAAGTGATATGTCACGAAGGATACATCGCCCCGCCTGTGGACGGGCTGCAATATATCGGCGCGACGTTTCAGAAAGAGCCCGTGGCCACGCCCGAAATCCGTAGCGAAGACCACGCGGAAAATATCAACAAACTCAATGCGCATTTGCCGCAGCTGGCAGTCACCATGGACGATGTCGCAGGCGGGCGCACAGGGTACCGCGCCACAACGCCCGACAAATTACCCATGGCGGGCGCGGCGCCCGATGTGGCGGCGCTATTGGAAAATTTCGCTGACGTCCGCGCGGGCGCCGATGCCGCGGGACGTGACATTCCCGCGCCGCCCCACCTTTATATCAGCACCGGATACGGCGCGCATGGCATGTCTGGCGCGCCGCTTTGCGGTGAAATTATCGCGGCGATGATAAGTGACGAGCCGCTAAACGTGCCCGCCTCATTGGCCGAAGCCTTAATGCCCGCGCGGTTTTTGCTGCGTGACTTGAAGCGTAAAAAAATATAATCAAATAGCCGTCATGCGGCAGGCGGGCGGCATTTGCGCATCCTGCACGGGGGCATAAAGGTCATAGAGGCCCCGCGGAAATCTGAAATCCCACCATTCCTGCGGCAGGGGCAGCAGCGGCAATTCATGCTTCGCCGCCGCCTGCATCATGCAATCTTCGAGCAGCTGGCGGCGCGCAAGGACATCCGCCGGCAAATCGCGGAAGCTGCGCGCGGCGGGGTTGCGCGCCGGGTCCGGCGTTAGATAATCAAAGCGCGTGCCCATATCGACTTCGTCGCCGTTTGCGTCGAGCAAAATAATATCAATCGCCATGCCGCGTGGATGGCCGCCCTTGCCGGGCGGGGAGAGCAGGCGGTTCGGCTCCTCCAGCCAATGCGGGTTGGCCTTTACAATCGCGGTCTCGCGCATCATTTCCTGCGCCTCGACCGTGCGCAGGCAGTCTTTCAGCTCGAACGAAAGCCCGCTTTGCGCATGGCATAAAAGCGCGGCATCCAGAATGATGGGCAGAAATTTTCGGTGGCAGAGCATGCGCGCATCGGCGCGGTAAATCGCGCCGCCGAACATGTTGTCGCGGTGATTTCCCTGCGCATAAACAAGGTCGATGCGCAGCGGATGGCTGGCCGCGAAGTCTTCGAGCGGCACCAAATCATCCGCAGTGACGGCGATAATATCGCTCATAGCTCCGCCAGTTTTTTGGCGGTGGTGATTTGCTGCGGATCCATGCGGATTTCAATCAGCGCCGGTTTTTTCGACGCCATGGCCGCACGGAAAGCCGGCAGGAAAGCCGCGTTGTCTTCGACCACCCACGCCCCCGCGCCGAAAGATGCGGCAAAGGCCGCAAAATCCGGATTGGTCAGATGCGTCGCGCTAACACGCTTGGGATAATGTTTTTCCTGGTGCATGCGGATAGTGCCGTACATGCCGTTGTTGAAAACAAGCAAGATAGGATGCGCGCCTTCGTGGCAGGCTGTTGCGATTTCCTGCGCGGTCATCATAAACCCGCCATCGCCCATGAAACCGACGACGACACGCTCAGGGTAGCGCAAACTGGCGGCAACTGCCGCGGGCACGCCATAACCCATCGCGCCCGACGTCGGCGCCAGAAGGCGCATTGGGCGTGCATAGCGCACAAAACGCTGCGGCCAGCCGCTGAAATTTCCGGCATCGGTCGTGAGAATGGCGTCTTCGGGCAGGGCATTGATGATGTCTTCGATAATGCCGTCAAGGTCAGGGGTGAATTTATCGCGGCTGCGCACCGTAGAGAACGCCAAATACTGTTCGCGCAGCACTTGCGTACGCGCCTGCCATGCCACGCCATCCACTGTCACGCCGGACAGCGCCTTGGCCAGTTCGGATACCGATGCGTGAATAGTCAGTTCAGATTGATAAACACGGTTCAGCTCGTCCGCATCCGGATAGACGTGAATAAGGCGCTGTTTGGGCTGCCCCGGCTGGATGATGGAATAGCCCTGCGTCAAAATTTCGCCAAGGCGCGTGCCGACGGCGAGAATAACATCGGATTCCTCGACCGCTTTACACAGTTTCGGGTCAACCGTAGTGCCGAGCGCGCCGACGTAGCAGGGATGGTTGTTGTCAAACGCATCCTGACGGCGAAAACCTGCAGCGACAGGCAAATGGTTGCGCAGCGCAAAATCCTGAAATGCGGCAATGTCCACATCGTGCCAGCTGCCGCCGCCGACAATCACCAGCGGATTTTTCGCACCAGAAAGAATGTCTTTGAGCCCTTGCACATCATGCGCTGTCGGCGCGAAATGTGCGGGCACGGACGGCATTTGTACGGGCGCGTCGGTTTCTTCGCACAGCATATCTTCGGGCAGGGCAATCACAACAGGCCCCGGACGGCCGGAAGTGGCCACGTCAAAAGCTTCGCGCATCACACGCGGGATGTCCGACGCATGTTCGATTTCAACCGCCCATTTGCAAAAGGGAGGCTTGAACATATCGCGGTATTCGACTTCTTGAAAAGCCTCGCGGCCTTTTTGGTCGCGCGCGACTTGCCCGACCAGCAAAATGAAGGGCGTTGAATCCTGCATCGCCGTATGCACACCGATGCTGGCGTTGCACGCGCCGGGACCGCGGGTGACGAAGCAGATGCCGGGATGCCCTGTCAGCTTGCCGTAGGCCTCCGCCATGAACGCCGCGCCGCCTTCTTGACGGCAGGTAATGGTGCGGATGTCGTCCGCGTCATGCAGACCGTCAAGCGCGTCGAGATAGCTTTCGCCCGGCACGCAGAAAATTTTCTTTACGCCATGCACGCGCAGGCATTCGACCAGAAGATGTCCGCCGCTTTTCTTGCTCATGATGTCACGTCCGGTGAAAAAAGATGTTTAGGAAAAAATTTCCATGATGGCGCCGCCGAGCATATAGGTCAGCATAAGAAACAGAATGACGCAGCCGACCTGCCCCATAAATCCCTGCGGCAAAAGCCGTAGCATTTCGCGCGAAACCCGCGCCCATTTCACAAGTTCGGGGTCGCGCGCCGTCAGCGCTTCGTCATGTTCGGCAAGGGCGATGATTTCAAAAAAGTTTTTGACCACATAGCCGTGCGCCATCAGCGTCACGATATCAAAAGGCCCCTTGCCATGCCAAATATCGGGGTGATGGGATTTAAGTCGCGCCCAGACTTTCCAGAATGGCAGAACGAGCGGCGTGAGCAATACACAGCCCACCACAACGCAGATAAAAATATGTATGATATTCAGCATGGATTTTCGCCGCCTTTTGCCCGAAGCTAGACTGTCTAACGCGTCTCAACTTTAATCCAAAGCCGGAGAGCTGAACAAGAGATGAAAAAGCCGACCTTGCGCCATATCCCCCTTGCCGGCATTCTGGCAATTACCCTCGGCGCGGCCGCGCCTGCCGCTGCCCAGACGGCGCAAACGCCGCAGCATCTGAATATCGGCATCAGCCAATACCCATCGACTCTGCACCCGCTGTTCGACGCCATGGTCGCCAAGAGCGTTATTCTGGGCGCGGCGCAGCGCCCCATGACCGCACATAACGCCGCGTGGAGCGGCCAGTGCATGATTTGCACCGAACTGCCCAGTTTCGAAAACGGTCTGGCCGTGCGCGAAAATTACACGGAGGGGAAAACCGGCATTGCCGCCACCTATAAAATCCGCCCCGGCCTTGCGTGGGATGACGGCACGCCGCTGACCGCCGCGGATTTCATTTTCGCATGGCAGGTCGGCAAACATCCGCAGTCCGGCGTCAGCAACGGGGAATTTTTCGCCAAAGACATCCGCGACATCACCACCAGCGCACCCGATACGCTGACCATCCACTTCGATAAGGAAAAATGCAGCTTCGCGCTTATCAACGATTTCCACCCGCTGCCCGCGCATCTTGAAAAAAAGATATTCGACGAAGACCCCGCCAATTACAAAAACCGCACGCTTTACAACACAGACCCCGCGCATAAAGGTCTTTATTTCGGCCCTTACCGCATTGCGCGTTTGCAAAGCGGCGCTTTCGTCACGCTTGAAAAAAACCCGCACTGGACGGGTGCCGCGCCTGCGATTGACTTCATCACCTTCAAAACGATTGAAACATCGGCCGCGCTGACAGCGCATCTGCTGTCGGGCGCGATTGATTATATATCGGGGGAGCTGGGGCTGACGCTTGACCAGGGCCTTGCCTTCGAAAAACGCCTGAAAACGCAGCGGCCGGGGCAGTATAACGTGATTTATAAATCCGGCCTGACGTACGAGCATATCGACTTGCCGCTTGACCGCGCGCCGTTTGACGATGTGCGCCTGCGCCGCGCGCTGATGCACGGCATGAACCGCGCACAAATCAACAGCGCCGTATTCGAAGGCCGCCAGCCGCCCGCGCTTGGCAATATCAACCCGCTCGACCCTGCCTTCACCGACGATGTCACGCTTTACCCGCACGACCCCGCCAAGGCCGCCGCGCTGCTGGACGAAGCGGGATGGAAAACGGGCAAGGACGGATACCGATACAACGCCAAAGGCGAAAAGCTGAGCGTGCATTTCGCCACCACCGCCGGAAACAAAAGCCGCGAGGTGATACAGCAGGCCATACAGTCGGACTGGAAAAAAATCGGCGTTGATGCCGTGATTAAGAACGAGCCCGCACGGGTGCTGTTCGGCAGCACGATGCGGGAGCGTAAATTCGAAGGCGGCGTCATGTACGCATGGCTGTCGTCGCCCGGCAATATTCCCAAAACGACGCTACATTCCAGCATGGTGCCGACGGCGGAAAATAATTACGCCGGACAAAATTACACGGCCTATAAAAACCCCGCGATGGATAAAATCATCGATGACCTTGAAGTCACCTGCGAAGAGACGGCGAACAAGGCGCTGTGGGGCGATTTGCAAAAACTTTATGCCGATGACCTGCCCGCGCTGCCGCTTTATTACCGCGCGGAGCCGTTTTTTATTCCCGTCTGGCTGCACGGCGTGGAGCCGACCGGACACCTGAACCCCACGACCCTCTGGGTTGAAAACTGGAGCATTCATAAATGAGC
>ERZ761609.2095-NODE-2095-length-15583-cov-7.647282_pt1 | contig 15583 bp, 11 predicted proteins | sample MGYA00511163_ERZ761609 | MGnify/ENA primary metagenome ERZ761609 (study PRJEB28899, sample SAMN02445070) | bioreactor sludge metagenome | biome: EBPR sludge | place: Australia: Brisbane, Thorneside Wastewater Treatment Plant | collected 2011-12-16 ... | reverse complement strand
CGTCCTTCAGCAGGCGGCCGTGCTTTCGAACTTCGGCCAGCACCTGGCCAAAGGTTTCAAACCCGCGCGCGCGCAGCATGGGAACCAGCTTGAGGAACGCATCCGCTGTCGCCACCGTGTCGCCGATGGCGGTGTGCCGGGCTTCGGCAGGAATGGTGATGCCCAGCCGGGCGGTGAGCGCATCCAGCGAGTGCTGTTCGAGCTGGCCATAGACCACCGCCGACAACAGCACCGTGTCCAGGATCGGGTGATCAAAGGTCTTGCCGATCGCCGCCTCCTGCCGACGCAGGAACTCCATGTCAAACGGGGCATTGTGCGCGACCAGCACCGCGCCCTCGGCGAATTTGTGGAACTGGCGCCCGGCCTCGACCACATCGGGGGCGCCGACCACCATGGAATCGGTGATCCCGTGCACATCGGTCGACCCCGGCGGGATCGGGCGTTTGGGGTCCACCAGCGTGTCGAAGACTTCGTTTTCCACTCGCCGCCCGTTCACCAGCCGCACCGCGGCGATCTGAACGATGGAGTCCGACGACGGCGCAAGTCCCGTCGTCTCGGTATCGAAGACGACATAGGTCAGGTCTTCAAGCCTTGTGTCGGCCACCGCGGCGTTGCGCGCTTTTGACAAAAGGTCGAAATCATAGACCACCTTGCGCGCGATGGGTTTCAGCTTGCGCCCGGCGCGGCGGGCGTTGCGGATCGGCATGACAACAGCGTTGCGACCCGGGAGCGATTCAGGCCAGGCCTCGGCCCCATGGGCCTGAAGCACGGCGCGGGCGGTCAATTCGCCGGTGTCGCGCCCCAGCGTGCCAGTCAGCCAGGCATCGAGTCGACCGACCGAAAGGGGCTCGCCGGTCCAGCACAGCCGCATCAGGGCTCCCGGGCCATCCTCTTCCTCGATGACGATGCGAAAATCGCGGGCGATCCCGGCCTCGGCAAGCTTGCTCGCCGCCCAGGTCCAGAAGGCGACCAGCTCGAACCCGTCCACCTGGACGATCAATTCCGGGCTTTCGGTCTGCAGGCCCAGCCCGGCGGCCTGAAACCGCGCCGAAAGCCCGTCCAGCAGATCGGCCGAGCGGGTGTTGATCAGCGGGCGCCAGTCGGACTGGATCGCATCATAACGCGCACCCAGTTCGGTGATTGCCAGCGTCAGAGCCTCGACCTCGGCCATCATCGCGGCAGAGAGATCGGGGGCATCGTCCTGCCCTTCCAGTTCGGCCAGCACACCGATAACGGTCTGAAGGTTCGCCGCCGGGCGGCGCACGCGGTCGAAAATCTCGATCAGCAGGGCATCGCGGCTGGTGTGGGCAGCAATGTCGGCGGTCACGTCGCGCAGGGTCAGAACATAGCCGGGCGCGGTGGCATCGCCGCGGCGCCGGAGCACCCGCATGCGCCCCGACAAGAGCCGCCCGTCCGCGACCGTGGCGCACAAGAGGTCCGACGCCTGGTCGGCATCCCCCTGCCCGGCCAGCCGGTCATAGGCATGGCGGATCGGCCCTTCGCGCAGATAATCCAGCAGGTTGCGGTCCAGCCCCGGAGCGGTGCCGCCGCCCAGAATGTCGACCGCCTGACCGTTGTAGAACACCAGTTGGTGTTCTGCGGTGCACAAGAGCACGGCAACCGGGACGTCGGCGAGCAGGGTTTCCAGACGCGACTTTTCCGCTGCCAGCCGCGTCGTTTCGCGCGCGACGGATTCGGCCAGCGCCGAACGGGTCTGCACCAGTGTGCGGGTGACCGCCTCGGCAGCCGGGGCGAGGTCACCCAGATAGCGCGCGGCCTTGGCCTCGGCGGCCAGATCATGTTCGATTCCGGCATGGGCCCGGGCGCGAATGGCGCTGGAAAGGCCGTCGATCGCGCGCGCGACGTTCTGGTCGAACAGGAACCAGACCCAGACGACCAGCGACGCCATGGCGAACCCGGCCACCAGACCTCCCTGCACCACGGCGGGCGACAGGGCCTCGGCCCCGCCCCGGCGAAACACGACGAAACCGCCTGCGACCATCGCCGCCACGGCCCCGGCGAGAAGCAGGGCGAAGAACAGCAGGATGCGGATGCGCAGGCCCAGACGATCCATCATGTCAGGCCGCGCCCGCCTCACCCGAGGTGGGCTCGTCCGGGGCGACCTCGCCGGCCAGAATGCGCCGGACTTCGGCCCGCAATGCCTTGAGTTCGAAGGGTTTCGAAATGAATCCGTCCGCGCCCATCGCAAGCCCCTTGCGCCGTTCCATCGCGGACCCGCGCGCGGTCATCATCAGGATCTTGACCCCGTTCAGGCTGGGATCAAGACGCACGTTCTGACAGATTTCATAGCCCGAAACCTCGGGCAGCATCACATCCAGCAACACCAGATCCGGCCGCGTCTGGCGGATCAGGTCGACCGCGCCGGCCCCGGTGGCGATGCGTTGCTGGGCGTAACCCTCGCGGGTCATCAGATAATCCAGCGCCACCGCGATATTGTCTTCGTCCTCGACGACGAGGATGCGCTTACGCTCCACCGCCCCGTTCATGTGTCACCTCCTCCCTAACCGCGCAGGCCGTGCGCAGCACGGCGTCGTCGGCCTCCAACATCGACCAGCCCGCCCCCTCCAGCGTGCCATCCGCATTCAGACTGACCCCCGGGGCCAGTTCCGCCCCCGCGTTGCGCGCGCAATCAAAGACCATCGGAAAGGCCCTGAGCGCCTCCCAGCGCGACAGAAGGACCACCTGCGTCAGCACCAGGTCGGGCTGTTCCGGATGGGTCAACGTGGTCACGCTGCTGATCGCCACAATGCGCGTCGATTGCGGCCAGATCAGCGTCCAGGGCCGATAGACCAGCGAGACCTCGTTGGCCGTGGCCAAACGCAGCCCCGGCTGAACGGCAAGCGCCCGCGCTGGCCAGGAGTATTCCGCCCAGAGCGTGAAGGCCAGAAGCCCCGCCCCCGCGGCCGCCGGATAGATCCAGCGCCCGAAAAACCCGCGCAACAGCACGCGGTTGACGAACAGCATGACCCCGACCATGCCGATGGCGGCAACGAATGCCCCGATGAATTCGATGGCCATTGCGCTGTCTCCTGTCAGCCCAGCGCGCCGGCCCGCTGGCCCAACGCGGATTGCATGGTGCGCACGACGACAAAGGCGTCGCGCAGGTGGCTGCGTTCGAAATCGCTCAGATCGGATGGAGCAAGGAAGTTGTCGGGCTTGCGCCCGGACTTGACGAGCGCTGCCTGGTTCTCCAGACGCAGGCGGGCGATCAGGTCATAGGCCTCGATCAGGTCGCGCGCGCCCGAGACCGACACGACCCCTGCCGACTCGGCCGCTTCGATGCGCGCGCGGGTGTTCACCTCGGTCAGGCGACCGGACAGCGCGTAGACACGCGCCAGATCCGCCACCGGCACCACACCGTTGTGCTTCATGTCGATATGGTTCTTGTGCTCGCCCGAGCGGATGGTGGCGAAGCCGCGCAGCAGGCCCAGCGGTGGCTGGTGTTTCAGCGAGTTCGAGATCATGTGCGCGACGAAGATCGAATTCTTCGACGCCATGGCCAGCGTTTCGGCCTGCAGGTCGCGAAACAGCGCCGTATGCCCGCCGATGGGGCGCAGGTCGAACATGACCGAGGCCAGCATCTGCGCCTCGGTCGACGGCGTGTCGATCCAGCCCCGGAAATAGCGCTGCCAGACCGCCCGCGGCTGGCACCAGCGGTCGGCGGTTGCCATCATGTCGCCGGGGCAATAGACATAGCCGACGCCGTTCAGGCCATCCGAGACGAACTTGGCCAGAGCCTTGAAATAGCGCATATCCTCGGGCGTTGCCGCATCATCGAGGATCAGGCAGTTGTCCTGGTCCGAAACGCCGGTCTGCTCCTGACGCCCCTGCGAGCCGCATGCAAGCCACAGATAGGGCACGGGTGCCGGGCCGAGGCTGGTCTCGGCCAGCTTCAGAAGGCGGCGGGTGACGGTATCTGCAATATCCGTGATCAGGCGCGTCACCACCTCGTGGCCGTTGTTCGCCGCAACCAGTTGGGTCAGCAGGCGCGGGATCCGGGCGGTGACGGCTGCCATTTCCTCGACCGTGTCGGCGGTGGCGACATCGCGCACCAGTTGTGCCGAACTGACCGCCTGAAACCGAGTCAGATCGGTCTGCGTGACGATGCCCTTCAACTTGCCGTCCTGCACGATCGGCAAATGGCCGATCCGGCGTTCCAGCATCATGTGCAGGATGTCCGAGCCCAGCGCATCCGGCGTCAGGGTCAGCGGGTCCGGGGTCATGACCTGCCCGATGGGCGTGTTCGCAGGCAGGCCGACAGCCAGCACCCGCGCGGTCAGGTCGCGGGTGGTGATCAGGCCGACGAGATTGCCGTCTCGGGTGATGGCGAGGCTGGAAATGTGCCGATCGCGCATGAGTTGCGCCGCCTCGGTCACACTGGCCTCGGGCGGCAACGACACCGGATCGCGCGCCATGAGGTCCGATACTTTCAGCGTGGTGAGGTCGCTGGCGCGGGTTTCGGCAGGGCGATGACGGTTGAAATACCGCTCGAAGGCCGGAACGCCCGCGATGAGGCGGCGCAGTTCCGCCTCGGGCAGGACCAGGGCCACGGTCGGTTCCACCGCGCGGGCTGAGGTGACGGCGAGACCGTCGCGCATCAGACCGCGTTCGCCAAAGGAGTTGCGCGGGCCCAGGATCGACACCAGCACGCCATTGCGGTCCGTCACCTCGACCGCGCCGCGCTTGATCAGATAGAGGCCCTTGAGCGGTTCGCCGATGACATAGATGTCCTCGCCGGGCAGGTATTCCCTGCGGCTGAAGGAACCGGCGACACGCGCCAGTTCGTCCTGCGGCAGGCTATCGTAGGGATGCACCGATTCCAGGAACACCCGGACAAGATCGCTCTGCGGTTCCATCGTGTCACCCGTCGGTCAAAGGGTTGGAGGGGCGCGCGATGCACGCCCCTCCGGGTCTTGATCAGTGGGCCTGAGCCTTGCCCGCGCCTTTGGGGATGCGGATCGACTCGACCAGGTCGACAACGTCCTGCGGCGGGGCCTTGGTCACCATCGACACCACATAGGCGACGATGAAGTTGAGGGCCGCACCAACGGTGCCGATCGACAGCGGCGAGATGCCGAAGAAGTGGTTCGCCGTGGTGTTGGCATAGACCGCCGTACCGGGGATGAAGAACCAGCCGAGGTAGAGGAAGATGTAGACAGAGGTGAACACGAGGCCCACGAGCATGCCCAGGATCGCCCCTTCCTTGGTGACGCGCTTCGAGAAGATGCCCATCATCAGCGCCGGGAAGATCGTCGCAGCGGCCAGACCGAAGGCCAGCGCCACCACCTGCGCGGCAAAGCCGGGCGGGTTGAGGCCGAGCCAGGTGGCCAGGGCGATCGCGAAGGTCATCGAGATCCGGGCAGCCAGGAGTTCGCCCTTTTCCGAGATGCCCGGGTTCAGAGTGCCTTTGATCAGGTCGTGGCTGATGGCGGACGAAATCGCCAGCAGCAGGCCCGCAGCGGTCGACAGGGCGGCGGCGAGGCCACCGGCGGCCACCAGCGCGATCACCCAGCCCGGAAGCCGCGCGATTTCGGGGTTGGCAAGCACCATGATGTCGTTGTCGACGCGGGTCAGTTCGTTGCCGACCCAGCCCAGTTCGGCCACGGTGCGGCCGCCATAGGTGACTTCGGCAAAGCGCGCGGCGCGGGCGTCGAGCGCGGTCTGCAGGGCAGCCTGCAAGGTCTGCAGGTTGGCGTTGACTTCGCCGTTGACCTGAATCGCCTCCTCGGCAGTCAGATCGGTGGTCGCAGCCAGGCCAGCGGCGGTGCGGGCATCGGTGAACGCGGTCGTCGCGTTGGCGACGGCGGTGTTCACGGCCTGCAGCGGCGCGTCGTTGAAGTACTGGATACGCCCGTCGCCGTTGCGGTCGTTGTAGGCCAGCAGACCGGTCTGACGCCAGGTGTTGATCCAGCTCAGGCTCGGATTGGATTCGATATCCGAGAGCGCCACAGCTTCACCGCTGAGCGCGTTGCCGGTGGCGGCAGAGGGCCAGAAGGTGGTGGTCAGGTTCAGACGGGCCATCGCGCCCACGGCCGGAGCCACGGTGTAGAGCAGCGCGATGAACACCAGCGCCCAGCCGGCCGACGAACGCGCGTCAGCCACTTTCGGCACGGTGAAGAAGCGGATGATGACGTGCGGCAGACCGGCGGTGCCGATCATCAGCGACATGGTGAACAGGATCATGTTGAACATGCCGGTGGTGTCGGCGGTATAGGCGGTAAAGCCCAGTTCGCGCAGCACCTCGTCCAGCTTGCCCAGAAGCGTGATGTCGCCACCCTGCGGCGCATAGCCACCGATCAGACCCAGCTGCGGCAGGAACGAGCCGGTCAGTGACAGCGAGATGAAGATCGCCGGGATGGTGTAGGCGATGATCAGCACGATGTACTGTGCAACCTGGGTATAGGTGATGCCCTTCATGCCACCGAACACGGCATAGGCGAACACGATCGCCGCGCCGATATAAAGGCCGGTGTCCGTCGACACTTCGAGGAAGCGCGAGAAGGTCACGCCCACGCCGCGCATCTGCCCGATCACATAGGTCACCGAGATCACGATGAGGCAGATGACCGCCATCAGCCGCGCGCCGTTCGAATAGAACCGGTCACCGATGAATTCAGGCACGGTGAACTTGCCGAACTTGCGCAGATAGGGCGCGAGGAGAAGCGCCAGCAGAACATAGCCGCCGGTCCAGCCCATCAGGTAGGCCGATTGCACATAACCGCCCGCCGCCGACATGGCGATGATCCCGGCCATCGAGATGAACGAGGCGGCAGACATCCAGTCGGCGCCGGTGGCCATGCCGTTCAGAACCGGGTGGACACCCTGGCCGGCGGCATAGAATTCCGCGGTCGAACCCGCACGGGCCCAGATCGCGATGCCGACGTAGAGCGCGAAGGTCGCGCCCACCACCAGCAGGTTGAGGGTAAACTGATCCATGATTGTCCCGTCGCTCCCTTATTCCTCGACGCCGTGTGCACGGTCGAGGTTGTTCATGATCTTGGCGTAGGCAAAGATCAGGATGAGGAAGGTATAGATCGACCCCTGCTGCGCGAACCAGAACCCGAGGTCCGCCCCCCCGACCATGATGCCCGACAGCGCCGGACGCAGAATGATGCCCAGGCCGAACGAGCAGGCGAACCAGATGATCATCGAGATGATGATGATCCGGATATTCGCCGCCCAATAGGCCTTGGACGAAGATGATGTAGACATTGCACGCTTCTCCCTAGACTTAGCTCCGCCGGGACCCCGTGATTGGGCCCCCGGTCTCCCCTCAGGCCGTCGCGCGGCTTACGATGGCGTTCAGTGCCGCAGCGATCTGGTCGATGGCGCCCATGCCATCAACCGACTGCAACACGCCGCGCCCGGCGTAATACGCGATCAGCGGTGCCGTTGATGCGTGGTAGGCGCTCAGCCTCGCCCCCACGGTCTCGGCATTATCGTCGGCCCGGCGCTTGAATTCCGTGCCGCCGCATTTGTCGCAGCAACCCGCCAGCGCGGGTTGCTTGAACTCGTCGTGATACCCTTCACCACATCCGGCGCAGGTGTAGCGACCCGCCACCCGCGCCACCATCGCCGCGTCGTCGACCTCGATCGAAATCGCGGCGGTGATCTTCAGCCCCTGCGAGGCAAGCAGGGCGTCCAGCGCCTCGGCCTGACCCGGGGTGCGCGGGAACCCGTCAAGGATCACGCCCTTGGCCGTATCGGGTTCGGCCATGCGGTCCCTGAGGATTGCCAGAACGATGTCATCCGACACCAGCCCACCCGCCGCCATGACCGATTTCGCGGCCTTGCCGGCTTCGGTCCCGGCCGCGACCGCTGCACGCAGCAGATCGCCGGTTGACAGTTGCACCAGGCCAAAACGTTCTTCGAGCATACGCGCCTGCGTGCCCTTGCCGGCCCCCGGAGGGCCCAGCAGGATATACACCGCCGCGTTGGTTCCGGTCGCGCTCATCGGCTCAGGCCCGGTTCATGCGGTTGGCGATGAGGTCCTCGACCACCGACGGATCGGCCAGTGTCGAGGTGTCGCCGAGCGACCCATAATCGTTCTCGGCGATCTTGCGCAGGATGCGGCGCATGATCTTGCCCGAGCGGGTCTTTGGCAAGCCCGGCGCCCACTGGATCAGGTCAGGGCTGGCGATGGGGCCGATTTCGGTGCGCACCCAGGCGACCAGTTCCTTGCGCAGCGCATCGGTCGGTTCGATCCCGTTCATCAGCGTGACATAGGCATAGATGCCCTGCCCCTTGATCGGGTGCGGATAGCCGACCACCGCCGATTCCGCGACCTTCTCATGCGCGACCAGCGCCGATTCCACCTCGGCCGTGCCCATCCGGTGGCCCGAGACGTTGATGACGTCATCCACCCGCCCGGTGATCCAGTAGTAGCCATCGGCATCGCGGCGGCAGCCGTCGCCGGTAAAGTAATAGCCGCGGTACTGGCTGAAATAGGCTTCCTCGAAGCGGGCATGGTCACCCCAGAGGGTGCGCATCATCCCCGGCCAGCTGTCGGCGATGCACAGAACGCCGTCGGTCTCGACCTCGTCCTTGACCGCGGCAGTTGCGGGATCCAGCACCACCGGCTTGACGCCGAAGAAGGGCAGCGTGGCCGAGCCCGGCTTGGTCGGGATCGCGCCCGGCAGCGGGGTCAGCATGTGGCCGCCGGTCTCGGTCTGCCAGAAGGTGTCAACGATCGGGCAGCGCCCCTTGCCGACATGGGTGTTGTACCAGTTCCAGGCTTCCGGATTGATCGGCTCGCCAACCGAGCCCAGCAACTTGAGGCTGGAAAGGTCATGCTTTTCAACCCATTCCGTCCCCTGCCCCATCAGCGCGCGGATCGCGGTGGGGGCGGTGTAGAACTGGTTGACCTTGTGCTTTTCGCAGACCGCCCAGAACCGCCCGGCGTCGGGATAGGTCGGCACGCCTTCAAACATCACCGTGGTCGCGCCGTTCGCCAGCGGGCCATAGATGATATAGCTGTGACCGGTGACCCAGCCAACGTCTGCGGTGCACCAGAAGATGTCGCCGTCATGGTAGTCGAAGGTCATCTGCTGGGTCATGCTGGCGTAGACCAGATAACCGCCCGAGGTGTGCACCACGCCTTTCGGACGCCCGGTCGAACCCGAGGTGTAAAGGATGAACAGCGGGTCCTCGGCGCCCATCTCGGCATAGGGGCAATAGGGGCTCGCCTCGGCCATCGCCGCGTTCAGGTCGATGTCGCGGTCGGCGATCCAGGTGGTCTGATCGCCGGTGTGCTTGACGACAAAGCACTTCACCCGGTCCGAGCAGTCGAACAGCGCCTTGTCGGTGTTCGACTTAAGCGGGGTCTTCTTGCCGCCGCGCGGGGCGAAATCGGCGGTGATGACAGCCTTCGCCTCGCTGTCGTTGATGCGGTTGGCCAGCGCGTCAGGGCTGAAGCCCGCGAAAACCACCGAATGGATGGCGCCGATGCGAGCGCAGGCCAGCATGGCATAGGCGGCCTCGGGGATCATCGGCAGATAGAGGACGACGCGGTCACCCTTGCCGATGCCATGTGCTTTCAGCACATTGGCCATGCGGCTGGTCTGCTCGAGCAGCTCAAGATAGGTGATGTGGCGCGCGGCGGTGGTATTCGGATCATCGGGTTCCCAGATGATCGCGGTCTGGTTGCCCCGGCTGGCGATGTGGCGGTCGATGCAATTGGCGCTGACGTTCAGGGTGCCGTCCTCGAACCACTTGATCGAGACCTGACCCATCGTGAAGTCGCTGTTCTTGACCTTGGAGAAGGGGCGGATCCAGTCGATTCGCTTTCCGTGCTGAGCCCAGAAGGCGACCGGATCGGCGACCGAGGCGGCATAAAGCGCCTGGTAGCCTGCGGCATCGACATGGGCATTCGCGACAAAATCCGCGGACGCGGGATAGGTTCCGGCTACTGCCTGATCCGACATGGGCAATCCTCCTGCCTTGTGGCGAGCCATGCCGCGCTGACCGGCGCAGACACCCCTCGCCCTCCTCCTCGTTGGCGCAGTGTACCTCATCCGTCAATTTTTGTGTAACTCTTTTTGCGATAACAGGTTTTTTGTAAATTTATTCACCAAATATGCGGTCATTTTGTAAATCAAGAACCGTCAGTTCACAATTCCGCCATGAATTACAGACCAATGCCTGTCACGTCGCAAAGGGCGGAAATTCGCCCTGGCGCGGACAGCCGGACCCTGCGTCAAGTCAAGCGTGGAAAGCCCGGATGACCGAGCCTGTCACAGGGTCGGCCAACCCTGGCTGATTCGCCTCGGGGTGCGAATCACGTTAACGCAAACGAAAAGGGGCGGCACCCGGTGCCGCCCCTTGACTGCCTGACGCCCGCCCGGATCAGAGCGGGTTGTCGACCCTGATCGTCACCACCGCCCGCCCCCGCGTCGCCGAGGGCCAGACGACCCGCACCTGATTGAAACCGGTGCCCTGCTGAACCATCGTGTAGGGCATCGCCGTTCGCACCTCGTCCGCCGGACCGTTGGCCTGACCTTCCATGACCAGCGCGCTGACGGTGCGGGCAAAGCCGCCAAAGGGCAGCTTGCCGCCCGTCGACACCGTCCAGTTGGTGGCGGCGCTGGTCTGGTCGTGGCGCAGGACCAGCGGGCTTTCGGTATGGGTGGTGAAGCCGAAATAGCTGTTGTCCTGCCAGATCAGGTTCCGGGTGCGCAGAAAGTCCAGCGTGCCAAAGGAGGTATCCACCGCCTCGACCCGCGCCGGGGTCGCGTTGGCCGATCGGAAGGTGTTGCCGCTGACCACCAGCCCGACGATGTGATGCCCGCTGCCATAGGGTTTCAGCACGATGAACCGAAAGCTGGGGATGACATTCGAGACAAGGAACACGTTGCCGACGATGGTCAACCCGCCAAAACTGTATTCGCCGCTCCAGTTCGGGGTCGCGTCATATTCGTTGGTCACCTCGATCGAGCAATTGTCGATGTAGTTCCCGGTGATCGTACTGACGGGGTTGAGCCCGGTCAGCACAAAGCCCGCCTTGCGCACCGCATTCGACGCCGTGTCGCCCTGATAGATGTGGTTGCCGTGGATCAGGTGATAGGTCCCCGCAATCACCCCGCCATGGCCGAAGTGCTGGAACACGTTGTCGCGCAGCTTGATGTCGTTCGCATTGACATTGAACGCGACCGAAACCCGGTTCTGCGCCAGCAACTCGCTTTCAGACGACAGGAACAGGCACTGATCGATCAGCATCCCCTGGCAACCTCGCGAGATCGAGGTGATTGCCTTGTTCATCGGTCGGTTGAAGGTGCAGTTGCGGATACTGTTGACCTGCCCCTGCGTCGAGAGGCTGACCGCGCTGGCGATGTTGCGGCACTGGAACTCGACGCTGTCGATCTCGAACCGGTCCAGACGGCCAAAGCCCGACATGTCGAGGATATACTGATAGCGGTCGAAGGTGTAGGTCTGCGTGCCCGCAGCGCCATGCAGGGGTTGGCTGAGGGTCAGGGTCTGCGCACCGATGTTGCGCCCGGTGACATAGATCTCGCGACCGACCCCGGTGCCGGACACCTTGGAACCGACCGCGATATTGGCGACATTGGCCACCGAGGTCAGCGTGTTCGGGGTCGAGGTGGAATAGACTGCCGACGAGGTGACAGTGACGGTGTTCCAGGCGCTGCTATCGCCCGCCTCGATCAAGCCGTTCCGCAGCACCCGCCGGATCGAATAGAAATCGAGCCCGGTCAGCGCCGACAGGTCGATCGGGTTCTGGATCAACACCCGGCGCCCCTTGAGGTCGAAGGTGTCATGGTCGGTGAAGTGGAACAGCGCCTGAAGGCCCTTGCGCAGACCAGCCTCCTCGTTTCCGAAGGCCTGGGCATAGGTTGGAAAGTCATAGCTCTTGGTCAGTTGCAGCCGCGCCGATTCGGGCATGGTGACGGTGCCCTGAAAGCGCACGGGAACCTCGATGGTCAGGGTCGAGCCGATGTGATACGTCCCCGTCGAGACCAGAAGCCCCGATCCCGCGGCCAGCGCCGCAGCGGCCGCTGCGACAAACGCGTTGCGGTCGTTGGTGACGCCGTTGCCCACCGCGCCATGGTCGCGCACATCGACCCAGTCCATCAGGTCGCGCAGCCAGAAGGCGGTGACATCCTCGACGATCAGATCGTCGACGCGCACCACGCCGCCGTTGGCGCCGGTCAGGTCGAGACCGACAAAGCCGTGGTGGACACCGGGCCAGACCATGTCGACACCGCCCCGGTTCGACGGGGCGATGATCGCGCTGACCTCGACCACCTCGCCGTAGCTGGTCAGTGGCACCGCAGGCCCGCTGGTGACAACGCCCGCCACCGCCGCGTTGCCTGCCGTGGCGGCAAAGGCTGCGATGGCAACCGTGGGCAGCGCGCCCGACACCGCCTTGACCCGCGCGGTGACACGCAGAAAACAGCCGGGAAGGATCGGCGTCTGGCCCATCCAGCGCAATTTCTGCGTTGTCGTCGTCTTGAGAAGTTCGAGGCAAGCGCCGAAATCCGGGTCTGACGGCACCGGCGCCGCGTTCCCGGCACCGTCATAGGTGGGTGAACCGGGAACGCCATCGCCGCTGGACCAGACATCGAGTCCCGCGGAAAAGGGCGGCGGCATCAGGACCAGACCCTCGGTTACTGCCTTGTTCATCTCAGACCCCTGTCTTGAAAAGCCATCGGCTGCGGCCACGAATGGGTGGCCACCCGGCGACAGGGGGTATCAATCGGGGTTTAAGGGCGGTTGAGGTCGGCGCGCGTTGCGGGAATGGTCCGATACGCGTTCAGACCCCGGCACCGGTCTGCGGCAGGATGCGCACGCCGTCGATGCGCAGGCTGTCACCGTCTCCGGCAAAGCGGTATTCCAGCAGGAACACCCCCCCGCTGCGATCGGTCATCAGCACGCGCTGGAACGTCACGCCGACGCGCGTGAAGCGGTCCAGAAAGCGGGTCTCGGCCGGGTCCAGCACCATGGGATAGCCCTGCGCCACCATGGCCCCAAAGCGCGCTGCATCCCCAAAGGCCGCGCGGATATTGTCCGAGGCAAAGGTGAAGGCGGTGTCGAAATCTGCGGCGCGAAAGGCGTCGATCTGGGCGGCGATGATCTCGGGCGGGGTCTGTGCGGGGGCGGCGACGGGAAGCAGGCAGAGCGCGGTGGCAAGCAGTCTGAACATGGCGTCCTCCGGGTTGGTGCCTGGGGATACGCAGTTTGGGCGGGTCTGGATCAGGGAGCGTGCGGTCGGGAGGGGTTGCCACCCTCCCGGCCCCTCGCGAGGCTTCTTCCGGCAGTCGTGACGGATCAGGCGGCGAGGGCCTTGTCGATCAGCGCCAAGGTTTCGTCAACGCCGTAGAGGGCGATGAACCCGCCAAAGCGGGGGCCCTCGGAAGCCCCGAGAAGGACCTCGTAGAGCGCCTTGAACCAGTCGCGCAGGTTCTCGAATCCGTGGTCCTTGCCAACAGCGAAGGTGAGCGACTGGAGCGCTTCGGCATCGAGCCCCCCCTCCCAGCCGCGCAGGCGGGCGGCGAGGTCGGCCATTGCGGCGCGTTCCTGATCGGTAGGGGCCCGAAAGCTGCGCGTAGGGGCGACGAAGTCGTTGAAATAGCGCACGGCGAATTCGGCGGCCGCGTCGAGGTCGGGGTGAGTTTCGGGCGCAGCCTCGGGGGCATAGCGGCGGATGAAGCCCCAAAGACCGGATTTGTCCTTTGCCCCCGCGACAGAGGCAAGGTTCAACAGCATCGAGAACGGCACCACCATGTGCGAGGCGGGCGGCTGGCCGCCGTGGATATGCCAGACCGGGTTGGCCAATTGCTGATCGGGCGTCTGGCCCGGGTAGGCGCGCAACTGCTGGTGGTATTCATCGACCGCGCGCGGGATCACGTCGAAATGCATCCGCTTGGCGGTTTTCGGCTTTTGATACATGAAATAGCTGAGCGATTCCGTGGCGGCATAGGTCAGCCATTCGTCGATGGTCAGGCCGTTGCCCTTGGATTTCGAGATCTTCTGGCCCTTGTCGTCAAGAAACAGCTCGTAGGTGAAATGCTCAGGCTTGCGGCCGCCAAGAATTTCGCAGATGCCGTCATAGATCGGGGTGTTGGTGGAATGGTCCTTGCCATACATCTCGAAATCGACATCCAGGGCCGCCCAGCGGGCGCCGAAGTCGGGCTTCCATTGCAGTTTCACCTGACCGCCGGTCACCGGGAGGGTCCATTCGCGGCCCGTCTCGTCGTCAAAGGTGACGGTGTAATCCTTTGTATCCACATGCTTGATCGGCACATAAAGGACACGACCTGTTTCCGGGTGAATGGGCAGGAAGCAGGAATAGGTCTGCTGGCGCTCTTCGCGCAGGCTGGCCATCATCACGCCCATGATCGCGTCATAGCGCTCGGCGGCCCGTTTCAGCGTGTCGTCGAACTGGCCGGATTTGTAGAATTCGGTGGCCGAATAGAATTCATAGGCAAAGCCGAAGGTATCGAGGAACCGGCGCAGCATGGCGTTGTTGTGGCCACCAAAGCTGTCGTAAAGGCCGTAGGGATCGGGGACCGAGGTCAGCGGTTTTTGCATGTGCTGGCGCAGCATGTCTTGCTGAGGCACGTTTTCCGGCACCTTGCGCATGCCGTCCATGTCGTCGGAAAAGCAGATCAGCCGTGTGGGAATGTCCGAGATGATCTCGAAGGCGCGGCGGATCATCGTGGTGCGCGCCACCTCGCCAAAGGTGCCGATATGCGGCAGGCCCGAGGGGCCATACCCGGTTTCGAACAGCACATGGCCCTTGGCGGGAGGCGCCTTCTCGTAGCGTTTCAGCACCCGGCGCGCCTCTTCAAAGGGCCAGGCCTTGGAATTCATGGCGGCGTCGCGCAACGAGGTCATGGTGCGATCTTTCGTGACAGGAAGAATTCCGGCTTCCTATTGCCCCCCCTGTCGGCAGTCAATATTCTGGTCCTCGACACAGGCAGGATCCATGATGACCGATACACCCCCGTCGATGACCCCGCAGGATGCGCTGGTGGCGCTGATGATCGCCGTTTCGGTGGCGGATTCGGCGATCCGCACCGCCGAACTCCTGGCTATCGAGCAAGTGGTGAACCAATTGCCGGTTTTCGGGGGCTACGATCCGGACCGGATCAAGACCGTCTCGCAGACCGTGTTCGACCTGTTCGAGGAAGAGGATGGTCTGGATGCGCTGTTCGGGCTGGTGCGCGATGCTCTGCCCGAGCGGCTGGGTGAGACGGCCTATGCCCTGTGCTGCGACATTGCCGCAGCGGACGGGTCGCTGATGCAGCCCGAATTGCGGTTGCTGGAAGAGATGCGGCACGAGCTGAACATCGACCGGCTGCATGCCGCCGCCATCGAGCGCGGCGCGCGTGCGCGTTTCGTCCGGGCATAGACAGGGGTTGAGACCCCGCCTAGGGGCGCTCGGCGGCCAGCACGCGGGCCTGCCCGACCCAGTTGTCGCGCGTCACCCGGCCCTTGAAGGTTTCCAGATTCTCGTCGACCCAGGCGACTTCTGCGGGGGTCCAGGCGGCAATCTGGTCGAAATGCCAGAACCCCAGCCGGTTGCACAGCGCCTCCAGCTTTGGCC
>ERZ761609.2093-NODE-2093-length-15592-cov-11.039647_pt1 | contig 15592 bp, 13 predicted proteins | sample MGYA00511163_ERZ761609 | MGnify/ENA primary metagenome ERZ761609 (study PRJEB28899, sample SAMN02445070) | bioreactor sludge metagenome | biome: EBPR sludge | place: Australia: Brisbane, Thorneside Wastewater Treatment Plant | collected 2011-12-16 ... | reverse complement strand
AGAGTGACGCTTCTAACGGGGCGCTGAAGTGACATTCCTATCGGGCAAGGACAACTTTCGTGAGCTGGTGGGTTCTCGTTTGAGGCGCGAAATGCACCCCTCGAGCCGAGCTGCTGGGGCCTGACCAATGTAAGGTCGAGAGCTGGCCAATCATAAATCAGGATGATCGGTAGCCGACGTAGCCCTTCCTCTCGGATGAGGCGTTTTCGGCATCCCGTCAGTCCTTCCGGTTAGTCCTCCCCTTGTGGGCAGCGAGGTCGTCCATGGAGATATCATCCATGGTCCTGGGTCGGAAGGCTGATCCACCGGTCCTCACGATAGTCGAAATATCGATCGACACGGGTTCCGTTCCAGCGATAGCGCAAATGACGTTCCTGGCGTGGAATGCTCACGACCTTGGGGCGGAATGCCGCGATACAGGCCCCTCCTGCTTTGCGCACGCTGGGATATACGACGCCATTCGATCCGTGCTCCCTTAGGGCGAAAGCGAGCTTTTGGCTGGCGACATAGCTGTTCGGGTCGAGGATGTTTGCCTGCTCGGTGGCATCGAGCTTCGACACATCATGCAGCTCCGCAGTTGCGGTTCCGAGAAGGACCCGCATATCCTCTTCCCGGGTCGGATCGCCGGAGTCCCGCGCGAAATTCTCGAAATGGAAAACCGTCTCGTAAATTGCGGTGGCAAGATCTGCGGTCGTGTAATAGACGCCGTAGCTGCCGTCTGAGAAACGAGATCCCTTCGGGTTGATGTGTGTGAAAGCCGCCATGACAAAGGAGGCGCCGGGCCCTGAGACACGCTCCTCCTTCGGCACGAGGGCAAGTTGACCCACCTCGTCGCGGATGCGCGGATTGGTCAACTCCTCAAGTGTGATGAGCGCGTCCCACACTTCGGGGTCATCCGTCAGGCTTTCGAAGAGTTGGATTGGCGGATAGCGCGACGCAATGATACGCCACGCTTCCGGCCAGTGCACGGGATGAAGCTTGCTATTCAGCTCCATGGGGAGCGCGCAGCATCAATGTAACCCCGCACGGCTGCGAGATCCGTGACATCGCCTGCAGCCATGCGCTCGAGGGGTGTCATCCCTCCCAAGGCGCGATTGGAAGCCTTGATCCAGCGGTTTGCCAAAGCCGGATCTGAATAGACGATTTGCAGCGCCTTCCAGATGCCCGCAATGTACCCGATGCGCCGTAAGGTATCCATCGGGACGCGGCTCACCTGTCCTGCCTTCCAAAGATAGAAGGTTCGCTCGGGCGGTGCTCCAAGCAGGGTGCGCGCCCGATCATTGTCGACGTCCCACCGCTCCATAATCTGGAAAAAGCCTTTCATTGCGGGCGCTGCGAGCTTCCGTTCGTCGGTGACACCGCTTTGTTTGAGTGCTGCAGTTGGCATGAGGGGTTCCGTCTCTGGGATAGAGAATATGCAAAATGGCATAAGATGTCAAATAACTGCATATCAGCACCATCCCTCATCCGGGACTTGGAGAGTAGGGGGGGCTGTTTGCGCGCTCTTTCTCTACGGCAATCGGCGTCATTTTCAATCTGCCGTAATGCAATATATTGTTTATTTGTGATTGACAAGATACCGGTTTGTTGATCAAACCAGATGGCACTGACGCTGGTTGTGTGCGGGGCTAGTCTGCTGTGTGGATTGCTGAATTGTCGAACATTTGTATGAGGTCGGGAATGGCGCAGAACAGCGGAGACCAGGGCGGGAAGCACTCGTTTCGCGTGGTTCTGTCGGATGCAGACTTTAATGCATTGGAACATGCCTCGGATGCGTTCGGCGTTGGCAAGTCGGAGCTGGTGCGTCGTCTGGTTCGCGCGTCTGTTGATGTTGGCCCTGCCCTGTCCTCTGACGGACTGGAGCGGATCGAAGCGTTGACGGGACAGGTCAGGATTGTGGGTCGCAACCTGATGCAGGTGCTGAAAGCCATCCATCGTGGAGACGCTGTCGGGATCGCCGAGAGCGAGCCGGTATGGCGGGGCTTGCAGGAGATGATCGCTGCGCTGGATCAGGAACTGACGGTGCTTGTCGAGGGCAACGGTGCGGCTCTCAGGGAGCGCGCTGGTCTCGTCGTTCGTGGCCCTGCCGAGGCTGATGCGGCATGAGTGGAACGCCTTCCTCTTCCGGATACTCGGGGTTTGATGCCGCGCCGTGGATTGCGGCGAATGCGGCACTGGCGGCACGGCTCGGTGTGCGCCGTGGAGGCTTTGGTCTTTCGGGCAGCACGGGTGCCGCTGCCGGTGAGGGACTGGGGTATTCCTTCTCTGGTCTTGTGTCGCGGTCCATCACGGGCGACCGGGACGAGGAGCGGTCGCGGCGATTGCGCGGCATCAGCGCCCGTGGGGCGAAGGGAGCTGGATCTGTAAGCGGTAGTGTCGGGTTTGGAGTCGGCGGAATAGATTCGGGGACAAGCGGCCTTGGCGCCTTTGGTTCGGGCGGTTCCGCTGATGGTGCCACCGGCAATGCTGCAGGCTTTGGCACTGCGACCACTGCTTCGCTTCTCGCGCGGGGCTATCAGCCTGCCGTGGTCAAGGTGGTGTCGTATGCCAATGGCGTGACGCGTGCCACGGCATCGGCGCAGAATGTGGAGCGCGACGAGGTCGAGCTGGAGACCCATGACGGCGTGCGTCTCCCTGACAAGGAGGCTGTGGCCGAGGAGATCAAGGTCTGGTCATCGTCCTTCGAGAAGCGCCAGCCGAGCCAGGATGTGGTGGCAGTGCGTGTTCAGCTCAGTGGGTTGCGGGACACGACAGGAGATCGAGAGGTTCTTGGTAGCGCTGTTGCTGTGGCTTTCGCGGGCCACCGCCATGCGATGCGCATTGATGTGCAGAAAGACGGGGTTCTGGAAGCGCGTGTCGTTGCCGTGATGGCGCGAACGGTATCGCCTGAGGAAAAGGCAACCGGCGGCGTCATGGGCGCGGATGGTGTGAAGCGCCCTGCCCTTCCTCCGCGTATCCGTGTGGTGGAACAGCGCATGGGAACCACGGACGATGCCCCGATGCGCAGGGTGTTTGATGCGCGCTCCGAGGCCGCCATGAAGGCGCGGATCGAGGAAGCGACGGGACGGTCCGCCAGCGGCGTTAGCATCGAGCCTGCGACGCCGGGCCATGGGCGCGATGTCCTTGGGCAGAGGTTGGCTGCTCTGGTGTCCAAGGCCCCTGCCCGCTCCCACGAGGGAAAGCCCGTCCGCAACGCCGAGGATATCCGGGATGTGACGAGGGACTGGGGCCGGCATCTCCGGTCGCAGACGCCACGCGACACCATGCACATGGTGGTCTCGGCCAAGGCTGGAACTGATGTGAAAGACTTCACCAACGCCGTGCGGTCGTTTCTGCATCAGCAGTTCTCGGATCACAAGTTCATGTTCGGGGTGCATACGGACAAGGCAGAAGCGGGCCACATTCACGCCCATGCGATTGTTGCCGTCCGGAGCGAGACAGGCACGAAGCTCCATCCCGGCCCCAGTGATCTCGCGCAATGGCGCGTGCACTATGCCGCCCATGCCCGCGAGCATGGTTTGCAGGTCGTGGCGACCCGCGCAGCGGAACAGGCCTCATCCCGTTCCTATGGTCCCAAAGACAAATCCATTGTCGATGTGGCGACAACACCGAGACAGGAACGGAAAGATCTGGATCGCGCCTACGCCAGCGATCCGAGGAACCAGAACCTGATCCGCAACGCGCAGGAGCGGATGGAGATGGCCCGTGCCAATCCGATCCGCATCCCGGAGACGGAGCGCGAACGCGCCGGCGTCAAGGAAAGCCTCGCGCATTGGCGGGAGGAAGCGAAGGCAAGGCCGGAGAATGATCTGGCCCGGACGATGGTGCAGCGCCTCAGCGCAGCGAATGAGGCCGGGACGCTCATCAAGGACCTGAAGCAGTCGGTCTCTCCTGAAGCGAACAAGCCAACCCAGCAGCCCATCCCCTCACCCGCGACCCCAGCCATGACCCACCAGCCTAAATCCGCCTCCGACATGCTGCAGGATGTGCGCCTCCTCAACCAGAAGGCAGCAGATGTCGCAGCTCTCCTCCCCGAGGGGTCACGGGCGAAATTCTTGGAACGCGCCGGGACCTATCTCGAGAAGATCTCCGAACGTGTCGATCATCAGCGAGCAGAGGAAGCCAAGGCACGAGACCAGCAAACCGCACGCGAGCGGCAGGCTATGGCGCCAGTGGTCGAGAAGGCCGAGCAGGTTGCGCGGATCGAGGCACGGGAGGCGCAACAGGCAAACAAAGCCGCAGGGAGGGCCGTCGAAGCCGAGCGGAAGATTGAGGGCGCGCCGCTCAGCGAAAACGGATCTCCAGCGGCCATCGATCAGAAGCGTGCATTGCTGCGGGAGGCTGAGAAGCAGGCGTCAACGGAAGCACGGGAAGCGAGGGAGACCACTGAGGCCGCGCGGTCAATTGCGGCCGATCCAACGAAGCCGGTTCAGGCCGCCCCTGCCGCCACCGACCGCGTCGCCGAGATCCGCCGCAAGCAGGCCGAAATGCTCGAGAAACTCAGCAAGGAACGCGCGCAGGCAAGGGAAACAGCGAGAGGACACGAACAGGGGGATTAATGGCAGCAAAGGGGCCGGAAGCGGAATGGCGGGTTTAGGAACGTCGCTCAGGAAGACTGCCCTTCGCGTCGTTGAAAAAGCAGTTTCCAACCCGCACTATATAAGGTCTCAGTTGTTCAGTGCAGTACGGGCACATGCCACGTCGTCAAACGGATACCGTTCGCCGGCAATTTCCTGATATTTTTCATGTCCCTTTCCAGCGATTAGAATCATCGTACCTGGCAAAGCACTTTTACAGACCTGTCGAATTGCGGCCTCGCGTTCGGGATTTATGGAAATTCGTCCAAGAAAATCGGCAGGAACACCAGCCACCATCTGATCGAGAATCGAAATAGGGTCCTCTGACCGTGGATTGTCGCTAGTGAAAACCACCTCATCAGCACACCGCGCGGCAATCTCCGCCATTAACGGTCGCTTTTCCCGATCTCTATCTCCACCACATCCTACGACGCAGATGAGGCGCGCCTCTGGCACCGAATTGCGTAGCGTAGCCAAGGCTTTCTCGAGGGCGTCCGGAGTATGTGCGAAATCAACCACCGCCGTGATGCCGTTGGGTCCATCAATCCGCTCCATTCGGCCTTCGACAGGCGCCAGAGTAGAAAGTGCCGCTGCCACGTCTCGCTCGTCGGCACCCATGAGGACCGCAGCACTGAAAACTGCTGCTAGATTGTAGGCGTTGAACTCGCCAACCAGGCGGCTCGAGACAGTGTTGCCATGGATGTTTAGGTCAAGGCCATTCGCGTCCAAGCGGTTTATACGTAGCGGAAAATCGATGCGGGTCGCAACGCCGTAGGCAAATTTCCGCGCCGGAGTGTCGCAGATCATCAACTTCCCAGCCGGGTCGTCCACGTTCGTAAGTGCAAAGGCGGTAGCGGGAAGTGTGTCGAAAAAGCTCTTCTTGACATCTCGATAGGCGTCAATGGACCCGTGATAGTCGAGATGGTCATGGGTCAGGTTGGTAAAGACCGCACCATCGAACTTCAGCCCAGCGATCCGGTGCTGATGGATGGCATGAGACGTTACCTCCATAAAGCAGTGGGTGCAGCCTGCGGAAACCATTCTTGCCATGAGAGAAGCAATCTGGATCGCATCACCGGTAGTGTGGGTCGAAGGCACAATATCGTCCCCTGCGTAGTTCCGTATGGTCGACAATAACCCGGATCGCCGTCCGAGCGCGTTGAAGAGGCGATACAGCAGGGTCGCTGTCGTGGTTTTGCCGTTTGTCCCCGTCACACCGACCAAGACCATCCGCTCAGAGGGGCGCCCGTAGAAGGTATTGGCGATAATGCCTAGCGCGGCACTTGAGCTAGCTACTCGAACGAACGTGACGTTTGGGACTAGCGCCGCAGGAAGTTTTTCGCAGACGATCACGGCAGCGCCTTGGTCTACAACACGGTTGATGAACGTGTGGCCATCGACCTGTGTGCCGGACACCGCCACGAAGAGATCGCCAGCCTGTACCTTCCGGGAGTCGAAGTGAATCTGCCGAACGTCTGGATCGCTCGGACCGTCAATCTGAAGGACTTCGACGTCATATAGGATGTCAATGAGGTTCATAGATTGGCTCCTGGTTAGGCGGACCGACCCGCGATTGTGAGGACGGCTTGTCGCACATGCGCCTGCGGGCTGTGGCGGACTTCGAGCTAGAGGAACTGGCGGAAGTGACAGTCATGCTAGCTTCGCGCGGATACGTTCGGAAAGTTGCGTCGCGCCGACGCGCGCGAAGTAGCTCATCGATATGCCATACTCTGCTCGTGCTTTACGAGCATCACCGGCAGCGGCCAGCGTGTCACCGATCAACTCGTGAGCCACAGCAAGCTCATAAGGTTCGTTGAGATGCTGACGGTCGAGATCTCCCGCGGCCTTCCGATACAGTTGCAGTGCACCCTCGAGATCTCCCCGCGCTTGCATGAGGCGACCGCGACCTAGCATCACCAGTGCTACGCCGAGGCTGGGGTTTTTATGGGCCTCATCGTAGAGGCGCATCGCTGTGTTGAAGGCGGTATCGGCCTCGTCCAATTTGCCGTCCCGGATCAAGATGTCTCCAAGGCCGCGCCAACAGTGCGCTTGGCCGAATGGGTTCTGTTGGAAGGCTTCCAGTGCCCGGTAATACTCGGTGGTGGCCTCATTTGTGAACCCGGCCGTGGCTAGCGCGTAGGCGTGACCACGACGCAGGTTGCCCAGCACTTCAGCCGGACAGGCTCCGATCTGCGGCTCGATCTGAACCATGAGTTCGAAGGCATCGTCTAACCGCCCCAATTTGCGATAGGCGTCGAGAAGACCCACCCAGCAGCGGAAAACGCAGTCATCGTATTTTCCGAGAGCCCTCTTCAAAACTTCAACGTATTTATCAACTGAGACGGCGATATTGCCTTCCTTGTACTCAATATGCGCGAAGGCTCGCAAAATATCGCAGGTGTCCTTTTCGGTGACATCCGCGCTGCTTTTAGCTTCAAACAAATATCGCTGCGCCCGTGTAATATCCCCTCTTAACCAGAGAATATTACCAATATAGTACATGCATCGGTTCGCGTCGGACGAGCGGTTATTTCCGATAAATATCGCGTGGGCCTTTTCCAGATATTTAATTGCGTCTTCTGTAGAGGAAATTGGATTGCGAGCACCACTAAGATTATTGTGGTATGCCCAATAGAGCGAAAGCACGCCTTGGGCAGCGGCCAGCGTCGTAGCTGCTATCGACGGCTCAAGCCGGCGATCGAGGGATGCATGGATATTGTGAAAATGCTCGCGGATAAGCTGGTTCTTCTTCCGAGGGTCCGTGTCACCAAACTGAGGCGCATTAGACGTGATATAGTGATCAAACCAGCTGTCGATCATGGTCGCAGTTTCCAATACGTCCCGCGCCAATTGCTCTCCCACCCCAACAGGATCCTGGAGCTTCGTGATGGCAAATTGGAAAAGTGGCCCACGTAGACGGTTGTCACGGTTCAGCCCGTCTTGGCCGTCTTCCAGCAGGGAGCGATCCCGTAGAATTCGGATGGCGTCGTAGATTTCTATTTCTCGATCAGGCCACACCTCCTTTATGAGGTTTGCGGATATCCCGTCTGGCAGAAGCCCAAGGGTCAGCAGCAGCCACTTAGCCTCATTGGGGAGAGCCTCAAAGGTCAACTCGAACGACGGACGGAGGGCTCGATCGTCCAGCGACAGCGGAGATCCGACGGCAATCGCGCTCCACTTTTCCTCCCAAAGGCGCCACAAGTAGTCCAGAGGAAGGCCGACGGTCCGACCATAACGAGCGACGATCTTAATGGACAGCGGGTGGCCTCCTAGCAAATCCCGCACGAATTTGGCGAGGTCAATCGCTGACTCGGTTCGATAGACGCTATCCGACACTTGATGGAACAACTCGACGGCGGCGTCAGCACGAAGCGGACCGACTTCGCGCGTCGCCAACTCCTGTTTTTCCAACTTGCTTTGGCAGGTTATCAGCAACCGCCCATCGAGAGCGAGTGAGCGGGTGATTGCCGAGAGGGTCTCTCGGAACCGCTCAGGTGGTGTATGCTGAAGGAGCTGGTCGACGCTATCTAGGATCAAGAGGATCGAGCGTCCCCGAAGTAACTCGTAGCTGCTCGGGAGATCAGGCTGCCCCAGTTCATTTGCGATCAGCCTAGGCAAGTTTTCTATCTGCCGCTCGCTTGCAAGATCCACTTCGTAAACGCCGTGTCGGAAGCGCCCGGCAAAATATATGCCAACATAACGCGCCAAAGCAGTCTTGCCTTGGCCAGGCGCGCCGTATAGCACAACGCCGCGACTGCTTTGCAAGATCATCCCGATCTCATCCCGATCAGCGTCGCGACCAATCGGGCCCGCCTGGAGGGCACCGCGCAACTGAAACAAAGAGCTGTTGATCTCGGCTGGCGCGGCCCTTGCGCGGGCTAGAATCTGCTCACCTTCAACACCGACGGCTCTGGCACAAGCAAGGAACATATCTAGCGAGATTTCGAAGGCGCGCCCCTGCTCAATGCGACGCACCGTTTGCGGCGTTACGGCAGCGCTTGACGCAAGTGACTCTTGGGTCGACTTACCGCGCAACTCTTTGAATACGCGGCCCAGCGCTTCCCGCAAAATGGGGTCAACCTGCAGATCCGTCCATTCCGCGTGCGTCAAGGTCATGGCAAGACCTTTCCTCTTCTTGCAGTTGTTATAAATTTCTGTGCAGTCCTATACAAAATTGTTCAGTGACGTATTCAAACGAATGCACAAATATATATTCATTCGTCAGGAGAATACTAAACGAGCACGACAGCAGTCAATACGAAATTTAAGCATCTCTCAATTCAAATGGAGATGCCAAATGACAATCGACCGACTGCTCATCATTTGCTCATTAATCGAATTGGCTTACTTCGGCTACAAAGTGGGGGTCAGTCACTTCACGCTGTTCCAATGGGTCGCATGCGTCCTGCTGACCGTTAAGCTGATCCTGGCTCTGCACAACTGGCACCGGCGTGCCCGCTAGTTGCAGGCACTTCATACTTCAAACAGGCGGCTTTTTGGCTCTCAAACTGGCGAGGCGAATGACCGACATGGAGGCGCCTAACGGCCAATAAATCGCACCACCTTCTCCACCTCCAGCGGCCTTGCGTTCGCCACGAGGAGCAGGGACTTCTTCCGCGCCATCCGCATGAGTTGCTCGGGCCTTTTGAGCGGCACGCCGATCTTGGTGACAGAGACGCGCGCTGATTGAGTGATCCCGGTGCCGACGATCTGGGTGCGGTTGTCGGTGGTATAATTGCCGAGGGCTTCGGCGACATATTCCGCCGTCGCATTGTCGTTGATCGCGACGAAGAGTTTGAGCGCGGCGCCGGCGACGAGAGTCTCCCGCGTCGCCTTGCCATAGAGCTCGTCGAACTGGGACAGGTTCTGCAAGATGATCGCCATCCGGAAGCCATACCCTGCGCTGACCGCGATCTTCGAGGCAAGGGATGTCATTTTTCCGAGCGCGAAGAACTCATCGAGCATGAGAAGAACCTTGTGGGGTTCGTCCTTGCCCGGAAGGTTCCGCATCAGGAGATCGTGGATCTGCTGGAAGAGGATGCGGACCAGGGGCCGATAGCTTTCGAGGTCGGAGAGCGGTGCGCCGATGAATATCGCCATGGGTTTTTTCCGCAGGAGGCGGATGTCAAAATCACTGCCGCTCGTTGCCTGAACGATCAAATCGGACGACCACGGCGCCAGCGCGTTGGCGACATTGAACATGACGGAACCGCGGGTGCGGTCTGGGATCGCGATGAACTGGTTGAAGTCATCGACGATCCATTGCGGCAGATCGGCGCGCTCGGTTTCCACAATGGACTTCAGCACATCCGCCATATCCTGCCCGGTCGAGATCAGGTTCACGGCGGAACGGATGTTGCGCGCGCCGTCACAGAGGTCGCTTGTAAGAACATATCCGAGGAGCGCTGCGATGATCTTGCGCGCGGCGAGTGTCCATTCGTTCTCGGTATGGGACGTCGCGAGGAACCCCGCGACGTTCTGGCAATCCGTCGCCATCTCGGGACCGGGCCGGACGAAGTCGAGCGGATTGTAGCGGTGGGTCTTGATTGACCCCGGCGCGAAGACAAAAACGGCGTGACCCATCTTTTTGCGCGCTTCGGCGAAGGCGGCGTGGTTCTCCATCTTGATGTCGAGAACGACGATGGAGCCCTTCCATGCAAGACCATTCGGGATCACGAAAGAGACGCCTTTTCCCGAGCGCGTCGGGCCGACCACGAGGATATGCGCGGGATCATTGGAGCGCAGCGTTCTTCCCCCGAGCTTGCCGAGGATCAAGCCGTCCTTTGCCAGCAACCCCGCCTTCATGGCGTCACGAACAGTCCCGAAGCGAGCATCGCCATGCAGGGTCGAGCGGCGGTTCAGAAAGAGGAACAGGGCGAGACCGGCAACAAGCGCAAGGACGACACCAGCGGCGATCGCGGCATTCTCGAGGACCCTGCCCCGGAACCGTGGATCAGCGCCGAAGACCCAGGCGTGGCGAAAAGCGAGGGGGAATCCCTTTTGCAGCGACACCGGCGGGATATTGGCAAAATCCCATGCCGGGTTCTCGGTTATGACCTTGACGAGGAGTTCCCATTTCTTCGCCCTATCCGTGATCCCCGAGCGGTATCCCGTCACAGCGGCATAGGGCACGGTCCAGACCAGCGCGAGACAGACGAGGCCGAAGAAGGCGATGAAGACCGATCCGAGGAAACGGCGCATGGATCAGCGTCGAGTTGGCGGCGTGCCAGTGCCGTTGCCCGCCCGCTCATGCCCTGACCTCGATTTCTCAGCATGGTCTTTGGTCTGCCTCGGAGCGCCTTCGATCCCCTTCGTTCTGTGAGCCTCGATTTGTCGTGGCCTTCCCGCCCGCTCCTTTCGCCACTCCGCCAGTTTCGAGAAGTAGATCTCGGATGTCCCGCGCCAGCCCCCGATCTTCTTCTGCTGGATGACGATGGGGAGAACGGCCCGGATATAGGCGATGATCTCGTCCTTCCGAAGACCGAGGCCGGATTGCATGACCATCAGGGCGAGCTGCTCGAAGGCGCCGGCAGGGTTGTCGGCATGCACCGTGGTGATCGAGCCGGGATGGCCCGTGTTGATGGCTCGAAGAAACGAATAGGCCTCGGCCCCTCGGATCTCGCCGAGGAAGATGCGGTCGGGCCTGAGGCGCAAGGAAGCTTGCAACAGGCTATCCACCGTCACCCTCGCCTGTCCCTGATCGCCCTTGGAGGCGACGAGGGGGAGATAGTTGGCCTGGATGGGTTTGAGTTCGCGGGTATCCTCGATCGAGAGGATGCGCTCATCCCTAGGGACCTCCTTCAGAACCGCGTTGAGGAAGGTTGTTTTGCCGGAGGAGGTGCCGCCCGAGACCAGCATGGAAATGCGGGATTTGACGGCAAGACGGATGAAGGCTTCGATTTCTCCGGCATCGAGCAGTGCACAGAGCTCCGCCTCGACCTCGGAGAGGCCGCTCTCGCCGGAAGGGGTGACACGCTCGAAGGAGCCCATGCGGCGGTAATCATCGAGCCGCATCTCCTTGATCACCTGTTTGCGGATGGCAAAAGCCCCGCCTTCGGTCGTCGCTGGGGGCAAAACCCCCTGAAACCGCTCGCCTGTCGCTAGCGCCGCCGAGAGCAGGGGATGATCCTCATTGACGCTTGACCGGAATGTCCCGCGACGCGTTCGGCGATATGGCGAAGCGCGGATTGGGTCAGTGCGGGAAGCGCATGCCGGTGCATCGCGGGTTCGCCAAAAACCTCGACCCAGATTTCTCCGGGGCGGTTGGCGCAGATCTCGACGATTTCGGGATCATCAAGCCAGGGCCGGAGCGGGGAAAGCGCGGTTTCGAGAAAGACGGTCTCGGGGGCTGATTTACGCGCGAGCCCTCTCATTTCGTGATCTTTCCGAGAGGCGGTGTCGTGGCTGGCGGCGACGGTGCGTACATGGGCTTGGGCCGACGCATTTCCTCCTTGATGTCCCTGAGGGCTTCGCGGATAGGATCGGCATAGAACAGGGAAAAATCGAGATCCCGGCGCACGAAGACGACGATCTTCGCGCCCTGATCGACATGGATCGTCGGGGGGATATTGATCGAGTTTTTGAGCGCTTCATTGGCAAGGTTGGTCAGGGTCTGTGCGGTCTGGGTCGCGCCGATCTGGCGGGCCTGCCCAAGGGTGTTGTTGCCCTGAATGGTGATGGTCTGTCCGGTCGTCGGATCGGTGTAGCTCTGGCCTCCCGATTGCTGGTTCGATTGTCCGAGACCGCCGATGAACTGGGCGACGCCGCCGACGATAGAAAGAAGGACGGCTGATCCGAAGCGCTCGAGATAATGCTGGTCGACAAAGCCCGACATGCCGGAGCGGCCGAGGCTGTCGGTGCCGATTGACGCCAGTTGCACCGAGACGCCGTCGGCTCGGAGCAGCCGCGTCCATACGATGAAGACACGGGTCTGTCCTTGCGTGATGCCGGATTTGTATTCGCCGACGAGGCGGGACCCCGCCGGGATGAGCACGCGCCTGCCATCGAAGGACCAGACATCTTCCGAGGTGGTGGCGCGGACCATGCCGGGGAGATCGGATTGTATGGCGGTTTCGAGAACGCCGCGGATCATCGTGCCCTGCGCGATCAGGGCATCGGTGCGGTTGTTCCTGGTCGCCACCGAGGTCTCGACGCCGGCGGAACCCGCACTCGCCAGAAACCGCCGGTTCGGGTCTTCCTCGCGCTCCGGTGTTCCCGCGCGCGCGGTATCGCCTGCCCCGCCGGGACGGGCCGCGCCCATGGTGGCATCGGCGTTATCCGCCACAACCTGCGGCGCCCGGAGGCGCTCCCATTTCCGGCGCTCTTCTTCGGCAAGCCTTTGGCGCTCGAGTTCGGCGAGCCGGCGGTCCTCGGCATCATCATTCGGATTGAAAGGCGCGCGCTCTGCGATCGGAGGCGTTGCCGGCATCACCGGGGGCGGCGCCGGCGGCGGAGCGGGATCAGCCGGCGGGATATAGATCTTGCCCTGATCGACCTGCGCCCGCGGGAACTCCAGATCGGGCGCGGGGAATTGCGTTGTCCGAAATTCCTCCCGGTCCGCCCCGGTCATCGGGCCATTGCCCTTGCCGAGGGACGACCAGATCATCAACCCGGCAAGACCGACGGCGCCGAGGGGCACGCCGATCTTCATCACTTTGCCGAAGGTGGTGGGGGCGCGGGCAACGGCGGTTGCCGCGGCGTGATCCAGTTCAAGGTTGCGGTAGGTTGACGGGTCCGGCATGGCGGCGATCTCTTGTGTGGTGCGGCTCGGGAATGCCGGTGGAGTGCAGGTTCGGAAAATTCCGGTTCAGATCGCAGCGGCTCAGGATTTGCCTTGGTCAAAGCCGATGCGCTGGGGCGCGGCGACCGGGACTGTCGAACCGTCATCGGAGACGACACGGAGGTTGAAGAGACAGGTCGCGTCCTCCCCATTCCGGAGCGTCCATTGCGGCGCGACCTTGTCGACGACGAGGTAGGGGCCCTCCTGCCTTGAGTTGACGAGGCTCTCGTTCCTGTCCTTGTCGACGATGAAGAGGGCGGGCGTCTCGCTTGTTTCGACGAAGCGGAACCAGGTCTTCACGCCATCGTCGAAGACCTCGAGCGGCTTGACGGCCTCGGAGCCCTTGATGGCGTAATCGGAATTGGCATTGGCGAGATTGAAGCCGCGCGCATTGGGGAACTTCGCGCGCTCCTTCGCCTGACCCATCAGCCTCGCGTCGAGATCATCCTCGGGATAGCGGAAGCGGATCTTGTAGATCTGCGCTCCCGGGTTTCGGAAGGCCGAGCGCAGGATGAAGGAATAGAGCCGCTTGTTGGTCACGACATTGAGGTTCGAGAAGGCGTCTTTTTCAACGGGTTTCAGGAAAATGATATTGCCGCGCCGATTGGGTTCGACCTTCCATGCGACGGAATCCCCGAGCGCGAGGGTTTCGATTTTCTCGTCTTCTCCCAGGATGATCATGGTCGAGACGCCGTAGCTGCCATCGACGGCGACGACATTGTCCTTCTGGTAGAGAACATCCCTGACGCGGGGGTCGAGCGCGCCAGCGCGGGGAGATGACTCAGCCAGCGAAGGTGAAGCGCAGAGCACCATCAGGAGGAGGGCAACAGCGCGCATCACGGCTTCCCCTGCCCTGCGGTGGCCGTCTCCTGATCCCGGCGATATTCCGTGACCTGGAACCCCAGGGGGTTCTCGAAGCGGTATTCGTTCTTGATCGGCGTCGAGGTATAGCGGAAGCGGATCAGCGAGACCCAGTGACGGACCACAGTGTTGGTCTGGCTCTTCTCTTCGGTCGAAAACCTGACGAGAGCGGTGCGGCTGTTGGGGAAGGTCACGGATTTGATCGTGGTCGATACAATCGTGTTCATCCCCAGAACCTTGATCGGGTTCTTCGGATTCGCCGGGGAATAGATTTCTGTCAGCTCGCGCGTGGCGTCGCCTGTTGCGAGCAGCTGCGCCACCTCGAAATTGTCCTTTAGCGCCTTGGGGTCATAGGTCTCGCGCGCTTTCACATAGCGCACGACATTGAAGGTCGTCACGGCTTCATCCTGCGTCAGCACACCCTCTGCCATCGGGCGTTTGACCTCGACGAAGCCTGTCGTCTTGTCGACGACCACCATATAGGGCTCGTAGGATTTGAGCGGCACGAGGAGAACGAGAGCCGCGAGCGCAAGCAGCGCAATGAGGCTCATGACGCCGGCGATGATCCAGGCGATGGCGCGGGAGTTGCGGTTGCGCCGGGAGATATCGGCTTCCCAGCTCTGTCCCTCGGCGAAATAGCGGGAATCGGGTTTCGTCGGCGGGGTTGCCGCCGTTGTGGCAATCGACATTTTTGTATTCCGGAAGGTTTTCGATCAGCTCTGCTGTCGGAGCTGATTGGCGAGGCGGGAGTACTCGGAACTCTGACGCGGTACTGAATTTGATGGCCCGGCAAGGCTCAGGCTCTGCCTATGGGCCGACATCCGGTTCATGCGGTTGACCGCGCGCATCTCCCCGAAGGAGAGCATCCGGGTTCCGGGAATCCTCACGGAGGAGAGCATCTGCCCCAGACGCGGGGCCGACATCGGAATGCCGCCGGCGATGGAGGCCGCGACCGCATTCAATTGGTGAAGCAGCAACGTCCCGATGATGGCGATCAGGATGACCGGCGCGATATCGGCGAAGGTCGTGGTGAAGCCGTTATTCGCTAAGTTCAGGCGATCAAAGAACTGCTGCGTCAATCCGACATAGAAGGCGATGAAGGCGTAGACGAGGACCTGCACCAGAAAATACTGGATGAGCGTCGCCAGCCACCCTGCAAAATACCGGGATGAGACGCCAAAGAGGAGAAGCAGGATAAAGACGGGCGCGAGACCAAGCAGCAGCCACATGAACACCTTGGAGAGGATGATCAGGAAGAGGCCGAAGCCGACGAGAACAGCCATGGCGATCAGCAGAATGCCGGCGATGAAATAAGGACCGGGATTGGTGATGCCGGCATTGCGCACGAAGGCCGAGACCGCGTTGCCCGTGGTGT
>ERZ761609.2092-NODE-2092-length-15604-cov-5.862885_pt1 | contig 15604 bp, 15 predicted proteins | sample MGYA00511163_ERZ761609 | MGnify/ENA primary metagenome ERZ761609 (study PRJEB28899, sample SAMN02445070) | bioreactor sludge metagenome | biome: EBPR sludge | place: Australia: Brisbane, Thorneside Wastewater Treatment Plant | collected 2011-12-16 ... | reverse complement strand
CGCTGCCCGTTACCGGATCAGGCTTCGCTGCATCAATCATGTTCAGGGCGGCAGCCGGACCTGACTTTTCTCCGGGCGCAACTTTCTGGCCAGTCTTGCCACTGCGCGGTTTGGCTGTTGCCTGCTCGGCAGGCTGTGCTGCAACCGCCAGATCATTGCTGGCGTCGCTGCCTGCCTGTTTCGCCTTATCGGCGACCGGCGAGGCGCTGCGCTTCATCTTGCCGGTTTTCGCCACCGCATCTGTGGCTGCGGCAAGCGCCATACCGACCTCACCTTCAAAGGCCTGCGGCTGCGTGCCGCTTGATGCGGCTGAAGCACCAGGCGGCACGATGCCCTGCGCCTTCAATGCTGCAAGCTTGGCTGCAAGTGCACCCTTTCCCTGCAATGCAGGAATGACAGCGCCGCCCGCTGCACCTGATTGCGGTGCGGCTGCAGTGGCTCCCGGCAATCCCATGCGCATCGCAGTCGGATTCATGCGTGCACGTGTCCTTCTTGTCCGGCGTGAGGCGGTGTTTCGCCATCACGCGCAATTTTCCGGTTGAAGAGGAAAGCAAGGGGCGGGCCAGTTTGCGCGCGGCAGATTTCTGCGCCTTCGCAGATGTGCAACAGCTGCGCGGCGCGGCAAAAATTGTCCGGTCAGGCAGAAAGCGCCGTCCGCTCCCGGCTGGCATTGACGTTGCATTCACCCTGCCGGGAACGCAGGTGCGCATGGATTGCACGCCGGGCGCATACCCATGAAGGGCAATGCAATGGCCAGTAAAACATTGGGTTTGAGCGACGATCGCGCTGCCCGCAGCGCGCACGCCAGCACGGCAAATTCTGCCGCGCATACTGCCATGCGGCAAAGCCTTCCCCGTTTCCTTTCCCTTGAGAAGGGGCGCTAGACCATGTCGATCAACTCGGTGATGAACAGCGGCCTGACCGCACTGCAGACAAGCCAGATCGCGCTGCGCACGACGTCGTCGAATATCGCGAATGTGAATACGGTGGGCTATCACCGCCGCGATGTGCAGTTCGGCACACAGGTAGCAGGCGGGCAGCTGGCCGGTGTTGACATTGCCGCAATGCAGCGGGTCGTCGATACATTCCTGTCGCGCGAGACGCTGGCCGTTTCTACCGAAGGCGGTGAGGCCGACATTCTTGCGAACTACCTCGACCGGCTTGAAGCCTATCTGGGTGCGCCAGACAGTGATGCGATGCTGGCGGCGCGTGTTTCCAGCCTGATGGGTGCCATCTCGCAGGCGTCGCTTGATCCATCGTCTTCGGTGCGCAAGGCAGCGGTGCTTTCCGCATTCAATGCGTTTGCCGATACGGTGGCGCGGCTTTCGGATGCGATGCAGGACCTGCGCACGCAGACGGACAGCGAAATCGGCGGCACGGTTGCGCGCATGAATACGCTGATCGCGCAGATCGCTGATCTCAATCCCAAAATCCAGCGCGAGCTGCTGAACGGCAATTCGGCGACGGGTCTTCTTGACCAGCGCGATGCCGCGATTGCCGAACTTTCGACCTACGTGGACATCCGCACGCTCACCCAGGAGAACGGCAAGGTCTATGTCGCGACAACCAGCGGCATGACGCTGGTGGGCGAGACGATTTCCGAACTTTCCTATGTGCCCAATGGCGGCGTTGGCCCCTCGACATTCTTTGATGAAATCATGGTGCAGCGCCGGTCGATTACGTCGGGCGCGGCCGTTGGCCCCGCACTGCCGCTTGAGGGCGAATTGCGTGAAGGAAAGCTGCGCGGGCTGATTGACCTGCGCTCGACCATCCTGCCCAACCTCGCCGATCAGCTGGGCGCCATGGCGTCGTCTTTTGCTGATGCGATCAACGCGGCCCATAACGACCAGTCAACGGTTCCCGCGCCTGCATCCCTGACAGGACGCAATACGGGGTTGCTGGATACGGACAGCCTGAATTTTACCGGCATCACCAATCTGGCGGTGACGGCGCCTGACGGAACGCTGGTGCGGCGCATCGAGATCGACTTTGATGCAGGCACCTATTCGGTCGATGGCGGCGGCGCTGTTGCGTTCACCCCCACCGTTGGCGGCTTTGCGGCTGACATCAATGCGGCGCTGGCAGGTGTCGGCGCGATGGACTTCACCGATGGCGTCATGCAGGTCAGCGCGACGGGCGGCAATGGTGTCTCCTTCCTGCAGGACAGCGCCAATCCCTCATCGCGCGGCGGGCGCGGCTTCTCGCACTTCTTTGGCATGAATGACATTCTGGTTGCCGATGCGCCCACGCATTTCGACATGGGGCTTTCGGCGAGCGATCTGCATGGGTTTGTCAACGGCACGACAGCCGACTTTGCAATCCGCGATGCTTCAGGCCAGCTGGTGCGCAGCTTTACCCTGACAGTCGGCGGCGCTTCCATCAACGATGTCATCACCGACCTCAATACGCAGGTGGGCAGCTATGGCAGCTTTGCGCTGTCGGCCGGCGGCGGCGGGACCTTTACCCCCTCAAGCACGGCATCGGGGTGGAAACTGGAAATCGATAACGATACGACCGAGCGCGGCACGACCGGCGTGTCGCTTTCATCGCTGTTTGGTCTGGGTACGCGCTTTGGCATGGAGCAGGCCTCCAGCATGCGGGTGCGCGACAACATCGCAGCTGACTCGCAACTGATCGGCTTTGCCAAACTCGATCTCTCGGTCACGACTGCTGTCGGCGATGTGGTGCTGGCGCAGGGCGACAATCGTGGCGCTCTTGCGCTGGCCGCCGTCGAAGAGACGCCGCGCCAGATCCGCGCCGCAGGTTTTCTGGCGGCGCGCAATGCGTCACCCGGCGAATATGCCGCAACGCTTCTGGCCGATATCGGCCGGCGGGCATCGGAGGCGGAAGTGCGGGCGGCCGACCGCTCCGCCCTTGCAACCGAGATCAAGGCCAAAGCTTCGGCCATCGAGGGTGTCAATCTCGATGAGGAGCTTGCCAACATGATGCTCTATCAGCAGTCCTACAATGCCGGTGCGCGCCTCATTACGGCGGCACAGCGCATGTTCGACGCGCTGCTTGAAGCCGTGAACTGAGGGATTGAACGATGGAACGCGTTTCGACAGCAACACAGAACAGCGCCCTCCTTGCCGAGCTCATGCGGGCGCAGCGCGCACAGTTTGAAGCGCAGCGCGAAGTTGCCTCCGGCAAGGTCGTTCATGAGTTTTCGGATGTGCCCGACAAGGCTGGCGTGCTTCTGGCAGCGCGGCGTGCCGATGCGCGCACTCAGGAATATGCGTCGCTTGCGGGCGAGATGCGCTCGCGCCTTGACGTGCAGGACGCGCATCTGTCGCGCGTTGCTGACGAGGCGCAGAGCCTTCGCCAGGCGCTCCTTCAGGCGGTGGCGCAGGAGGATGCGACCGCGCTGATGGCAAAAATTGAATCTGCCTTCCGCGCCGTGCAGTCGGTGTTGAACACGCGCGTAGACGGCAAATATCTCTATGGCGGAACCCGCACGGATGTTCCCCCCGTCAACACTGCGACGCTGACTGACCTGCAGGCGTTGCCTGCTGTTGACGATGCCTTTGACAATAATGACGTCAAGCCTGCGGGCAGGATCGACGACAATCAAACCGTCGAATACGGCGTGCTCGCGTCAGATCTGGGCACCGAACTCTTCGGAATCCTTCGCGCACTCGCCGATTTCAATTCCGGGCCCAACGGCCCCTTTTCGGATCCGATGACCGCGGCCCAGCTTGCCGAACTGCGCACGCAGGCCGTGGCGCTGGAGGGTGCTGCCGCCAATCTGGAGCAGATCAACGCTGAAAACGGCATCCGCTTCCAGGAAGCGGAAGCGGCCATTGTCCGTCACGAGGACAGCCGCATCTATCTGAAGGGCGTGATTGCCGACATTGAGGACGCCGATCTGGCAGAGGCTGTCTCCAGGCTCAATCAGGCGCAGGTCTCGGTACAGGCGTCGGCCAAGGCGTTTTCGACCATTCAGAACCTGACGCTGCTCGACTACATGCGCTGATTTGCCGGGTTTATTCTGGCGAATTGGCGTCTTGCTTGCGCCGGGCGGGGCATTTCCGCTATGCGCTCGCCCATGGAAAATGCGCTTCCCCTGATTGACCTTGACCTGCCCGGTGATCCTGCGGGGCAGCGCGTGGTCGTGGCCATGTCGGGCGGCGTGGACTCGTCGGTTGCTGCCGGGCTTGTGGCGCATGCGGGCTATCAGGCCATCGGCATCACGCTGCAGCTTTACGATCATGGCGCGGCGATCAAGCGCAAGGGCGCGTGCTGTGCGGGTGAAGATGTGCGTGATGCGCGCGCTGTGGCCGCGCGGCTGAACATTCCCCATTACGTGCTCGACTATGAAACCCGCTTCCGGCAGGCGGTGATTGACGACTTTGCCGACAGCTATGCGCGTGGTGAAACACCGGTGCCGTGCATCCGCTGCAACCAGCGGGTCAAGTTTGCCGATCTGATGGCAGCGGCCCGTGATCTTGGCGCAAGCGCTCTGGTGACGGGCCATTACGTTCAGCGCGTGCGCCATGGCGAACGCGTAGAGATGCGTGCGGCCCACGATCTGTCGCGCGATCAGAGCTATTTCCTGTTTGCCACGACACAGGCGCAGCTTTCCTTCCTGCGTTTTCCGCTAGGCGGCTGGCCCAAGGATGAAGTGCGCCGCATGGCGCAGGCGATGGGTCTGGTGACGGCTGCCAAGCCGGACAGCCAGGACATCTGCTTTGTGCCGCAGGGCCGCTATGCCGAGCTGGTGTCGCGGCTGCGCCCGGAGACACATGCGCCCGGCGAGATCGTGCATCTGGATGGCCGTGTATTGGGCCGCCATGAGGGTGTCATCAACTTCACGGTCGGCCAGCGCAAGGGCCTGTCAATTGCGGTGGGCGAGCCGCTGTTTGTGGTAGCCCTTGATGCCAAGGCGCGGCGGGTGATTGTGGGGCCGCGCGAGGCGCTGCGCGTCGGCGCCTTCATGCTGTCCGAAGTGAACTGGCTGGGCGATGCGCCGTTGTCCGGCGTGCCGGTCGAGATTTATGCCAGGGTGCGCTCCATGCGGCCGCCGGTACCGGCCACGCTTCGCCTCAACGGCGATGGTGTGGAAGTGGCCATTGCGGGCGGCGAAGAGGGCGTGGCGCCGGGCCAGGCATGCGTCTTTTATGCGTCGGCAGAGCCGGGGGCGCGGGTGCTGGGCGGCGGGTGGATCAAGCGGCACGAGCTTCAGGTGGCGCGCGCCCCGGCTGATGGCGGCCAAGTGCTGGCAACGACTTCATAATCGGCCCTTGCCGCGCGGCTTGACACGCCCATGGCAGGGTCTTACACCGCCCCGCGCTGCGGGAACCACGCCTTGCAGCCGAGCCTTCGCGTTCCGATATGACCGTGTGGCCAGTGGCAGCGTAGCTCAGTGGTAGAGCAGGGGAATCATAATCCCTTGGTCGGGGGTTCAAATCCCTCCGCTGCTACCAGTTCCCTTTATTTCCTTTACGTCACCCTGAAATGTAACTATATTTAGTTACATCAGGAGGGCGGCATGTCGCGCATGGAAAAGCTGATCGCGCGTTTCCTGTCCGCCCCAAGTGATTTTACGTGGGATGAGCTTCGGCGCCTTCTCCGGCATTTTGGCTACAGCGAGCAGACTGGCGCAGGGTCGCGGCGGAAATTCTCAGGCCACGGGTTGCCCACCATCTACTTGCACGAGCCGCACCCCTCGCGTGTTGTCAAAGCCTGGGCGATGCGTGCTGTCAGGGACACTCTTAGAGGTGAAGGTCTGATATGAAACAGCTTGAGCACAAGGGATACACCGGCACGGCTGAGCTCAGCGTTGAGGACGGCGTATTTGCCGGCAAGATCGCTTTCATCAGGGATCTCGTGACATTCGAGAGCAGCACGGCTGCCGGGCTGGTGCGTGCTTTCAAGGAAGCGGTTGATGACTATCTGGAGGATTGCCGCAAGAGCGGGCGATCACCTGACCGGCCATTCAAGGGGCAATTCAATGTGCGCACGAGCCCGAAGATTCACCGGGCGTATGCGATGATGGCTGCCGAGCGGGGAGTTTCATTCAACGAGGCTGTCGCGGGCGCGCTCGAAGCAGGCGTTGCCGCCCAGACGCGGCGCAAGCCGTCGAACTCAGCGCGTCGTTCTTGAGGCGCATCTTATGACGAACTCCCCCGATCCCGCGACGCTGAAGCAGCTGCGTTTTCTCGACAGGCGCGTGCAATGGCTGTCGTGCTGGACCATTCATCACGCCAACCATATCCGCCCCAGCCGTGACGGGCTGAAGGTGGGTGGCCATCAGGCGTCGTGCGCGTCGATGAATGCGATCATGACGGCGCTTTACTTCCACACCTTGCGGCCCATCGATCGCGTGGCGGTCAAACCGCATGGCAGCCCGGTGTTTCACGCGATCCAGTATCTTTACGGACGCCAGTCGCGCGAGCAGCTGGAAAAATTCCGCGCGCTGGGCGGCGCGCAATCCTATCCGTCGCGCACGAAAGACAAAGACGACGTTGATTTTTCAACCGGCTCGGTCGGCATGGGCGTTGCCGTCACGGCCTTTGCGTCGCTGGCGCAGGACTGGCTGCGTGGCAAAGACATGATCGCAGATGACGCCATGGGCCGCATGATCGCGGTTCTGGGTGATGCCGAGCTTGATGAAGGCAACATCTATGAGGCGCTGCTTGAAAGCTACAAGCATGACATGCGCAATCTGTGGTGGATCGTCGATTACAACCGCCAGAGTCTCGATGCGATTGCAACCGAGCGCATGTTCGGCGCCTTTGACCAGATGTTCGCGGCGGCGGGCTGGGATGTCGTGCTTCTCAAATACGGCAAGGCGCAGCGTGAGATGTTCGCGCGGCCGGGCGGTGACGTTCTCAAGGCGTGGATTGATGCCTGCCCGAATGCTGACTACGCGGCCCTGACCTATCAGGGCGGGGCGGCGTGGCGCAAACGCCTGAAGGCTGATATCGACAATGCGAAGACGCTTGCGCTGGTTGCGGCGCTGGATGATGCGGCGCTGGCCGATCTGATGACAGGCCTTGGCGGACATTGCCTTGAGACGCTGATTGAGGCCTTTGCTGAAGCATCGAAAGATGACCGCCGCCGCCTTTTCATCGCCTATACGATCAAGGGGCATGGTCTTCCCTTTCAGGGACACAAGGACAATCACGCGGGCCTGATGACGCCCGCGCAGATGGATGCATTCCGCAAGCAGAACGGCATTGCCGAAGGTCAGGAGTGGGAGCCATTTGCTGGCTTGAGCGCGCATGATGCCGGTGCGCTGCGCAGCTTCATCGACAGCCGTCCGTTTGGCGCCAAGGTCAACAGGCGCTTTACGGACGCACCGATTGCGGTGCCGGGCCGCGCAACATTCCCGCGCCCGTTTACGGAAAAGGAATCAACGCAGGGCGCGTTTGGCAAAGTGCTCAACGAGATTGCGCGCGTTGGTGGCACGCTGGCTGATCGCATTGTCACCTCTTCGCCGGATGTCACGGTCTCTACCAATCTGGGGCCGTTTGTTAACCGGCGTGGCCTTTTCTCGCGCACCGAACATGACGATGTGTTTGCGCGCGAGAAGCTGACCTCGGCACAGAAATGGCTCATGGGCCCCAAGGGCCAGCATGTCGAACTGGGCATCGCCGAGAACAATCTGTTTCTGGTGCTGGCGGCCTTTGGCCTGTCGCATTCGGTTTTCGGCAAGCGGTTGTTGCCCATCGGCACGCTTTATGATCCGTTCATTGCGCGCGGTCTCGATGCGCTCAATTACGCCTGCTATCAGGATGCGCGCTTCATGCTGGTGGCAACGCCATCCGGCATTACGCTGGCGCCCGAGGGCGGTGCGCACCAATCCATGAACACGCCGCTGATCGGCATGGGGCAGGACAAACTATCATCGTTTGATCCGGCGTATGCAGATGAGCTCGCTGAAATCATGCGTTGGGGCTTTTCCCACATGCAGGCGGATGATGGCGGCTCGGTCTATCTGCGCCTTTCGACGCGCTCGATCACCCAGCCTCAACGGATGATTGATGACGCGCTGGCGGAGGCAATCATTGAAGGCGGTTACTGGCTGCGTGCGCCTTCGGCGGATACGGAACTGGTGATTGCTGCGAGCGGCGCGGTGATGCCGGAGGCGCTGGAAGCCTTTGAAGTGCTGGCTGAGGACATTCCGGGCATTGGCCTTCTCAACATCACATCGCCTGACCGGCTGCATCTGGGCTGGCGCGAGGCAACGCGGGCGCGCGCCAGCGGCCGCCCGTCGCAATCTCATGTCGAGAACCTGCTCAACGCCATTCCTCAGGATGCGCGGCTTGTGACGGTGCTGGATGGTTCACCATCGGCCCTCTCATGGCTTGGCGCGGTGCGCGGGCAAAAGGTGGCGCCGCTGGGCGTGGATCATTTCGGCCAGTCCGGCGATGTGCCGGATGTCTATGCCGTGCACCGCATTGATGCGGATGCGATTATCGAGGCGGCGGCGGCGCTTCTTGTTGCGCGCCAATCGGAGAATGTCTGACCATGACGGTTACACTGGAAGACGTGCGGCAAGCCGCCAAGGTGATCGCGGGCCAGGTCGAGAATACGCCGTGTCAACGCTCGCGCACGCTGTCGCAGCTCACGGGTGCTGAGGTCTATCTCAAGTTCGAAAACCTTCAGTTCACGGCGTCGTTCAAGGAGCGTGGTGCGCTCAACAAGCTGACCAGCCTTTCGCCAGAGGAACGCAAGCGCGGCGTGATCGCCATGTCGGCGGGCAATCATGCGCAGGGTGTTGCCTATCATGCCAGGAGGCTGGGCATTCCCGCCACCATCGTGATGCCCCAGGGCACGCCCTTCGTGAAGATCAAGTACACAAAGGATCATGGCGCGCGGGTTGTGATTGACGGCGCGACGCTGGCCGAGGCCAGCAACCGCGCGCGCGAGATCGCATCGGCTGAGGGCCTCGTTTTTGTGCACCCTTATGACGATGACAGGATCATCGCAGGTCAGGGCACGATTGCGCTGGAGATGCTGGAGAAGTTTCCCGAGCTTGATGCGCTGGTCATTCCGGTTGGCGGTGGCGGCCTGATTGCGGGCTGCGCAGTGGCGGCGAAAGGCATCAAGCCCTCGATCCAGATTTATGGTGCAGAGGCCACGCTCTTTCCAGCCATGCACAACATCCTGCACGGCAATTCTGAAGCCATTGGCGGCCAGACAATTGCCGAGGGCATTGCCGTGCGCAATGTCGGCGAACGCTGCATTCCCATTGTGCAAAAGCTGGTTGATGAGATCGTGCTGGTGCCCGAGCAGACGATCGAGCGAGCCATCGCGCTCTTGCTCAATGTCGAAAAGACAGTGGTCGAGGGGGCGGGGGCAGCAGGTCTTGCAGCGTTGCTCGTGAAGCCAGAGCTTTTCCGGGGCAAGAAGGTGGGGCTGGTGCTGTGCGGCGGCAATATTGATCCGCGCCTTCTTTCAAACGTGATCCTGCGTGAGCTGTCACGTGAGGGCCGCATCCTCAATTTTGCGGTCGAGATTGAAGACCGGCCGGGCATTCTGGCGCGCATCGCCACGCTGGTGGGCGAGGCGGGCGGCAACATCATCGAAGTCAATCATAACCGCATGCTGACCCATGTTCCGGCAAAGGTTGCGGAACTGCGCATCTCTGCCGAGGCGCGCGATCAGTCCCATGCGGATGAAATCCTTGCGGCCATTCGTGGAGCCGGGTTCAAGCTGCGGCTGATGGCAACGGCGGAGGGGTGAGAGGATCCTGTTGCTCCCATTTTGGGAGCGTGGTAGTCTCTCCCATGCGTGTGATTTCTCTGGGCACGTTGAAGCGTTTTCTCGACGGCCAGAAGGGTCGCCGGGATTATGTTGCGCTCAAGGCTTCAGTGGAGTCCTGGTATGCTGAAACCAAGCGCGCGCGGTGGCAAACCTCGCATGATGTGAAGGCCCGTTACGCGACGGCGAGTATCGTGAGCGCCGAACGCGTGGTCTTCAACATCAAGGGGAATGACTTCCGGCTGGTCGTCTCGATCAGCTATCTCCACGGCATTGTCTGGATCAAGTGGATCGGAACTCACAAAGCCTATGACAGGATTGATGCACGGAGTGTTGAACATGAAGCCGATTAAGCCGGTGCGCACTGCGCAGGATCATCGTGCGGCTTTGCGCGAGATCAAGCGGCTGTGGGAAGCCAAGCCGGGGTCCGCTGATGCTGACCGACTGGATGTGCTTGTCACGCTGGTGGAGGCATATGAGGCGGCGCAGTTCCCGATGGACACACCTGACCCGATTGATGCCATCAAGTTCCGCATGGAGCAGATGGGGCTTACGCGGAAGGATCTTGAAGATGCACTTGGTTCACGCGCGCGGGTTGCAGAAGTGCTCAATCGGAAACGTGATCTTTCGATCAACATGATCCGCCGTCTGAATGTGCTGTTGGGAATTCCCGCGGATATTCTCATCCGTCCCGGTGCGCGCCGAAAGGCCGCGTGACACTCACCTCTCAAACTTCACAGAAAGAATGATCGACGACATGGTGCGGGCGACGCCCTGTGTCTTGCCGATGCGGTCGAGCACGGCGTCGATGCGGCCGGTCGTCTCGGCTTCGATCAGCGCGATCATGTCGTAGGTGCCGCTGACGGCGGAAAGCGCGCGCACTTCGGGCAGCTTTTTCAGTTCGGCGACAATGCGCTCACCCTGACGCGGATCACCCGAGATCATGACATGGGCGCGGATCAAATTTTCGGTCAAATTGCGGCCACGGCGCACGGCATAGCCTGCGATCACGCCGCGCCGCTCCAGCCGCTCGATGCGCTCCTGCACGGTGGAGCGCGCGAGCTTGAGCTTGCGGGCAAGAGACGCCACGGGCTCTCGCGCATTCGCGTCGAGAAGGGCCAGGAGGCGAATGTCCTGTTCGGTCAGCTCCGTCATAGTGTCGCTCACTACCGTTATAATGACGGTAATTTACCATAGTTCCGGCGGTTTGACGACTACAAATCGGCGGTAAGGCCCCCTAAGGTGCCGCGCAACTTCCGGCCCCTTCAGCGCAAAGAGACCCCCATGAAAAAGATCATGCTCACCGGCGGCGGCAAAATCGGCGTCGCCATTGCCGAACTTCTTGGTTCGACCGGCGATTATGCCATCACGGTGGTTGACCGCGACGGGCAGAGCCTGGAGCGCATGCCGCGCAAGAATGTCAGCCTGATGCAGCTTGACCTGTCGGACGGCGCGGCGCTGACCAACGCCATGAAGGGCCACGACATGGTGGCCAGCGCAGTCCCCTATGTGCTGACGCCGGTGATTGCGACTGCCGCAAAGAATGCGGGCGCCCATTACTTCGATCTGACGGAAGACGTGGAATCGACCCGCGTCGTCAAGCAGCTGGCCGACGGCGCAAACACCGCGTTCGTGCCGCAATGCGGTCTGGCGCCGGGCTATATCTCGATTGTGGCGCATGACATGGCGCAGAAATTCACCTCGCTGCGTGATGTGAACATGCGCGTGGGTGCGCTGCCGGTGTTCCCGACCAATGCGCTGAAATACAATCTCACCTGGTCCACCGACGGCCTCATCAACGAGTACTGCAATCCGTGCGAGGCGATCCGCGACGGGCACATGATGGAAGTGCCCGCGCTTGAGGAGCTGGAAGCCTTCTCGCTCGATGGCATTGCCTATGAGGCGTTCAACACGTCGGGCGGCCTTGGCACGCTGTGCGAGACGCTGGCGGGCAAGGTTGAGAACCTCAATTACAAGACCGTGCGCTATCCCGGCCACCGCGACATCGTGAAGATGCTGGTGCGCGATCTGCGTCTGGCCAGCCGCCGCGACATCCTGAAGGACGTGCTGGAGACCGCCATTCCGATCACCTATCAGGACGTGGTGCTGATCTTCGTCACCGTCTCGGGCGAGATGGAAGGCCGTCTGACGCAGGAAAGCTATGCCAAGAAGGTCTATAGCCAGACCGTGAATGGCAAGCTGATGAGCGCCATCCAGATCACCACGGCGGCGGGCATCTGCACCATGGTTGACCTGATGGCCGAGGGCAAGCTGCCGTCGCGCGGGTTCGTGCGGCAGGAGCAGGCGAAACTTTCGGACTTCCTCAACAACCGCTTTGGGCGCTATTACGCACGCGGTCACTGACGCGAAGGCGGAGCACATCTCATGGCGAAGCGCACGGGTGCACAGCATCTGGTGGAGGCGCTGCGGCGCAATGGCGCCGATATGGCGTTCTGCGTGCCGGGTGAAAGCTATCTGGCGGTGCTTGATGCGCTGCACGACCATGAAGATGCGATCCGCCTCATCACCTGCCGACAGGAGGGCGGGGCCGCCAACATGGCAGAGGCCTATGGCAAGCTGACGGGGCGGCCTGGCATCTGCATGGTAACGCGCGGGCCGGGGGCAACCAACGCCTCTATCGGCGTGCATACGGCGTTTCAGGATTCCACGCCGATGATCCTTTTCATCGGGCAGGTGGCGAAGGGCGACATCGAGCGCGAAGCGTTTCAGGAAATTGATTACCGCCGCATGTTCGGCCAGATGGCGAAATGGGTGGCGCAGATTGATGATGCGGCGCGTGTGCCCGAATTCGTGAACCGCGCCTTTGCCACCGCCATGTCGGGCAGGCCCGGCCCGGTGGTGCTGGCGCTGCCCGAAGACATGCTGGTGGAGGCGGCGGAGGCCGCTGATCTTGCACCTGCCCCGCGCAGCGAGGGTGCACCCGCGCCGGAAGCGATGGATCAACTGGCCTCTATGCTGTCCGCGGCGCAGCGCCCGATGCTGATGCTGGGCGGTGGCGGCTGGACGCGCGAGGCGTCTGACAATTTCCGTGCGTTTGCCGAGCATTTTGACCTGCCGGTCATCACTTCGTTCCGTGCCAAAGACAGACTCGACAACGCGCATCCCAATTATGTTGGTGACATGGGCATTGGCGCGGACCCTGCGCTCGTCAAGCGGATACAGGAATGTGATCTTCTGATTGTTGCGGGCCCGCGTCTGGGCGAGATGACAACAGGCGGCTATGCCCGCCTTGCGGTTCCGCGCATGGGGCCAAAGCTGGTGCATGTTCATCCGGGAGCGGAGGAACTGAACCGCGTCTATCAGGCGGATCTTGCCATCAATGCGGGCGTTACGTCATTCTCGCGCGCGCTTATGCGTTTGCAACCGCCCAAGGACATGGCCTGGCGTGCATGGCGCAAGGATGCGCGCGCGGCCTATGAGGCCTTCATCCAGCCGGTAACGCCGCCGGGCAGCGTGAACCCGTCAAAGATTTTTGCATGGCTGAATGCGCGCATCGGCAAGGATGCGATCATCACCAATGGCGCGGGCAATTATGCGGGCTGGGCGCACCGCTTTTTCCTGCATCGCCAGTTCCCTTCACAGATCGCGCCAACCAGCGGGGCGATGGGTTATGGCGTTCCCGCCGCGATTGCCGCCAAACTTGTGCATCCCGAAAGGCCGGTGGTGGCGCTGGCGGGCGATGGCTGCTTTCTGATGAACGGGCAGGAGCTGGCGACTGCACGGCAATACAACGTGCCGGTGATCTTTCTCGTCTTCAACAACGGCATGTACGGCACGATCCGCATGCATCAGGAAACGCATTTCCCGGCGCGCAAAATTGCAACCGATCTCGTCAATCCTGATTTCGCGGCACTGGCGCGCGCTTATGGCATTTCCGGCGTCCGGGTAGAACGCACCGAGGATTTTGCGCCTGCGTTTGAAGCGGCGCTGGCCTCGAACGGTCCCGCCCTGATTGAACTGACGATTGATCCCGAGGCGATCACACCCACCACAACCCTCTCAGCCATCCGCAAGAAGGCGCAATCCACATGAGCACGCTCTCGAAGGAAAAAATCTTTTCGGCGTTGGGCCTCTCGGTCTCGTCTGGCGATCACGGCGTGCGCTCGCCGATTGACGGCAAGGAGATCGGGCGCGTGACCTATGACACGCAGGCCCAGATTGAAGCGAAGATCGCGCGCGCGGATGCGGCCTTCCGCATTTGGCGCAATGTGCCGGCCCCGCGCCGGGGTGAACTGGTGCGCCTGTTTGGCGAGGAGTTGCGCGCGAACAAGGAGGCGCTGGGCGGTCTTGTAACTCTGGAAGCCGGCAAGATTTTGCAGGAGGGGCTCGGCGAAGTTCAGGAGATGATCGACATCTGCGACTTCGCGGTTGGTCTTTCGCGCCAGTTGTATGGTTTGACGATTGCCTCGGAACGCCCCGGCCATCGCATGACGGAAACCTGGCATCCGCTGGGGCCGGTTGCGATCATCACCGCCTTTAATTTTCCTGTTGCCGTGTGGGCGTGGAACGCGGCGCTCGCGCTGGTATGCGGCGACAGCACGATCTGGAAGCCATCTGAAAAGACGCCGCTGACCGCCATTGCCGTGCTCAATCTCTTTGCGCGCGCGGTCAAGCGCTTTGGCGATGCGCCTGAGGGGCTTGCCGAGCTGGTGTTGGGTGAGCGCGCGACGGGCGAGGCGCTGTGCCGCGATCATCGCATTCCGCTTGTCAGCGCCACGGGTTCCACGCGCATGGGCCGCGCCATCGGCCCGGTGGTCGCGGAACGCTTTGGCCGCACGCTGCTTGAACTTGGCGGCAATAACGCGATGATTGTCGCGCAATCGGCTGATCTCAGCCTTGCAGAACGCGCGATCCTCTTTGCGGCGGTTGGCACGGCGGGTCAGCGTTGCACCACGCTGCGCCGCCTGATCGTGCATCGCTCGGTCCATGACCAGCTGGTGCCGCGGTTGAAGGCGCTGTTTGGCCGCGTGCGCATCGGCAATCCGCTGGAGCAGGGCACGCTGGTGGGGCCGCTGATCGACAAGGCCTCGTTCGATGCGATGCAGCGCGCCTTGCAACAGGCCAAGGTCGAGGGCGGAATCGTGACGGGCGGTCAGCGCGTCAACGAGGCGGCGGGAGCAGATGCCTATTACGTGCAGCCCGCCATCGTGGAAATGAATACACAGAGCGCCATCGTGTGCCACGAGACCTTTGCGCCGATCCTCTATGTTCTCGCCTACGACAATTACGACGACGCCGTCGCGTTGCAGAACGCCGTGCCGCAGGGTTTGTCGAGCTGCATCTTCACGCGCGATCTGCAGGAGGCGGAGCGCTTCCTTGCGGCGTCGGGCAGTGATTGCGGCATCGCCAATGTGAATATCGGCCCGTCGGGCGCCGAGATTGGCGGGGCGTTCGGCGGCGAAAAGGAAACCGGTGGCGGACGTGAGTCCGGGTCGGACAGCTGGCGGGCTTATATGCGCCGCCAGACGGCAACGGTGAACTATTCGAACGCGCTGCCGCTGGCCCAGGGCATCAAGTTCGACGCCGATTGAGGGCTGATTGAGGCGGCATTAACCGCATCTTCACCATGCGCTCAATTCCGGGCGCGCGCTTGTGTATTCTGCGCATGGTGTTCCCAAGGGATGCGTGTCATGCCCTTTTCGTTTGCCCGATTGGGCGGCATAGCCGTCTGCGCGATTGTGGTGCTTGGCCTTGATGCGAGCCCGATGCTGGCAACGGCTCTGGGCGTGCTTGCAGGCGCGGTCGCGACCTATGCGCTGGCGCGGGCGGGGCTTGATGGCTGAGATTACGCCTCGGCGGGCGTTGCCTTGATGGCTTCTTCGAGCTGCACAAAGCTGGGCTGGTAGTGGCTCGGCACGCTGCCGCGGCCGATTTC
>ERZ761609.2090-NODE-2090-length-15613-cov-6.568389_pt1 | contig 15613 bp, 13 predicted proteins | sample MGYA00511163_ERZ761609 | MGnify/ENA primary metagenome ERZ761609 (study PRJEB28899, sample SAMN02445070) | bioreactor sludge metagenome | biome: EBPR sludge | place: Australia: Brisbane, Thorneside Wastewater Treatment Plant | collected 2011-12-16 ... | reverse complement strand
GCTTGGCCGCATCGCCCTGTTGCATGCCGTGGCGCATATCGAACTGAACGCCGTCGATCTGCATTGGGACATCATCGCCCGTTTCGGCCATATCCCGATGCCCTTGGGCTTCTATGATGACTGGGTGAAATCGGCAGCCGAGGAATCGCGCCATTTCAACCTGATCTGCGACTGTCTGGAGGCCATGGGCAGCCATTACGGCGCGCTTCCCGCCCATGCGGGCATGTGGCAGGCCGCGTCAGACACCGCAGGCGATCTGCATGGCCGCCTCGCCGTGGTGCCCATGGTGCTGGAGGCGCGCGGCCTTGATGTCACCCCCGGCATGATCGAGATCTTCCGCGCCGCCGGGGCCAGCGATGCCGTGGCCGCGCTGGAAACCATCTATGCCGAGGAAGTGGGCCATGTCGCCTATGGCGCCAAATGGTTCAACTGGCTCTGTGGCCGCGACGGGCTGGACCCCAAGGCCGAGTTTCACGCCCTTGTCCGCCGCTATTTCCACGGCAGCCCCAAACCGCCCTTCAACGAGGAAAAACGCGCCGAAGCGGGCCTGCCGCCCGATTTCTACTGGCCCCTCGCCGAAGGGATCAAGCCGCCCAGCTATGCCGAATAGGCGCGTCCCATCGGCAGGATGTTGCCGAAACCGTTCATCTCATAGGCAAAACTGCCCCGCGGCCGCCCAAAACCGTTGCAGCCCGCCCCTTCGCGGCTTTAAGCACTAAGGCCAAATGGCGCATGGCTGTGACGCAGCGCCGTCACATCTGAGCGGCCCCAACCTGCTGCCCGACCAGATCAGGGAAATCACACGTGCTTCACCGCCTTGCCTACCGGATCAACGCGACGCTGGAAAACTGGCTGCCCGAGCAGCGCCTGTTCCTGAAATCCGACGAAGGCACCCGTTTCATCCGCCTGCGCCCCATGACGCAGGCCGTCGCGCTGACCACCGGCGGCCTTCTCATGGCCTGGACCTTCATCGCCACCTCGATCATCCTGATGGACAGCATCGCGGCGGGGTCCGATGCCGATCAGGCGGCGATGCAGCAGCAATTGTTTGAACAACGCCTCACCGCACTGTCCACCGACCGCGACCTGCGCGCCGAGGAGGCCTCCCGCGCGCAAGACCGCTTCAACCTCGCACTGGCCGAGGTGAGCGAGATGCAGGCCCGCCTGCTCGCCTCCGAAGATCGCCGCAAGGAGCTGGAGACCGGCATCGACGTGATCCAGAACACGCTGCGCCGCGCCATTGTGGAACGTGACGACGCCCGCGAGGCGCTGGAGCGCACCACCATCGCGCTGGCCTCGCAATCGGGCAGCACCGAACTTGGCCGCGCCCGCGACGCGCTGGCCACCATCGGCTTCATGTCCGGCGCGCTTGGCCAGACTGCGCGCGAACGTGACGAGATGTCGAAAATGGCCGAGGTCGCGCGCGAGGATGCCGCCGCGATCCAGCGCGCCAAGGATGAGATGGCGCTGCGCAATGACGCCATCTTTGCCCGTCTGGAAGAGGCCGTCACCGTCTCGATGGAGCCGCTGGACAAGATGTTCCGCGCCGCCGGCATGTCGCCCGACAGCCTGCTCGATCAGGTCCGCAAGGGCTATTCCGGTCAGGGCGGGCCGCTGATGCCCATCGTCTCCACCAAGGGCGGAGCCCTGAGCGAGGATGAGGCCCGCGCCAATACCGTGCTGCAAGGCCTTGACCGCATGAACATGTATCGCCTGGCCGCCGTGAAGGCCCCTTTCGCCAATCCGATCCCCTCGGGCAATTACCGCTTCACCTCGGGCTTTGGCACGCGCAACGACCCCTTCGGGCGGGGCACCCGCCGCCATGAGGGGCTGGATTTTGCCGGGGCCTATGGCACCCCGCTTTACGCCACCGCCGATGGCGTGGTGATCAAGGCGGGCTGGGGCAATGGCTATGGCCGCATGGTGCAGATCCGCCATGACTTTGGCATCGAAACCCTCTATGGTCACATGTCCGAAATCCGCGTCTCCGTCGGTCAAAAAGTATCGCGCGGCGACCGGATCGGTGATATGGGCAATTCAGGCCGGTCCACCGGCACCCACCTTCACTACGAGGTTCATGTCGGGGGCCGCCCGGTCAATCCGATGACCTTCATCAAGGCAGCAAGCGATGTTTTCTAAATCCAGAATCAACGAACCCGGTCCGAAACAGGTTGAGGCAGAGAAGCCGAAAGCCCCGGAGCTGCCCGCCACCAAGCCCGCCATGGATTTCTCGGCTGGCATGAAGGCCAAGCCCAATGCTTCGGTGCTGTCCTCCGATCTCACCGTGGTCGGCAATCTGAAGACCACCGGCGATATTCAGGTCGAAGGCACGGTCGAGGGCGACATCCGCGCCCATCTGCTGACCGTCGGCGAAACCGCCACCATCCGCGGCGAGATCGTCGCCGATGACATCGTGGTCAATGGCCGCGTCATCGGCCGTGTGCGCGGCCTGAAAGTGCGCCTCACCTCCACCGCGCGGGTCGAGGGCGACATCATCCACAAGACCATCGCCATCGAAAGCGGTGCCCATTTCGAGGGTTCGGTCCAGCGTCAGGACGACCCGCTGAATGGCGTGAAGCAGATCGCCGGCCCCAAGGTCGATTGATCCGCCTCAACCCGATCCTGAAAAAGGCGCTCCTCCGAGCGCCTTTTTTCATGCGCCGTCAGGACAGCGCGCGCCGATACAGATGCCATGTCGCATGCCCCAGCACCGGCAGCACCACGAACAGGCCCAGAAAGCCGGGCAGCATGGCCAGAAACAGCAGCCCCGCCACCAGCGCGCCCCAGCTCAGCATGACCAGCGGATTGGCCATCACCAGCCCAAGGCTGGTCAGCATCGCCGTCACGAAATCCACCTCGCGGTCCAGCAGCAAAGGCAGGCTCACCACCGTCAGCCCGAACAGAAGCGTGGCGATCACCGCCCCCAAAGCCGTGCCGATCGCCAGCATCATCAACCCGTTGGGCGTGGCGAAAACCTCCAGCGAGCTGGTGATATTGGTCAGCGACATGGTGCCCAGAAACAGCGCGAAAATCATATGCGCCAGGAAGTTCCAGAACAGGAAGAAGATCACGATCACCGCCGCCATCGACGGGATCTGCCGGTTGCGTTCGCGCAGGATCACCCCTGCGATGCCGGGCCAGTCCAGTGGCAGCCCGGCCTCCAGCCGCCGCGAGATTTCATAAAAGCCCACCGCGATGAACGGCCCCAGAATGGGAAAGCCCGCGCTGGCGGGCAGCGTCCACCACAATTGCCCCTTGGTGGTCAGCGCCCAGAACACCAGCCACCCGCCCAGCACATAGACCAGCGCAAAGCCCATGCCATACAGCGGCGCGCGAGTGAAATCGCGCCAGCCCGCCGCAAGACTATCCCGCAGATCCGCGAAACTCACTTCGTTGATCTCTGGTGCCCGTGATCCGCTCACCTCGCTCTGCGACATATCGTCCTCCCCTTTCAGGGCAGGCTAACCGCAGGTAGGACCATTGGAAAAGATGTATTTGCTCCGCAGGATAGGCGCGCGCCCCGATCAATCCTCGGCGGTGGCCTCGGCGCGGCTCTTGCCGGCCACATCCATGGCCAGAGTGGCCTGCATGAACCGGTCCAGATCGCCGTTCAGCACGCCGTCCGTGTCCGAGGTCTCATAGCCGGTGCGCAGATCCTTCACCATCTGATAGGGCTGCAAGACGTAAGACCGGATCTGGTTGCCCCAGCCCGCATCGCCCTTGGCCTCATGCGCCGCGTTGATCGCCGCATTCCGCTTGTCCAGTTCCATCTGATACAGCCGCGATTTCAGCGCCTTCATGGCAATGTCGCGGTTCTGGTGCTGCGATTTTTCCGAGCTAGTGACCACGATCCCCGTCGCCAGGTGGGTGATCCGCACTGCCGAGTCGGTGGTGTTGACGTGCTGCCCCCCCGCACCGGACGACCGATAGGTGTCGATCCGAATTTCATGCGGCAGCACTTCGATCTCGATATTGTCATCCACCACCGGATAGACCCAGACCGAGCTGAACGACGTGTGCCGCCGCGCCGCCGAATCGTAGGGCGAGATGCGCACCAGACGATGCACGCCGCTTTCCGATTTCAGCCAGCCATAGGCATTCGGCCCGCTGATCTTGTAGGCGACCGATTTGATCCCGGCCTCCTCGCCTTCCGACATGGATTGCAACTCGACCTTGTAACCCTTCTTTTCCGCCCAACGGGTGTACATCCGCGCGAGGATCGAGGCCCAGTCGCAGCTTTCGGTGCCGCCGGCACCTGCGTTGATCTCGAGGAAGGTGTCATTGCCATCGGCCTCGCCATCCAGCAACGCCTCCAGCTCCTTGGCGCGCGCGGTTTCCACCAGCGCCTTGATCGCGGCCTCGGCCTCGGTCACGATATCGGCGTCGCCCTCGGCCTCGCCCATCTCGATCAGTTCCAGATTGTCATTCAACCCGGCCTCGATCATGCGATAGGTGCCGACCGCATCCATCAGCGCCTGCCGCTCGCGCATCAGCTTTTGCGCCTTGGCCGGATCGTTCCACAGGTTCGGGTCTTCGATCATCGCGTTGAATTCCTCCAACCGATGCGGCGCCATCTCGTAATCCATGCGCTGTGCCAGCAGGGCCAGCGACTTGCGGATGGCATCGGCTTGAGACAGGGTTTCAGCGCGCATCTTGAGGTCTTCCGTCACAACATGAAGGGGTCAGGCCGGGTTCTTACCCGGCCCATGCAATTCCGGCAAGCTGCCTTTCAGTAAAGCCCGCCCGAGGACAGCGTGCCGAAATCGGCCTTTTTCTTCGGAATGATCTTGGTCTGGCCGCTGGCCGTGGTGACCTGCGCCGCCCCGCCATCGGTTTCGCCCGCGCTGAACAGCGGCAGGTTCTCGCCCATGGCAAAACCGCCATCCACAAAGACGCCGCCGCCGCCTGCCGGATCGTCGCCCTCGCGGAAATATTCCGAGATCACATTGTCGCCCTGCGCCGAATCCGATAGCCGCGCGCCACTGAAACGGTCGATCTTGGCGAAATAGCCGCCCGGCGGCACGGCAAACTTGGCCCCGCCATATTTCTTGATCGCCGGGCGCATGAAGGCCTCGAAGACCGGGCCACACAATCCGCCGCCAGAGGCCTTGCCGCCCAGCGTGCGCGGATTGTCATAGCCGATATAGCAGCCCGCCGCGATATTGGAGGTATAGCCGATGAACCACACATCCTTGGCGTCATTGGTCGTGCCGGTCTTGCCCGCCACCGGCACCGGCAGGTTGATGCCCCGCGCCGTGCCGCGCTCCACCACGCCTTCCATCATCGAGGTGATCTGATAGGCGGTGATCGGGTCGATCACCCGCTCGCGCGAGGAGGTGATCTTGGGGGCCTGCCCCCTGGGCAACAGCGCCGCATCGCAATCCTCGCATTTGCGCGGATCATGCTTGTAGACCGACTTGCCGTAGCGATCCTGCACCCGGTCCACCAGTGTGGCCTCCACCCGCTCGCCGCCATTGGCCAGCATCGCATAGGCTGTCACCATCTTCAGCAGCGTGGTTTCCTGCGCGCCCAGCGAATTGGACAGGAAGGCGTTCATCCGGTCATAGATGCCAAAGCGCTCGGCATAGCCCGCCACCGTATCCATGCCGACCTCTTGCGCAATCCGCACCGTCATCAGGTTCCGGCTCTGCTCGATCCCGGTGCGCAAAGGCGTGGGGCCATAGAACTTGTTCGAGGCGTTCTTCGGCCGCCACAACCCTTGCGGCGTGTCCAGCTCGATCGGCGCATCGACCACGATGGTCGCGGGCGTAAAGCCGCTGTCCAGCGCCGCCGCATAGACCAGCGGCTTGAAGCTCGACCCCGGCTGCCGCATCGCCTGACTGGCGCGGTTCAGCTCGCTGTCCTGATAGGAGAACCCGCCCTGCATCGCCAACACGCGGCCCGAATTCACATCCATGGCCATGAAGGCGCCCTCGACCTCCGGCACCTGCCGCAGGGTCCAGCGCAGGAAACTGCCGTCGCTATCCGAGGTCATGGCGCGCACCAGCACCACATCGCCCACATCGACCAGATCGCTGGCCACACGGGCCTTCCGGCCCAGATCGCCATTGGCCAGCCGCTTGCGCGCCCAGGTCACATCCTCCGCGGGGATGAAATGGCCGTCCTCATCTTCCGCCACGCCTTCGATGCCGATGCGCGCCGCACTCTCGCCCAGCGAAAGCACCACTGCCGGATGCCAGCCCTCGATGTCGCGCGGCACCTGCACCTCGGCCAAGGCCGCGCGCCAATCCGCCTCCGAGGTCAGCCGGTCCGGGCTGACCACCTGCCCCGTGCCGCGCCAGACGCCCTGCCCACGGTCATATTTCTCCAGGCCCTGCCGCAACGCCTTGGCCGCCGCCGCCTGCAATTCCGGGTCCACCGTGGCGCGGATCGAGAACCCTTCCGAGAAGAACTCCTTCTGCCCGAAACTGCCCGAAAGCTGGCGGCGGATTTCATCCGTGAAGTAATCGCGCGGCGGCAGCGTGCTGCGGAAGGCCGGGTAATCGCCATTCTGCACCGATTTCAGCGGCGCGGTGATCTCGCTTTGATAGGTGGCCTCGTCCAGATAGCCATTGTCGCGCATCTCGCGCAGCACCTCATTGCGGCGCCGCACCACCTTGTCATGGTCGCGCACCGGATGCGAGCGCGCAGGCTCGCGCGGCATCGCCGCCAGCGTCGCCGCCTCATGCGGGGCCAGCGCGGTCAGCGATTTGTTGAAATAGGTCAGCGCCGCCGCCGCCACGCCATAGCTGTTCTGGCCCAGATAGATCTCGTTCAGATACAGTTCCAGAATGCGGTCCTTGGGCAGCGCATCCACCAGAAGGGTCGAAAGGATGATCTCCTTGATCTTCCGCTCCGCCGTGCGGTCGCCCGACAGCAGGAAGTTCTTGGCCACCTGCTGCGGAATGGTCGAAGCCCCGCGCAGCCGCCCGCCCTGAAGCGCATCCCGCGCCGCCGAGGCGATGCCCAGCAGGTCAAACCCCTGGTGGGTATAGAAATTCTTGTCTTCCGCACTGATGAAAGCATATTTCACCAGATCCGGCATATCCTGGATCGAGACGAACAGCCGCCGCTCTTCGGCGAATTCGTCGATCATGCGGCCTTCGGCATCATAGATGCGGCTGATGATCGGCGGCTTGTATTGCGCCAGGCTCTCATGGCTTGGCAGGTCGCGCGAATACATCCACAGCACCGCCCCGATCGTCAGAGCCCCGAACAGGGTGCCCAGCGTCAGAAAGGTGAAGATGGCCCCGAAGAAAGACCCGATGAAGCGCGTCACACCACTACCCCCGCAAGTGCCCGATCCACCGGGTCGCCGCCCCATATAGGGGCAAAGGCGCTCAAGGTCAAAACCTCGAAAACCGCCACCAGCCCGCTTAGCGCAAACCCGCCCGCGCCGCCTCATCCTTGGCCCAGCCGCGCAATCCCTCGCGCACGGCCGCCGCCATTTTCGCGCGCCACGCCTTGTCCTGCAAGCGTTTCAGATCACGATCCGAGGACAAAAAGCCCAGCTCCAGCAACGCCGAGGGAATATCGGGCGATTTCAGCACCGAAAACCCGGCCTCCTGCCTGGGGCGGCGATGCATCCGCAAGTCCTGCCGCTGAATCGCGGCCACCAGCGCATCGGCCAGTCGCTCCACCCGTGGCTCCGTCTCGGTGCGCGCCATATCCATCAAGACCCGCGCCACCATGTCATCCTGCTCCGTCAGATCGACGCCCGCCAGCAGGTCGGCCCGGTCATGCCGCTCGGCCAGCGTCTTGCCCGCCGCGTCCGAAGCCTCGTCCGACAGCGTGTAAACCGTGGCCCCCACCGCCTCGCCTTCCGCAATCGCATCGGCATGCAGCGACAGGAACACATCCGCCCCCGCCGCCCGCGCCACCGAAATGCGGGTCTCCAGCGGCACGAACACATCTTCCTCACGCGTCAGCACCACAATCGTATCGCCATCGCGCATCATCAATTCTTTCAGCTCGCGCGCGAAAGTCAGCACCAGATCGGCCTCCTTCACCTCGCCTCGCTCGGCGCCGGGATCAATGCCGCCATGGCCGGGGTCCAGCACCACCACCAGCGTGCCATCATGGCGCGGCTCGGCCTTGGGAATATCCGCCGCTTTCGGAAGCGCCCATTCCTGCGGCTCCGGCAGGCTGGCCTTCGCGGCAAACACCTCTGCACTCACCGGCTCCAACTGCACGGTGACGCGCGTGCTGCCATCCGTCAGCATCCCCGCCTGCGCCACCGCCATCGGCCCCGGCAATTCCGCCACCAGCCGCGACCAGCCGGGCCGGAACGTCCCCGCCCTCAGATCGGCCAGACCGCTCTTGTCCAACTGGCCAATGCCCTGCCAATCCACCTCGCGGAAATCCATCACCAGCCGCGGCGGCTCGTCCATCACCCGCACGCGCCAGGGCACCGGCTGGCTGATCGCCAGATCGACCGAGACGCCCGCGCCCGAGGCCTCGATCCGGCTCGCCTCCGGCAAAAGCCGCGCCAGCCCCGTCAGCTCCTGCGCGCCCAAAGGCCCCGCCGCCAGCAGGCCCAGCACAACGGCAAGCCCCTTCATCTTGGCCCAAATATCCAAAATCCGCCCTCTCAGCCGCGCTGTGCCATGAAAGCCTGCAACCGCGCCAAACCTTCCACAATATCCGCCGTCGCCCGCGCATAGGAAAACCGCAAGGTCCGCGCCCCGCGCCGCGGGTCGAAATCAAGCCCCGGCGTCACCGCCACGCCCGCATGTTCCAGAATTTCCGCCGCGAATTCGAGTGAATTTTCGGTGAGACCGCTCACATCGGCGTAAATATAAAAGGCCCCATCCGGCGGCGCGATCTTGTCAAACCCCGCCTTTGGCAGCCCCTCCAGCATCAGCCGCCGGTTCTCGGCATAAACCGCCCGGTTCGCCTCCAGCTCGTCAATGCAATCAAGCGCATGCAGCGCCGCCACCTGGCTGGCATGGGGCGGACAGATGAACATGTTCTGCGCCAGCCGCTCCACCACGCGCACATGATCCTCCGGCACCACCATCCAGCCGATGCGCCAGCCCGTCATGCTGAAATATTTGGAGAAACTGTTGATCACATAGACATCATCGCTGATCTCCAGCGCACTCACCGCCCGCGCGCCATAATGCAGCCCGTGATAGATTTCGTCCGACACGAACTGGATGCCGCGTTCCGCGCAATGCCCGATCAGCGCCTTCAGCGCCGCATGATCCAGCATCGTCCCCGACGGGTTGCCGGGGCTCGCCACGATCAGCCCTTGCAGGTCATACCCTTCCAGATCCCCCGGCACCGGCTGCAAACGGTTTTCCAAGGCCGCCGGAATCCCCACCGCCTCCAGCGACAGCGCCTTGAGGATTTGCCGGTAAGACGGATAGCCCGGCTCGCCCAGGCCCACCTTGTCGCCCGCCTCGAACAGCGCGGTGAAGGCCAGCAGAAACGCCGCCGAAGACCCCGCCGTCACCACCACCCGCTCCGGGTTCAGCGTCACGCCATACCAGCGCTTGTAAAGCGCCGCGATCCCCGCCCGCAGCTCCGGCAGGCCAAGCGCCACGGTATAGCCCAAAGGCCCCGCCCCCATCGCCGCCTGCAACCCCGAGAACGCGCCCTTGGGCGCAGGCGTGCCGGGCTGGCCCACCTCCATATGGATGATGCTGCGCCCCGCCGCCTCCAGGCTGCGCGCCCGCTCCATCACATCCATCACGATGAAGGGATCGACCAGAGACCGACTTGAAACCCGCATGAAAGCCCCCTTAAAGTCGCCGCGCATCCGCCCGGCTGATCGGGCGGCACACTGGCCCGCACCGCGCGCAGCGTCAAGCAGGCAGACACCGACAGGAGACCGCATGACCCGCCTACTTGCCACCACCGCGCTGGCCCTCAGCCTCACCCTCCCCGCCGCCGCCCTCGACCTGACCGCCATGTCAGACGCCGAACGCAACGCCTTCCGCGCCGAGGTGAAGGCCTATCTGCTGGAAAACCCCGAAGTCATGCTCGAGGTCTTCAAGGTGCTGGAGGACAAGCAGGCCCAGGCCGAGGCCAGCGCCGATATCGAACTGGTGCAGGCCCATAAGGCCGACCTCATGCAAAACCCCGCCGATTGGGTCGGCGGCAATCCGCAGGGCGACATCACGCTGGTCGAATTTCTCGATTACCGCTGCGGCTATTGCCGCAAGGCCTATACCGAGGTCGAGGAGCTGGTGAAATCGGATGGCAATATCCGCCTGATCTTCAAGGAATATCCCATTCTGGGCGAGGAATCGCTCACCTCCGCCAAATTCGCCATTGCCACCCGCCTGGTGGCCGGGGACGAGGCCTATAAAAAGGCCCATGACGCGCTGATCGCCCTGCGCGGCGACGCCACCCCCGAGGCGATGAGCGCACTCGCCACCGAACTGGGCCTTGACGCGCCCGCCATCCTCGCCAAGATGGAAAGCCCCGAGGTCAAGGCCGTGATCGACGCCAACCACGCCCTTGGCATGGCCATGCAGATCAACGGCACCCCCAGCTTCGTGATCGAAGGCGCCATGCTGCGCGGCTATGTGCCCCTCGAAGGCATGCGCGAAATCGTCGAAAGCGAACGCGCCAGCAAGGGCTGATGGCGAAAGGCCGGGGCGCCAAGCCCCGGCAGAACCTTTCCTGTTGCATCAAGCGCGCCACAACTCTACCTAAAGCGGCGCATCCGAAGGCAACGGACTCCTCAATGACCGCCCTCACGCCCGATCACCTCTATGGCCCCCTGCGTCAGGCGAGCAACGTCAACACTTGGGAAGCGACCCATAGTCCTCTCAGCTTGACGGAATTGAACTCTGCCAGCGGCGCTGCGTTGCAAGCCTTGTTGGTCCCAGCCAAGCATTGCCTTTTCAGCCATGCGACGCGGGCCATGTTGTTGATTTGGGTGATGGACGAGGATTGCCAAGTCTGGATTGCCGTCGAAGAGTTCTCCCCGCACGAGAAGCCCGGAATAGCTGGCTTTCCAAGGCTAGAGAAATTCAACGAGAAGAAACTGGGTCACCCTACTCTTTGCCCCGGAAAACCCGTCCGTATTGCCGGCGAACTTTTTCTGGATGAGACCGAAGATGGGGAACTTAAGTGGTTTCTTAACGTTTCCAGTGGTAGGTTTTGCAAAGAAACCTCGCCAACACGTCAACAAACGCTTGCGGTCCTCGAACTTTTCAAGAAAGAAATGGGGACTTGTATCGAATTGGACCCGGAGCCATGAACGTTCTCATTCGCATGCCCATTGCCGTTTCTCAGGCGTCAAGCCCTGCGGCGGAACTGGCAGCGATGTTTGCCAGCATGCGCCCCTCTGCCCGTCGTAAATTGTCAGAGGTTGCGGTCGAAAACCCTGCCGAATTCCTGAGCGGCCTTGATACATTTCTGCGGATCTGGGCGGAAAGTGATTGGGTCGAGGTTTACAAGGTTGAACGCACCGGTCGTTGGGTTGCGAAACTTTGCCCGCCAGACATGCTGCCATCCATCCGCAAGATGATCGAAGGCAAGGCACCGGCCAACCAGACCGACGCCATGTCGGTTCCCAGCCAGACCTATGCTGCATTTCTCGCGGGGCTGACCGCGCCGTGATTGCGGGTGGTGCCTGAACAGGCACCACCGAAGCAGGCCTCACCCCTCCTTCGCGGCCTCCAGCTCTGCCGCCTTCTTCTCCACCTGCTCCACGATATGATCCACCATCTGTTCATTCGACAGCTTGTGGCTCTGCTTCCCCGCCAGATAGACCATCCCCGAACCCGCCCCGCCGCCGGTGAAGCCGATATCGGTCATCAAGGCCTCGCCCGGTCCGTTCACCACGCAGCCGATGATCGACAGGCTCATCGAGGTGGTCACATGCGCCAGCCGTTCTTCCAGCGCCGCCACGGTCTTGATCACGTCAAACCCCTGCCGCGCGCATGACGGGCAGGAAATGATCGTCACGCCCCGGTGCCGCAGGCCCAGCGATTTCAGGATCTCGAACCCGACCTTCACCTCCTCCACCGGATCGGCGGACAGGCTCACCCGGATCGTATCGCCAATCCCGGCCCAGAGCAGGTTACCCAGACCCACCGCCGATTTCACCGTGCCGGAAACGAGGCCCCCCGCCTCGGTGATGCCCAGATGGATCGGCGCGTCGGTCGCATCGGCCAGCGCCTGATAGGCGGCAGCGGCCAGAAACACGTCGCTGGCCTTCACGCTGATCTTGAACTCGTGAAAATCGTTGTCCTGCAACAGCTTGATGTGATCGAGGCCGCTCTCCACCATCGCATCCGGGCAAGGCTCGCCGTATTTGTCCAGCAGATGCTTTTCCAGCGACCCGGCATTCACGCCAATGCGGATCGAACAGCCGTGATCCTTCGCCGCCCGCACCACCTCAGCCACGCGCTTGGCATCGCCGATATTGCCGGGGTTGATGCGCAGACAGGCCGCGCCCGCCTCCGCCGCCTCGATCGCGCGCTTATAGTGAAAGTGGATATCCGCGACGATCGGCACCGGGCTTTCCGCCACAATCTCGCGCAGCGCCCGCGTGCTCTCCTCATCCGGGGTAGAGACCCGCACGATATCCGCCCCCGCCACCGCGCAGCGCTGGATCTGTTCAATGGTGGCCGCCACATCATGCGTGATCGTATTGGTCATGGTCTGCACCGAGATCGGCGCATCGCCCCCCACCAGCACCTTGCCCACGCGGATCTGGCGCGATTTGCGGCGCTCGATATTGCGCCAGGGACGAACAGGATTATGCGACATGGGGGCAACCCTTCGGATGTTTCGGCCCGAGAGATAAAGACGAAACGGCCCCGGCGCAATGACACCGAGGCCGTTTGTCATGTCTCTCGCGGCAAGGTTACTGCTGCGGCGCAGCGCCTTCAGGCAGCACCTCGGCCACGGTCACGATGCGCTTGAGATCGGCGTCATCCTCAAGGTTGGCGGCGGCATATTTGCCGGTCAGGGCTTCCTCGGTCAGCGCGACATTCTTCACCACCTGCGGCCCCGGCGCGGCAGGGCCATAGGCCTGCCCGTTCACCAGAAAATACACTGACCCGGCATTGCCCGAGCGCAGCGTGGCCGCCTGTTCCAGCGCCGGCACCTGATAACGCTCGCCCGCTTCCAGAATCTTCTCGAACAGCACCGCGCCATCGGCCGAAGACACCCGCACCCAGGACGGGCGGACGGCCAGAATCTCGACGCCCGGCTTGGCCTCGGCCACCACCCGCACCTGATCGGCATCGGCCAGCGGCGCGGTCATGCCATCGGCCTCGGCGGTCACCGCCACCGGGGCCACACCCTGCCCGGCAAAACTGCCGGTCTGGCGCGGGTCGATCGCCGCAATCGGGCCATCGCGCGACACGAAGACCGGCACATCCAGCGCCTCGGGGCGGCGCATCCGGTTCAGCAATTCCGGGCTGCCCGGCTGCGGAGCCGGATCATTGGCGGCCAGAACCTCCGGGTTCACCCGTTCCACCGGTGCCAGGCGCTGCACATTCGCCAGCGGGTCCACCTCGGCCACGACCACCGGGGCCTCATCCCCCGGTGCCAGTTGCACGCGCTGCACCTCGCGCAGCACCGACCAGCCGCCATAGCCAAGCGCCCCGGTCAGCGCGACCAGCACCAGGATCGAGCCAATCGCGCCCGGCTCCACCCGGCTCAGCCAGCTTTCGCTGCGCGGCACGAACAGCGCATTCGGATTGGCAAAGGGGTCGGCAGAGGCGACACCCGCCCGCGCCCGCGCCGCGGTGATCGTCTGCGGTGCCGCAGCGGCAGACATGCCATGCGCCACCTCGAAATTCGCCTCCTTGCAGAAGCGCGCAAAGGCGTGATCCGGGTCCATATTCAGATAGCGCGCGTAAGAGCGCACATAGCCCGCCACAAAGCCCTGGCTTTCAAAGGCCGACAGGTCACAGTTTTCGATGGCAGCAATATAGGTGGCCTTGATCTTCAACTCGCGCTGCACATCCAGCAGCGATTTGCCCAGCGTGGCACGCTCGCCGCGCATCACGTCGCCAAGCCGCAGCTCGAAATCATCGAAACCCTTGGGTTTGTCAGCCTCGGCCGCCGAAGGATCGCCCCTCCGCCAGATCATCCGCCCGATCATACGCCCTGTCCCGTCCTGCCTTGGTTTTGGCGTTTACCGAGTCGCCCCTGGACGACTCGCCTTATCCCTAATTGCCGTTAGCTTAGCACAGGGCAAGCCCGTTTTGCACCTGCGGCAGCGATCAGGCAGACTGTTCGGCACGATTCAGCGCACAATGCCGCCACAGGCTGTCCATGGCGCGCACAACATGGTCGATCTGGCCCGCGTCATGCACCGGCGAGGGGGTAAAGCGCAGGCGCTCCGTGCCGCGCGGCACCGTGGGAAAGTTGATGGGCTGCACATAGATGCCGAACTGATCCAGCATCATGTCCGACAACATCTTGCAATGCACCGGGTCGCCAATCACCACCGGCACGATATGCGAGCCATGGTCGATGATCGGCAGGCCCAGCCCCTTCAACCGCATCTTCAGGATTTTCGCATGCAGTTGCTGCGCATCCCGCAGCTTCTGCCCTTCCCCGGTTTTCAGAAACCCGATGGAGGCCGCCGCCCCCGCCGCAATCGCCGGCGGCAGCGAGGTGGTAAAGATGAAGCCCGGCGCATAGGACCGGATCGCATCCACCATCTTCGCACTTGCAGCAATATAACCGCCAAACACGCCAAAGGCCTTGCCCAGCGTGGCATTGATGATATCGACCCGCGCCATCACCCCGTCACGTTCCGCCACACCGGCCCCGCGCGGCCCATACATGCCCACCGCATGCACCTCGTCCAGATAGGTCAGCGCGCCAACCTCCGCCGCCAGATCGCAGATCTCGGCAATGGGGCCAAAATCGCCATCCATCGAATAGATCGATTCAAAGGCGATCAGCTTCGGCGCCGCCGGATCATCCGCCGCGATCAGCGCGCGCAGATGCGCCACGTCATTGTGCCGGAACACCCGCTTCGCGCCGCCATTGCGCTTGATGCCTTCGATCATCGAGGCATGGTTCAATTCGTCGGAATAGATGATCAGCCCCGGAAACAGCTTGGGCAGCGTGCTGAGCGTGGCATCATTCGCCACATAGGCGCTGGAGAATACCAGCGCGGCCTCCTTGCCATGCAGATCGGCGATCTCGGCCTCCAGCCGCTTGTGCCAGACCGTCGTGCCCGAAATGTTGCGCGTGCCGCCCGAGCCCGCGCCGCAGGTCGCAATCGCCTCCTGCATCGCCGCCAGCACGACAGGGTGCTGCCCCATCCCCAGATAATCATTGCCGCACCAGACCGTGATGTCCTTCTCGGTCCCGTCCGGTTTCGTCCAGACCGCATGAGGAAACTTGCCGCGCTTGCGCTCGATATTGATGAAGGTGCGATAGCGTCCCTCGTCATGCAGCCGCTTCAAGGCTGCGTCGAGTGCGTGATCGTAATCCATCTTCATCTCCTGGCGCTTCGCGAGGTCGGTCCTGCTCCGGCCGGTTTAAGCGGCCTGCCGGATGGCTGCTTTGATATTGGTCAAATCCTGTATCGGAAAGAGGGCATTTTGTCTTCCCGTCAGAAGGTCGCATGTCCAGCACCTCCCTCTCCCATTTTCTGTTCCAAAATATCCCACGGGGCTCC
>ERZ761609.2089-NODE-2089-length-15614-cov-44.840414_pt1 | contig 15614 bp, 12 predicted proteins | sample MGYA00511163_ERZ761609 | MGnify/ENA primary metagenome ERZ761609 (study PRJEB28899, sample SAMN02445070) | bioreactor sludge metagenome | biome: EBPR sludge | place: Australia: Brisbane, Thorneside Wastewater Treatment Plant | collected 2011-12-16 ... | reverse complement strand
GTCCGACCTACAACGATACTCTCTCAACGTCCCGTCATGGTGCCGGGGACCTATAGGTCCCCGGCACCGTGTCATTTGGGAATCCTCCAAGGCGCCTCTGCCACGTCATCGTACGTCATCTCGCCATTCGTTATATTTCGATAACAGTCACGATGCACAGTACGCCTTCAGAATGAAACGTTTCCTTTCTACCACAACGGCTTATGCCGTTGTGTTCCTTTTCCTGTTGTGTTCTACCTCGCTGTATTCACAAGAGTACTATCGGTTTGACCTTCTTGCATCAAATCTTCGTATTCCATGGGAAATCGAATTCGCTCCCGATGGACGCATCTGGTGTACGGAACGTGATGGTTTTGTTATTGCAATCAATCCACAGACGGGTGAACGTACGACCCTGCTTGATCTGTCACAGCGAGTACGCTCAAAGGATGAAGCTGGTCTTCTTGGTTTTGCCTTCCACCCCGAGTTTCCTGATTCAGCATACTTCTATACCTCATTTACAGAAATACGCGGTGATGAATTCTATCAAGTGTTGGCTCGGTACAGATATGTTGCTGATACGTTGATCGATGAAATGATCCTGGATGAATGGGGACCCGTTTCGTTATACCATGCCGGCTCTCGACTTGCCTTTGGAGCAGATGGTCACCTCTATGTCAGCACTGGTGATGCGACGGAAGAAACCGTTGCACAAGACTGGAATAGCCGAAAGGGAAAGGTCCTCAGGTATACATCGAATGGCGAGATTCCGGTCGATAACCCTTTGCCAGAAAATCCTGTCTGGGCTATCGGCTTCCGTAATCCCCAGGGTCTTGTCGTCACACGTGATGGTGCTGTGTATACTGCTGAACATGGTCCTGCAATCGAGGATGAAGTCAACAAGGTGGATCGTTCGCGTAACTACGGTTGGCCGTTTGTAAATGGCCCCTGTGACGACGAGGAAGAAATGCTGTTTTGTAATACGTTTAATGTAAAAGGACCATTCTTCTCAACTGGTGAAAGTACACTTGGTATCTGTGCCTTGACTGAATACAACGGTACAAAGTACCCAGGGTGGGAGAATGCGTTGCTTCTGTCATCACTGAAAGGTGGACGGATCCACGTTCTGAAACGATCAGCAAACGGAGAATCGACGACTTCAGTGAAAGACTACTTCGCCCGTTGTGTAGGCCGTATACGAGACTTTGCTGTCAGCCCCGACGGAACACTTCACATTTGTACATCGAATCGTGATGGGCGTTCGTCACCAGGCTTTCCTCGTGAGACAGATGATCGCCTCTATCGTATCACACGGACAACAGAGCGCCCCGAATTTGCCGAACAGCAACATCCGGACACGATCTTTGCCAATGTCGGCGAATCTATCGTCCACTCTATAAATCTGCGCAATACTGGCGGTGCTGTCTTGTCCATCGTTAATTGGTGGTCAACCGGAGCAGTGTCTGACGACTTCTACGTTCATCTCTATGATGGGCAACAGTGGGTACGTAACAATGGAACGAATGCCTTCCCTCTCGTTGTCGAGCCAAAGACCGAAGGCATACAAAGCGGAGAACTCGCTCTTCAAGCAGGAAACATCAATGTGACAAGGAGATACAACATTGTCATCTCGACGGAATTTCCTGATGTTGACTGGGCCGAAGACACAATTACCATTCTCGGTGAAGTTGGTAAACCTGTCTCCTACGTAACGTCATGGACAAACAATGGTGAATACGGCGCACTGACAACGGGATACGCCCTACGGAGCGGTAGAACGTCTGTCTTCTCCGTCGCCGGTGAAACGGGTAACATTCCACGTGGTGAGACATCGACTGTCACGGTTACCTACACGGCCGACGATGTTTCTGCTCGCGACTATGCTGAGCTTGCCATCGTAGGAAACGTGCCAGATCGCCGAAGACTCATCATTAATGCCGAAGCTGTACTGTCGACCGTTGACGAAAAAGTATCTGCATCTCCGCTCGTCCGTCCACAACCAGTAACCGATGTAGCAACCTTCGTTCTTCCCGACAATATTGAAGCTCATCATCTAACAATCGTTGATGCTCTTGGCAGAACAGTAAACACGGCAACACTTCACGAAGACGCCGGTACAGTCATCGTTGATGCTACGCAGTTTACTCCCGGTGCGTACGTTGCAGTGTTCGAAGGCCGCCACTCTCTTAGAGTGCCCTTCGTAGTTGCTCGCCAACGTTAGACATTTGCCCTATGCACATAGGCCTTCTTCTGGCCCTCGTCTCTTCAGTACTGGCCGTGAGCGTTGTCGCTCACGGCCAGGGCCCCCTTCGCCCCCTATCCCAACCTACTGAAGCTGAACTCACAGCAGCACTTTCGACGATGAAGGCAGATAGCCGGTGGCCTGCTACGGCAACGGTTATCACAATGGGTTTGGCAGAGCCGTCAAAACATGATGTTCGCTCTGGGACGGCCCTTCGTATCATGAAGGCCGTTGTATATGATGTATTACAACGAGCTACATATGAGTTTTATGCCAGACCATCAACAAAAGAAGTAACGGAGGTTCGGCGTATCGGTGTTGTTCAACCGATGATCATTCCGTCCGATATGGATTCAGCTATTGCAATCCTATCGCGAAATCCTCGGTGGCAAGCAGCTCTTCAACGACGCGGACTTAATCTAGATGACGTTGCTATCGATGTGTGGGCGAGTGGTATTCCGACAACATCCTATGCCGACCGTATGGTGCGCGCTATCGCGTTTGTCAAGGATAAGGGTGTTAATTCCTACGCACGACCCGTAGAAGGCCTTGCCGCACTTGTTAACCTAAGCAAGAATCTCGTCCCAGAGATCGTTGATCGTCCCGAACGTCCACTCGGAAATCCGTATCCAACTGATGTTGTTGGTGACAAACCAGCTAAACCTAAAAAAGCACCCACATCACTGTCAGTTCGAGGTAATGACATCGTGTGGGGTCCGTGGTCGATGACGGCTGTGCTCCACCCGCGTGAAGGTCTGACGATGTATGATGTTGCCTATCGTGAGGGCACACAACATCGCTCAATAGCATGGCGATTGTCTATGAGTGAGATGGTAGTTCCCTACGGCGATACTGCAACAACCTGGTTCTGGCGTCATGCCTTTGATGTGGGTGAATATGGCACCGGAATGCTGGCTGTACCTCTCGTTCGCGGTGTAGATGTTCCCGCCGACGCAGTATTACTTGGAGCACCACTCCTTACGTCGTCTGGAAGTGTTGTGTCGCGGAAAGATGTAGTCGGCGTACACGTTGAAGATGCTGGCCTGTTGTGGAAACATGTTGACATGACAACGGGACAACATACGGAGCGGAGGGGTCAACGACTGGTCGTGACACAAACGTCAACAGTTGGAAACTATGACTATATGCAACGATGGTCATTTTCAGAGGATGGTGCGATTGACTACTCCGTTCATCTTACAGGTATGCTGTTGCTGAAGGGAAGTTTTGACAGTGTTGTCACAGAGAGTGATGGGCAAAAACTCGCAGCACTCGTTGGAAAACATGTTCAAGCCCCATCACATCAGCACTTCTTCTGTATGCGACTTGATATGGACGTGGATGATTCACTCAATACGGTTCACGAAGTCGACATTGTCCGCCGTCCTCAAGGTCCAGAAAATCCGTTTGACAATGTGATGATGGCCGATGACTGGGAGTTCCGTTTTGAGAAGGAAGCTCGCAGTGAACACAACGTCGATGTAGCACGGTCATGGAAGATTACATCGACGAAGAACAACGAACTAGGCGGACCAACGGCCTATTCCCTGCACCCTGCTGCATCAACGCCGACATATCTTGGTGCCGGGCACTTTGTACGCAAACGCGCGCCCTTTATCGACACGGCGGTGTGGGTAACACGTCATCGTGTAGATGAGTTGTACGCAGCTGGTGACTATCCGAATCAATCCACTGGCAACGACGGACTAAGCAAGTACGTGGCTGATAATGCATCAATCCGTAACAAGGACGTTGTCTTGTGGTATACGTTTGCAGTAACCCATCACGCACGACCGGAAGACTATCCGATCATGCCGGTAGCAAAGGCTGGGTTTCGGCTACTACCCGAAGGATTTTTCAGCAGAAATCCTACGTTGCAAAGATTCGGTCCTTAAACCGTGCATAGGCGTATGAAGCCGCTAGCAGAATGAGCCCCAAACCAATGAACGAGATGATACGATACGGCTGTTCAAGTGAACTAAGATCGTAGAGGAAGATCTTCAGAATGGATACGCCAAGTAGGCCAATGCCCAGGTATCGAATCGCAGCGAGTCTTTTGAGAAATCCTACAGTTAACATGAGCGCTGAGTACACAACCCAGACGAGTGATAGAGTAAGATGACGTTTGTTGTCAAGGTCGTTGATAATGGGCTGATGAAACTCTGACCAACGTAGGCCATCACCGCCGACGACCGTATATGAGTGTTGGTGCATCTCTTGTACATACATCCATATCGCTTCCGTACTTGCCAGTGTGAGTGTGACGATTACGACGAATGCTCCAGTAACGTAACGGTGGGGCGTCGGCACAAAGATGTTGCCGTCGGCTGTTGACATTGGCATACGCCGCATGGTGATCGCAACGGCTACAAGTAACACTGCTGATAACGCGCGAAGATTTACGATGAACATCCAGGGTGCGCCGATAATCGTGTAGGATGCTGAAACAAACCAGCCAAGTACAAGCACGGCAACAACCGTTAACGTGCCAGCATATGCACCGACAATCTGGAGTCGACGAGCAAGTATGTATGTTATGCCACAGCCAATTGTTGTTGCTACGATAGCCCAAAGGTTGCCTATACCGTATTGCCACTGTGGACTTCCATCGGCATATGACTGGTAACAGAGAGACGTTGTTATCTGATGAATTCCATACAACGTTATCATTACCGCAAAGGCCTGACCTGACTCACGTAACACCTCATATCGGACGCCGCGTACAAGGCGAGCAAAGTTGCTCGCAGTGGAGATGGCAATTGCTGTAAGAATGACTGTGACTGCAACCTCGAGATAGTTCCAGACATCAGGTATCATGTAGGTAGTTGTTTTCCAAGAAAACACCGAGAGACGACCAGCAAGGATAATCACACCTGCGACTGTGACAAACCACGACACAAGGGCTGGGAATCGAAGATTCATACGACGTGCTATATAGGTCCCACCCAATCCCGTCAGTGCCAGACCCCGTGCCACATCAAAACTGTCCAGCCAATTCGCATTTACAGCTGCCGCTAGCGTGAGTACTGAGAGTGTGAGGTACTGAGACGTATGAGCCGATGTTGTCTCTGTTCGATGTGCCCACCACGCCAGCAAGGAGTACAACGCCGTCGCACCCAAAAGTGTCCACTGTGACCAGACGCCAACATTGTAATGATGTTGAACAACGGTAAGAAGAATACTCACCCATGTGAAGTTCGATACAATCGATAGACTGCGATCAACCTCACGAGAACCAAGGGAAATGCCAATTCGGCCGGCAGCCACATCAAAGCCGAAGAAGACTACTCCACCAAGTGCCGCAAGGACAAGTGCGTAAAGTCCGTCATCGGCGAGCTGTGCTTGAGGTATCGCCGCATACCACAAACCCCACCAAATCCATGTTCCCGCAGCAGCAATGGTAGCCAGTATTCGCCAGGACCTTCTACCATACACAATGGCCAAAAGTCCAATATCGAGCAGAATGAGATACGTGTGAAGTGCAACCGTATTCGTTGTGCCCGTTGACAACATGGCAGGTACGAGTAGGCCGCCTATTGCTCCAACAATCGACATAAAGAACGACCGATGCCGAAGAGCTAACCATAACACTAATACAGTTACAGCTACAAAGAGCAGGAAGGCTACAGGTTGCGATACGAGACTGTAGTACTGAAATGCTGCAAAGACGGAAAGGTAGAAGATGGGTACAGAGGCTGCAAGGAGACCCTGTCCAAAGATGACGAGCTGTTTGCGGATGAAACGCTCACCTAACAGGACAAGTGCAATACCGGAAGCAGCCCCAAGTAGGCATCTCGCAGTTTCCGAAATGAGATCGTTGTCAACAGCCCACTTTACAAGGAAGAGTACGCCAAGAATAATTGCAACAGCACCAATACGATTGAGAAGTTTGCCACCAACAATAAGTTCAAGTTCAGACCTTGATCGTGATGGCCTTGCTGTATACCCAGGTGGAGGTGGCACAGGTCGAACGGGAGGTACTTGTCTGCTCTCTTGCTCCTTTGTACCGGGATGGCCTTCGGAATCTACTGTATCGATAGGCTCACGAACAGGTTCTGAAGAAGGTGTCGATGTTTGTTTGCCGATAGAGGCAACATCCCGCGCAAGAACGTCGTGAGCAACTGCAGGGGCATCTTGAATGCCAGTGTCCTGTGGATCAGGAACAGCGCGCTTTGTGTGGCTGCTAGCTGGTGTTGGTTGTGTTGCCGTGGCATTGGAGGATGAGTCCGTCATCTGACGGCGAAGTATGGCTACCTCGTATTCAACTTGACGTAGTCGATGCCTCATATTCATAAATGAAATAAATAAAGCAAGCGGCAAGCCAAGCAGTAAGAAGGCCATAAAGACCAGTATCACTTCAAACCCGTCCATACGGTTCCTCTAGACGATGGTGCGATTGCGAACGATTTTCGCTGCAATACGAAAAGCTTCAATCGTGCTCGAAACATCAGCTTGACGTAACACGGCCAAATCAAAAGCAGTACCATGATCTGGTGACACGCGAACGATGTCCAATCCTGCCGTTACGTTAACCCCTGCTCCTCTTGCTAACAATTTAAGAGGAATCAAGCCTTGATCGTGATACATGGCGACAATTCCATCGAAGTGCTCATACGCACCAAATCCAAAGAATCCGTCCGCTGGAAAGGGGCCAGCAGCTGCAATGCCTGTAGCTGTCAAGGCACGCACAGCAGGTAGTACAGTTCGATCGTCATCGTCACCGATGTGGCCATGTTCGCCAGCATGTGGGTCGAGAGACAATACGGCTATCCGGGGATGTTGTATAGCCATGTCTCGGCGCAGCCAATTGTTGAACTGCTGAACTTTCGTCGTAATCGATTCCTTCGTTACAACATTGGCAACATGACGAAGTGGTACGTGTACACTGACGAGGGCAACTCGTACTGTTTCTGTACACAACACCATAAGTGGTGTGCCAGATCGAAGATCTCCCAACATCTCGGTCTGACCAGGATATGACCATCCTGCAAGAGCATTCGCTTCCTTATTCACGGGTAATGTGAGCAAGGCATCAAATGTTCGTTGTCCAGTTGCATCTATTGCCCTCGTTAACGACGAAATAGCATGTGCGCCTGAATCAGCTGCAACCACACCCGGCTGCACAACAACCGATTCGTTCAGAGGAATGACCCTTACGAGAAAGTCTTTATCAGTCCAGATAACGCCGGATCCGTCCTCAACGACGCGTCCACTAAGTCCGTACGCAGCAATGGAGGACTCCAGCACCGCCGGATTACTACATAACGTAACAGACGCTTCAACAAGCCCGGAGCGAAGCGCCCCCTGCAGACATAACAGTCCAATGCCGTTAACGTCGCCACAGGAGACAACAACATTCATACGCGTCCAGCTCGTCGACGGCGTGTTTTATAAAAGTTGAGCAGAAGGCCGATCACGGCAAGGTTCATAATGAGTGCCGTACCTCCAGCACTCAAGAATGGTAATGGAATGCCCATCACAGGAAACAGGCCGATGGCCATACCAATGTTCACAACCGTGTGATAGAGTAACACGGAGGCAAAGCCAATGGCTACAATGCCGGCAAACTTTGTGCGAACAAAGCCGGCGATGTTTACGCTGCGCAGAATGATGGCTGCAAGTAGTCCTATTACCGTGACTCCACCAACGAATCCGAACTCTTCCGTAGGCACACAGAAAATGAAATCTGTCCACTGCTCAGGAATGTAGCGTAACTGTGTCTGCGTTCCCTTTAAAAAACCCTTTCCTGTTACACCGCCTGAACCAACAGCAAGAATCGACTGGATGACGTGGTAACCTGAGCCACGAGGATTGCGTTCGGGCTCAAAGAGTGTTACGAGACGGTTTTGCTTGTAAGGCTCAAGGTTCTCAAAAACAGGCTCAACAAGTAGTCCCATTCCTACAACGAGGATGACGGCCATCGACGTAATGATGACGTTCCGTCGGAATGCAAACGCTCCCAAGGCAACAAGTGCCGAGACGATGCCAAACCAGATCATGTTATCGAAGAGAACACCATACAGTGCACTTCCGGCAACAAATGGTGCGCAGATGAGCATAAACAGGGCAAAAAGATCACCACCCACCCAGAGGTAGACACCGATGAGCATGGCCAGGAAGACTGTTGCAGATCCCGTGTCGGGTTGCATCATCACTAATCCCACGGGCAAGAGTACAATGCCAACGAGTGTCGCCACATCTCGTAGCGTGCGCACGTCAAATCCTTTGCGCCCAACCATTTTGGCGAGAGCAAACAAGGTGGTAATCTTGGCAAGTTCGGATGGCTGGAACGTAAAGCCGCCAATCTGTATCCAACATCGTTGTCCGTTCACAACCTTTCCGAGTGGAGTAAGCACAGCAATCAGCATAAGAATGCCGACGGCATACATCGGATAGGCAAGGTCACTCACCCAGCGCTCAGGGAGGAAGAAGAGTGCTGTACCGGCCGTCATTCCGATGACGGCATAGATTACCTGCTTGGTAAAGAACGTACTTGCACCGGCATCGTACGTAGCACTAAAGATGCTGATCAGACCAAGGGCAACAACTCCAGCTGCGGCCAGCAACAAGCCCCAATCAACAAGGTCGTTTACGCGGCGCTGCAGCGCAACGTCGTCATCATCAAGTACAAAGGGTTGCATGGTATTCTTTGCCGTCAGTTCGACCAGAGTCGGCCGGTAATCCGTTCGTAAGCTTCAATGTACTTCTCTCGTGTACCGTTGATGACGGTGTCGGGAAGGGGCGGAGGGGGCGATTGTTTGTTCCAGTCCGTTGTTTCCAACCAGTCGCGCAGGATCTGTTTGTCGAAGTTGTACTGCGATGTTCCAGGTGCATATTCCGATGCGAGCCAGTATCTCGACGAGTCCGGTGTAAGTGCTTCGTCAATGAGAATGATCTCGCCTGAGGCCAAGGTGCCGAACTCAAACTTTGTGTCAGCAAGGATAAGCCCCTTTGCGGCGGCGAAGTCCGCCGCAGCCCCATACAATGCTACAGTCGTGGATCGCACGAATTCGGCCGTTGGTGTTCCAAGGATTTCTGTAGCTCGTTCAAAGGATATGTTTTCGTCGTGCCCTTCTTCGGCCTTGGTGGCTGGCGTAAAGATTGGTTCGTCAAGACGTGAAGAGTCAACGTATCCTGAACGGAGTGGTATGCCGCAGACGGATTGCGATGCGACGTATTCCTTCCAGCCACTACCAGCGAGGTATCCTCGAGCGACACATTCAACGGGAAGCGGTGCTGTTTTGCGCACAATCATACTTCTGCCGTTAAGCATATCGTATTCAGCATCTGTTAGGTTCGGGATGGACGTAACGTCGAGCGAAATCAGATGATTTGCTACAACGTGGGCCAGTTTTTCGAACCAGAATGCACTAATGGCTGTGAGGAGTTTGCCCTTGTCCGGAATTGCCTCGGACATCACAACGTCGAAGGCCGAAATACGGTCAGTAGCAACCATCAGCAATGAATCGCCGAGGTCGTATACGTCGCGGACCTTGCCACGGCGAAAGAGCGGATAGGACGTCAGTGACGTCGAATGCACTGTCATGGTACAAAGATACGTTCCGTACGCCCGTTGGCACGGAGGCCTAGATACATGCCCGTAGGAAGTGTGCCGGTAACCTCAGCGATGAATGCACTTGTGGCTGTTGTCGTGATGGTAGATAGTGATGAGTAGTTCTGGCCGATCGGAATAGTTTGCCCGAGCATATCGATCAGAGCTACAAACGGCGAGTCGTACTGGTGGGCTGTATCAGCTTCGTTGATGGACGTTTGTGAATCGTCACCCACAATAAACAAGGCCGTGTCCGGGCTACCAGAGTGATTCGGTAGGGCTGCAGCATTTCCCGCAATAGCAACAAGCCATCGAAGACCATTCGACGAGGCCTCAACGTCGGCAATTCGGCCTAAAATGGACGCGCCAAGCGAGAACACCTCTGTTGGAGCTCCAGCCCGGAAGACGGTAGCTGCACCGTCGCGAACGTAGGGATCTGTGCGGAAGGATACTGCTCGGATGGGAACGTCAAAACGCTCGGCCCATGACCACAACACGTACGTTGATGAGCCTATGGTTCGCACGGCATCCACGGTACAAAACGCACACGTGCCAAATCCGGACGTTGATGTGCTTTCATTTGAGACTACGCGGAGAATTGCGTCAGGGCCAGCATCACACGGCCCGCCATCACCAACACTGGCAAGAACCGTTCCACCTGATGACATGGCAGCATCAAGAGAGACAGAACCACAAAGTGATACATCATCTGCAACTGTTGGATCTGACCGTGGTGACCAAGAGATGATTACGGGAGGGAAGACGTCGGGCGCACGACCAGCGACAACGGTTGTGCCAACAACCACGTCTGATGTGCGATCTACAACGGCAGTAATCGGTACTCCGTGATGTACACTTACGACGGACGACTGAGGGCTTCTGAGGCCATCACCAGCAACGGGCGAGAACACGGTAACATCAACGTGTTGTCCCGTTGGTGTTGTTGCATGAAGAAACGCTGCCGGTTGTCCCAGACTATCGCGCACTGGTGTCGGGCCAAAACGAGACTGACCAACAAAAAAACCACCGGTCACGATACCAGAGGCTGAAATGCTAACTGTGTTGATGATATCAGAGTATACTGAGCCGTCAACACGTGTCCAGCGAACTGCGCCAGCCGACGTTAGGCGCACAAGAACGGCATCATAGTTTCCTCTTCCTGTTAACGTGATGTCGCCAATCTCATACGTTGGTAACGACGTTGTTAGCCCTCCACAATTCGCGGCAAGCAGCAGGTCTCCGTCGGGTGTGAGAACAAGATCACCCACAAGATCATCACCGGGTCCACCAAAGGTCTTTGTCCACAATGGCGATCCCGACGGGGAAATTGCTACAAGGACTACGTCGTGTTGTCCACGTGACGTTATTCTCTCGCCATCAACAACAACATCTTCCTCAAAAGAGAACGCAACGTAGGCAGTGTTCGTCGTGCTGTCAATACGCATCCGCATACGTTGTGCGGGATCAACGCCAACGATCGACACACTGAGCTGCTGCCACGATGGCTGTGCTCCACATATCGCGATGGTACTGAGCAGGAAGACCGATACAAGGAAACCACGCAGGTTATACCAACGATATTGGTAACCACGTGGTGATGTGTGCTGGCCGTCACAAATCAGTGTATGTGGGCAAGGTGGCGCCATAATGTACGCGCGGTGTGTGCTCGTCTCCATGTGGGAAACACCAAGGAGTATTCAACGAGGCGGAAGTTACTCCAGGCCTAGAATGACCCTGCCTTGGGGGAGGATAAGGATTCCTAAAAGCACAAGAAGTACGGAGCCGAAGATCAGAATAAACGTCTGTCGCGTTGTCTGTGCTGGGTCCAGTCGTTTCCACCGAGCCGTTGCCATGTGGACGATACCTACGGCAACAAGCATAATGGCTGCGTGTTCAAGCCGGTGTCGGAGTCCATCACCAAAGTCATTCCATCGCCACGCCAGTTGCAGCGTACCAAGAAGGAACTGCAGGGTGATAACGCCGGAAAAAACGCGAACGGCCATCCGGTCAATAGTTGAGAGTTGCTTCTTGCGAAGAAGGGCAATCAACGGGAGAAGAACTGCGACGGCTCCGGTGAACAGAACCAGATGACGCATGTGCGAGTGAAGGGTCACGATAAATTCCATAGACGGAATCTACGCACGAACTGCGATGTTCGCACGTCGAAGCGGCCCGTTTTGCCCCCTACCACCATCATGACCGTACGCACCTACCTCGTCGTTGCCGCAATGATTTTTGTGTCGAGCCAGACCGTGCGTGCGTCTGACGACAGCTCATACGTCTTCCTGCGGGGCACCGACGTGGGCAGTATGAGTACCGTGGCTCCCTGGAATCTTGTGATCAACGGGGCATTTGACATTATTCAGCTGGACGGTAAGGACAGACGGATTCTCAAGAAGCCGTATGGTATTGGTTTTCGTAACGTCTGGGACAACGTCACACAGCCAGGTGACGTGATTCAGCGTATCGGCTTCTGGAAATGGATGCGTACGGAAGTCCTACCGCTCGACGTCAGCACAGAGGGTGCACAATGGCTGCCAAACTATCAGCTTCATCTTCTCGGCGGTGGTATGTCGTGGAAACTTTATGAAGAGTGGTATCGGTCGCACGGAGTAGACGGTGCCGGCTGGTGGTCGGCTGCAACAGTGATGACAATGCACGTCCTGAATGAAGTAGTTGAAAACGAAGACTATGTAGGACCAAACAGTGATCCGATTGCCGATCTACTCATCTTTGACTGGTTAGGCATTGTCCTATTTATGAATGATGATGTAAGCGAGTTCTTCGGACGTACCCTCAACATGCGTGATTGGTCGGCGATGCCGATTATAACCTTTCCTAACATCGAGTTGCGACACAACGGCCTAAACTATGCCTTGCAGTGGGACATTCCGGGTACAGAACGCTGGCACCTGTTCTACTACATGGGGATGAGCAATATGGCAGGAGTAGGATACCGTTATGACAATCACCATCGGCTTACAGTAGCAGCAGGTGCGCGCGGGAGGACGTTACGCGAGATCAATCCAGAAGTACGACTCTTTACCCTAAACCTCGTCCCTACTGCTGGCATCTTCCTTGATCGTAACAGATCGTTACTAGCATCGTTGGCGATTAGTCCTCAACACGATCAAACGGCTGTACTCCAGCTCTATCCTGGACTCATTGGTGAGGACATCTTTCCGCCTGCACTACGTCCGGGTTTTTGGGCCATGATAGGGTCAGGGGGCACATGGGGCATTGGCTGCTCAATCAACTGGTGGCCGGGCGTAGGCATAAGTAGGTGAGGGAAGGTGGGGGAAGGTGGGGGAAGAAGTGCCGCCACCGCATTCGCAGACAGAGCGATCACCAGTAACTAACGTTATTTTAGGTACCCTTGCTACAATAACAACCGGCCCTATTCTTGATGACCTACATACTGTCAACTGCGGCGGTGAATTCAACGCTTATACCTGGATCTCATCCTTGTAACGCAGTAAGGGTAACCTCATTTCTCCTTCGAGGTGTGGTACTCGTCGTGTTGTGCATTACTGGGTCCTACCTATCGTATACACAGGATCGCGACCAGTGTATCGATACTGTAGAACTATCACGTTGGCACATCGTTGAAAGAATGTCCACACGTGACTACATGTATAACTATCGTAGTGATGCAGCCGGGGTACTCACGTGTGCGCTCGACTACCATACGGGTGATTCGGTGGTTATCATCACGCGGTGCGCTTACTGTCGTGAACATCAACCAACTAATAGTGACGAAGGAACGAGGTATTGGCTACTTGGAATTCACAATGCGGAGAAGGCTGATATATCATATTTCGCACAGATAGTGAAACGTTATGAGGTCTACTCAGGAATCATTCTCAGAAACTGCACGCCTGAGTTTGTGACAACGTATGCCAGTGTTCTACATCCCGATCTTCAAACTATAGATATCGAACAAACACCTATGGGAAGGCATTGGGACGAACTTGCGGCATCTACAAAACTCACCACGATACGAGTGAAGTCAACCGACGACGTGCCCATCGTGAAGCTTGCCGCCTTGTTGCCAAATCTCTTCGAAGTACAGATCGTTGACGCCAGGTTAGACTTGGCGTCTTCAAAGAGTGAATTCGTTAACACGAATACGATTGTATACGTAGACGGCCAATCCGTTGAAGATAGTGACACAACAGGGTGGAACAATCTGTTTCAAACTACGGGTATTTACATCGTTGAGGATGTAGACAAGATTCCTGAAGACTTCTTCACGATCGGAGTCGACAGTCTGATCATCAAGCAGAATGAGACCACACGTTTGATACAGTCACGAGCCTTGCGTGATCTTAAAATGCAATGCATACTCGGAAGAAGAATGATCACGCCGCGCGGCGCCGAGGGGAACGCTTGTTTCGAGATTATGAACGGGGGGCACACTACACGCATTGCCGTAGTCAGTGACCAAGAGATTGTGATAAACGACACGTACACGATTCAAGGGAATCTGGCCCGGCGAGTGATCAACTTGTTAGCAGAATAGAACTGTTAGGAATCCGCATACTTAGATGTCCATAAAGAGTGTATCATTGCTGGTCAGAGACCACGGGGTACGTAATGGGTCACAACGTTAGTACAAAAGCTATCGTGACAACCGTCACAGTCGTGTTCGCGTTGTTGCCATGGATTCCACTGTTGGGAGCATACTTCCTTCTTCTCGTCGTAGGACTCATAACAGTACCACTTCGGGAACACGTTGGCAGCATTGCAATAATTTATATTGTTCTAGTGAGTACACTGGCGACGGCTACAGTACTGTTAATTGGTTACGTGTTTATGAGGGCACGACATGGACTCACCGAACTTCTATCGTCGATGTTTGTGTGGAGTGTATTGCACGCAGCTGGCTTTTCGGCGTTTATGACAATTCAACCTGAATCGCATTTTATCCTTCAACACATCGCCGGAGTTTCCTTTAGTGTCGTAGGCATGTTCCTATTGTACAACCTCAAGATGCGTCGGCTACATTCTGATCGTGGATTACGGAGCTAACATATGCCCACAATGAAACTGGTGGAATTCCATTTCCGCAATGCAGTTCTTTGCGCTCGCAAGTTCACACTGATTTCCACGTTGTCGCACGTATATCATGCCCGTACATGTCGTTGTTGACCCTTCTGCGCACAACATCCGTAGCCGTGACGGTAATCATTACCAGCACGAATAACATCATCGCTCAGAATGATGGCACTGGACCGGTTGTTCGGTCCTTTTCCGCAGAATCGGTTAAACTGCCCTCTGCCGAGATACTGTGTAGTGTTTCGGACGTTGTTGACTCCTCGATAACAGTTCAGCTACAGCACATGCGGGGTGACACGTTGAAGTCTATGGTGCGTGCAATTGACGTTGACATGATTACAAATGCGGCAGGCACTCGATGGTCTGATGACACATTGTTCGTTGAAGCCTCATTCTACGTGTGTCCGCCAAGAAGTACCGATGCAGACTCACTGTACTGTCTTATGGAAACAGCTGACTCGATTTGTTATCCGAATCACGTACTCATTCCAGGTGCACGTTACATTGCTCTGCGCCTTCGACGACTTTCACATGCGCCGAAGCTAGTTGTGTACATTTCACCAGCTCGTGATATCGCATTCTATTCTGTTGGTCGAAGTACAGCAAAAACGTTCTGGGATCGAGGTCTTGTCCTTCAGGGCTGGATGTTGCGGGAACAACCCCACACGGATTGTATTGTACGATAACGACAAGAACAGAAACGATGCTGTTAGCCCGGAGGTGCCCTCCCCCATCAGATCGGAAGAGCGTCGTGTAGGGAAAGAGTGTAGATCTCGGTGGTCG
>ERZ761609.2085-NODE-2085-length-15637-cov-11.035425_pt1 | contig 15637 bp, 14 predicted proteins | sample MGYA00511163_ERZ761609 | MGnify/ENA primary metagenome ERZ761609 (study PRJEB28899, sample SAMN02445070) | bioreactor sludge metagenome | biome: EBPR sludge | place: Australia: Brisbane, Thorneside Wastewater Treatment Plant | collected 2011-12-16 ... | reverse complement strand
ACCTACGAGATCCCGACATGGCTCTCGGAGAAATGGAAACCCGACGCCACTTTAGTAAAGGCAACTTTCAGAATCGAGAAAAGCTGGAAGGGTCAGCGATCGGGAAACATTTCACTTTATATAAACCCAACGTGCGATTGCCCGATGCGCTTTTTTGTTCCTTCGAAGGGCCAGGAGTTGGTTATCTTTGCGGACAAGGACGGCGTGGTAGATAGTTGCAATTTCCAGCACGTTATTGAAATGAAGGATGAAAAGTCGAAAGCGGAAGCCAAAGGCGTAACCGATAAACTTGACTCGTTCTGGTTCCGAACATGGGCACGAATTTATCCGTTCTGATGAAAGAACCCGATGCTGAAATATTAAATGCCGCTCTCGAGTTGGCCACTGAGTGGGGCGAGAATTTCCGCAAGCCGATCGATGAGCGGATGAAGGCAAAGTTTCCCGGCCTTACCGATGGTGAGATCAGTGACGCAGAGTCGATCGCAAAGACCGCTGAAAGTAGAATTTACGAATTAGCCGAAATGGAAGAACGCGGCGAAATATCGGAAACTGATATCACACGGATCGCCGCAGAGCAATTTCCTTGGATCGACGCGGGTCAGATCGCTCGATTGAAGAACATAGGAATGTATTACGCCCGCAGATAGCTGGAGATAGAATTCGATGCAAACACTCGACCTCATCATAATATTCGGCTATCTGATCGGCATCACGGCCTTTGGCATTTGGTATGCCGGCAAGCAGGAAACGACCGAGGACTACTTCGTCGGCGACCGCAACGTGCCGTGGTGGGCGATCGCGATGTCGATCGTCGCGACCGAGACCAGCACGATCACATTTATTTCAGTTCCGGGCATCGCGTTCGCACGCGGCGGTAATTTTCAATTCCTGCAGCTTGTCTTCGGCTATCTTCTCGGCAGGGTCGTCATTTCGCTCGTTTTTATTCCGCTGTATTTCAGGGGCGAACTGCAGACGGTCTATCAACTGCTTGGCGATCGTTTTGGCGGCAAGGTCAAAATGCTCGCATCGGGCCTTTTCGTCGTAATGCGAAACATTGCTGACGGGATCCGCTTATTATTGACGGCTATCGTTCTCGCCGCCGTTTACACTGCATTTAACCCCAATACAGATCCGGCATATGTCATCGTTGGTTCGATCCTGATCCTCGGCATCGTGATGATCGTTTTCACGTTCTACGGCGGCATAGAGGCCGTCATTTGGATCGAGGTCGTCCAGCTCGTTATCTATGTTGGTGGCGCGATCGCTGCGGCTGTCGTCCTGATCAACAGCATCGACGGCGGCATTGGCGGAGCGATCGAGCTCGGCAGACAATACGATAAGTTCTCACTTTTTGATCTCAATCTCGATTTTGCCAAGACCTATACCTTTTGGGGCGGCGTTCTCGGCGGGTGTTTCCTGACGATGTCCACCCACGGGACAGATCAGTTCCTCGTTCAGCGATATCTGTGCACAAATAAGCCGAGCGCCGCGATCGCGGCGTTGATGACCTCGGGTGCCGTCGTCCTCGGTCAATTCATTGGCTTTCTTTTCATCGGTGTTCTGCTATTCGCGTTCTTCGCCCCGTATGGCGATCCCCTTTACCAGAATTTTGCAGAAGCATGCGCAAAATTGAATCCTGATATGGCCTCGCGGTGCTTTACGGATGCTGCATTTGCACGTACTTCGAGCGCGAATTTCCCCTTTACGGGCGGTGATAAGGTCTTCCCGAACTTTATCACCCAGCATATGCCGACGGGCCTTTCGGGCCTGGTTGTTGCGGCTATCTTTGCAGCCGCGCTCTCGTCGTCGCTCAATTCGATCGCCTCGACAGCGGTCAACGACCTTTATAAGCCATTTGCTAAAGACAAGTCGGACAAGCAGTTGATGCGGATCGCCGGCATCCTTACGGTCGTGGTCGGTATCGTTCAGATCGCGATCGCCGTCGGGCTCAAGGATGCAAACAGTTCAGCACTTAGCATGGCCCTGGCGGTCGCATCGCTCATCAATGGCCCGATACTCGGTGTCTTTCTGGTAGGTACGTTCCTCAAGAAAGCACGCGAGATTCACGCATTGACCGGAATGTTGATCAGCATTCTTGTAATGACGTATGTCCTTCTCGCATCTAATGGTTTTGTTCCCGGCCCGGTCATCGCGTGGCCATGGTACGCACTGATCGGCAGCTCGATCACGATAATTGTTGCATTCATAACGACATTGGTAATTCGAAATAATGAAAAAGCTTCTTAGCATCGCAATTGCGGTTTCGATCTTTTCTCATCTGCTTTCAGGCATGGCAGCGGCGAATCCGCGTTCCGGGTTCCGAGACCCGCGTTCGCGCTTTGAGCCGTCGAAAAAGGCTTGGGCATTTGCTGAAAAGACCGTGAAGAAAATGACCGTCGAGGAAAAGGTCGGACAGCTCGTGCATGTCGGCATAAACGCCCGATTTGCTAACCAGGAGAGCTGGTTTTTCAAAGATCTTCGGCGTCACGTGACGGAAAACAAGATCGGCGGCATCATATTTTTCGGGGCCCCGATCTACGAAACGACACATATCGCTAACCGAATGCAGGAAGCGGCGAAATATCCATTGCTGATGTCGCTCGACGCTGAAACTGGCATCGGAATGCGGTTCGAGGACGCGACGAACTTTCCGTGGGCGATGGCGGTCACCGCGACAGGCAATCCTGAATTCGCTCGCCGGATGGGCGTCGTCACGGGCCGCGAAGCCCGTGCGATCGGCATACAGCATGTGTATGCTCCCGTGCTCGACGTGAATAACAATGCCGCGAATCCCGTGATCAATGTCCGCAGCTTTGGCGAAGATCCCGAAGACGTCGCGAGATTCGGAGTCGCATTCGCCGAGGGAATCCAATCGCAAAAGGTCATCGCCACCGCCAAGCATTTCCCCGGCCACGGCGACACAAATGTAGATTCGCACCGCGGCCTTCCGATCATCGATCTACCTCGTTCACGCTTTGATTCGCTTGAACTCGTTCCTTTCAAGCGTGCCGTAGACGCCGGGATCGGCTCGATAATGGTCGCCCATATAGCCCTTCCGCAGATCGACGGCGAAGAGATCCGCCCATTGAAGGATTATCGCGGCGGCGATGCCGAAGCCGGAGCCGAGATCGTCTCGGAGAAAGCGTACATTCCGGCGACGCTATCGGCAAAAGTGCAGACCGACATCCTCCGCAAGGAGATGGGCTTTAAGGGCCTGATCGTTTCTGACGCGATGTCGATGAGCGGCCTGACGCTTTATTTTACGCAGGAAGAAGCCGGCGTCCGGGCTTTTCTCGCGGGTACGGATATTCTCGAGAAGCCGGAAGACGTAGATGCGATGCTTCGGGGATTGAGAGCGGCCGTCGCAAGCGGTCGAATTCCAATGGCTCGCCTGGACGAGTCCGTTACCCGCCAGATCGCATGGAAGCACGAACTCGGACTATTCAAAGATCGCTTCACGCCGATCGATCAGATCGACCGCATCGTTTCTTCGCCCGACGTCACACAGCTCTCCGACGAGATCGCAAATGCCGCCATAACCCTCGTCCGCCAAGGCGAGGGCGACCTGCCGCTCGACCGGTCGAAAAAGATCGCCGTGCTCGGCATTTCGAACGGCTTTGACGGCGGCGCGGTGATGAATCCGCTGGCGAGCACGCTGCGGTCGAACGGGCTCAGATTTACTCAAGCGTACCTGCAAGAGAACTCGCTGCAGGCACAGGTGGATGCCGCGAGAAAAGCGGTGAATGAAGCGGACACGGTTGTAGTCGGTCTCTATGGCCGCGTGCGGTCCGGTGCAAGGAACAGCGTAGGGATTCCCGAAAACGGCGCCGCCATCCTCCGCGAAGCCCTAGCCGACAACAAACGCGTCATCGGCATCAGCTTCGGCAACCCGTACATCCTGATGTCGTTCCCCGAGATGAAAACGAACCTCGTAGCCTATGGCGATATGCCGAGCCTCGGCCGAGCCGCCGGCCGCGCCATCCTCGGCCTGCAACCGGTCACCGGCAAACTGCCGATCTCTCTTCCGGGCCTGCATCCGAGGGGAACGGGGTTGAGCCTCATCGGACCAAAAGCGATCTCGATTCCAAGGCCACCGTTTCCCCCAGCGGCCCGAGCGATTAGGGCTTTCGGCGACGTGGTCGTTCAAGCAACTGTGAATATGGACGGGACGGTCGCGACCGCGCGAGTATTGTCTGGACATCCGCTACATAGACGAGCATCCGAGGATGCCGCAATGAAGAGCCGATTCGAGGTAAGCGATAGTCAGTCTGCCCGCTATGTGACCCTTATCTACAGATTTTCAGAAACGGCTGATAACCTCGTTTGCTGCGAACAATATCCCTACGTAATTCCGGTTGTCGCGGGACCAGTCGAGATCAACTTCTCCCGATCCTTCTCATGAGCCACGCTTGGGTGATTCCCCACTTCTTAGAAATTCAAAACAACCGTCTCAACATCGACGGCGTCGATGCCGTCGAGCTTGCACTCGAGCACGGCACGCCGCTGTTCATCTACAGCGAGAATCGCATCCGACACAACGTCGAGCGGCTAAAGAAAGCGGCATCGGTTATCGACCGTCCGCTGAAGCTTTGCTATGCGGCGAAGGCGATGTCCACGCTCGGCATCCTGCGGGCGGTAAAAGACGCGGGTTCGGACATCGAGGTCAACTCCGGCGGCGAATTGTGGAAGGCGTTGCGGGTGGGCTTCACCGGCGAGCAGATCAACTATAACGGCAACAGCAAAGAGATCTGGGAACTCGAACTCGCCATCTCGAACGACGTTTACGCGATCCAGGTCGATTCTCTTTACGAGCTTTCGCTTATCGAGGAAACCGCGAAACGGATCGGAAAGCCGGCGAACGTCAGTCTCCGCCTTGTGCCCGAGATCAAGACCGGAACGCACAGCGGATTGCAGACCGCTCTCGTCACGTCGAAGTTCGGGATGATGCCGGACGAGGCTTTCACAGCGTTTGCACAATACAAAGGATCGCCGCACGTAAATCTCAACGGCATTCACCTGCACATCGGCTCGCAGCTTCCCGAATCGCAAGCCTACGTCGATGCGTTTCGAATGCTGACCGACTCGATGATGCGTATTTTCGACGCAACCGGCATCACGCTAAAGCACATCAATCTCGGCGGCGGATTTCCGGTCAACTATCTCCGCGACGGTTCTGGTGCATCGCAATTTCCCGCCGAACAGCGTGAGATGTTCTCGGCCGATTTCGAACCCGCAGATGCAGTTGGGCAGGCGTGGACCGAAGCAAGGAAGTTCGCAGCCGATTGCGGATCATCACATCTCTTCGACGACCTGACCCTTCTCCTCGAACCAGGCCGGTCGATCATCGCCGACGCCGGCATTTGTTTAACGTCAGTCAGAAACAATAAAGAGCGTCCCGTCCAGCAATCTGAAATCGCAAATCGGAAATCGCAGATCGCAAATGATACCTGGCTTCTCACCGACGCCGGTTTCAACATTCTGCTCTCGATGGAAACCTATAAGTGGTACTACCATCTGATATCAGCCGAGCGAGCCGGTGACGCGCACGACACACCGTACAAACTCGCGGGCCCGCTGTGCGACGGAGGCGATGTCTACTTCGACCACGAAGGCCACGGCCGTCTCCCCGAACACCGTCTGCTGCCCGCCGATATGAAACCCGGCGATGTCCTCGCCCTCCTCAATTGCGGAGCGTATTCGCTCGCCCAGGCGTCGCAGTACAATGGACGATTCCTGCCGCCGGTCGTCCTGATAAAAGAAAACGGCGAACCCGAGCTAGTTCGCCGCCGAGAAACCTTCGATGATCTGATCGCTTCCGACCTGTGATCAGAGAATATTCTTCATTAATATTGACCGCAGTATTTCGTTTTGCTCCTCGCTGACTGCGATCCCTGCACTGGCGAAAACGCTGGACAGGCTCGCGAGTGCTACGACCTTTGCACTCTCGCTCTTGATCTCAGCAATATTCTCGAGGTTCGCCGACGCCAGCTTTCGTGCTTCATCCGCTTCGCCGAGGTCTATCAGCCTGCTGGCGATCTCAGAGAACGCCATCGCCCTTGACGAACTCTGGCTGACCGTATCGCCCCCGTCAACCGCCTCTCTCAGCAGTGACAATGATTCGTCCTTCGAGCCCTCTCTTGCAGCAGCGTCGCTCATTCCGATAAGTGCGAAAGTTCGGGCCGTCTCATCCTCTATCGAATTCAGGGCTTGGCGTGCAAGTTCGCCATTGCCTTGACTCGTCATGATCTGCGCTATCTGCGATAACGCGGCCTTCGCCTGGTCGGCGTCCTCTATCCCTTCGGCGATCTCGATCCCGCGTTCGCCGCGTTCAAATCCGGCAAACTGTGCCGCGATCGATCCAAACAGTCCGTATCGCAGCTTGCTGTCGCGTGTTTCGGTCTCACGCTGCGACCGCAGAACCTCGTAGGCTTCATCAAGAGCTTCGAACGCATCGTCGTGCTCATCGCGCCGCCAATATTCGCGTGCGAAGCCGAGCAATGCCGTCGCGATCTGAGTCTTATCTGTGACCGCATCGAGCGTCCGGTCGGCAAGTTCCACGCTTCCTGCCCGTATGAAACCATGTGCGGCGGCCGCGAGCAGATTGTCGCGGTGAACATTGTCGAGTTCTTCAGCAAACTCGCGGGCACGGTCAAGAGTTTCGATCGCACGGTCGCCGCGTTTCGCATCGAAATAAAGATTGCCGATGTCGATCAGCGTCCTGATCTTTTCTTCGTCGTGTTCGATCTCAAGCGCGAGCGAACAGGCAGTCTCAAGATATTCCACCGCCTTTTCATTCTCACCTTTTTCGACCTTCATCGAAGTTATAGCAAGCAAGGCAATTGCGGCGGAGCCCGGGTAATCGATCTCGGAGATGGTCTCCAGTGCTGCGGCCTCATCGCCGCGCTCAGCCTGCTTGACCGCGATGCCGCCTAAGGCGTGATCCGGGTGGATCACCGAGTCTGCGACCGCACGAGCGCCCGCAAGATCGCCTTTCTCAGCTTTGGTCAACGCAATAGCTTCGCGGGCCTGTGACTGTAGTCCGTATTCTTCGATCGCCTCGGCCAGTTGCAGAGCGTATTCGTCATCGTCCAGCTCGGCACACTTTGCGGCAACGGCGATCAGCAATCGGTCGCGGACGAACGGATCATCGACCGAATTCGAAAGCTCGGCGGCCAGATCGACCTCACCTTTCGCCAGATAATGCGGGATCACTGCAGCTATCGCTTCGGCTCGGTCATCACTCCCGCCGATCTCTTCCGCGAGGTAAGCTGCGCATGAAAGAAGGTCACCGCGAGCGTCTTCGCGTGAAATAAAATGTTCGCTCATATTGTTGAGATTCTTTGATCGACCCGGAGCAAATACACTTCGGCTAATTAATTCGCAAACTAGTTAACTGCGGTCGAATTATCCGCGATGCATCAACGCCTTAACCAGAAAACGGCTAAGCAAAGACCCTTCGGAGTGATTCGGGCATCCAATCGTCGAGCCTGACGGCTGTGGCGTCGGCACCGGCCGTACGCAGGACGTCGGCCGAGACCGTGTTGGTCACACCAAGAACCGGAAGATCAGCGGCCTTTCCCGCTTGAACTCCCTGCGGCGAGTCTTCTATCACGAGACAATCTGCGTGGACCATCGGCAGGTGTGACTGTGCTATCCGATGCAGGTCGATCTGGCGGAATCCTTCGCGATAACATTCAGGGTCGGGCTTGTGTGTCGCAATGTCTTCGGCGCTGAGAATCACCGAGAAATAGGGCCGGAGGCCGGTCAGGTTCAATACATGGTCGATCTCTTCGCGCTTCGCCATACTGACGACCCCAAGTGCAAGTTCCTTTGACGATTTCTTGACAAAATTCTCGACGCCGTCAAAAATCGGGACGTCGCCGGAAACCGATTCGCGCCATTTTGCCGTCTTTGCATCAAGCACCGATCGAAGTTCGCTATCGTCGATCGGCTTTCCGGCCTCATCGAAAACCGACTTTACGAATGCCCGGTCGTTCATACCCATTCGGGCGTAATACGCCTCGTCGGTCAATTCGATGCCGTAGGGCCTCATCACCTCGCGGTATGCTTCACATTGTATCTGTTCGTCGTTGATGACGACGCCGTTCCAGTCCATCAGGATCGCTTTTATCATAGATATTTTCCGTCGAACATATTCCCTCGGCCGAGGATACCCTTCGGGTCGAACGCCTTCTTGAGCTCAGCCATTTCGTTCAGATAGCGTTCGCCCATCATCACATGAAGATACTTCGATTTGAGCTTGCCGATCCCATGTTCGGCTGAGACCGTACCGCCGACCATCACTGCCTGCGCAACAAAGCGACCGTAAATGTGACGCGCCTTAATCGCTTCGCCCTCATCCTTCGGCAAGAGATTGGCATGCAGGTGGCAATCGCCGATGTGGCCAAAGATGACGTATTCGATACCGCTCGCATCGAGCATTTCCTTTTGGTATTTAAGAAAGTGGGCAAAATTCTCGTCCGGCACGGCCATATCCGTTCCGATCTTTTTCTGTTTATTGCGGACGACGCGTTCGTTCACAGAAACCGGCAATGCGTGGCGAAACGCACGCATCTTCTCGCGGTCTTGATCTGTGGTCGTAAACCAAGAACGTTCCAGATCTGCATTGTTGCGCTCGAGTGACTCATTCCACGCTTCGAGAAGCTGATCTTCGTTCCCGGCGCTCGTCTCCTGCTCGAAAAAGACCGCTCCGGCGGCATCGGATGGAGTTTCGGGAAACTTTTCGTGAACGAACTTCAGTGCACGGTCATCAAAATACTCGATCAATGTTGCCGAAATCGATTCGCCTCCTGGATAGGACGGACGGCCGACGCCCGGACCGGCAGATGATCGGAACGATGCGGCCTTCACCTCATCTACGAACGCCAGCAGATCGCTGTGTCGCTCAAAAAACACGATGCCTGAAAAGAAGCCTTCCGGTTTAGACAAAAGCCGCAGCTCGATCTCGGTCATCACTCCAAGCGTTCCCTCGCTGCCGATAAACAGGTCGATGGCATCGAGAGGCCGCTGGTTGAAATAGCCAGAGACGTTCTTTCGGACCGCCGGTCGTCGATATGTCGGGACGCGGGCGTCTATTGTCCGCGGCGAATCGGTGGTTAGCTGCAATCGGTCGTCGGCCCCGGCAAATACGACCCCGCGTGTAAGTTTCAGCACATCACCGTCGGGCAAGACAACCGTCAGCCCTGTGACGAACTCACGTGTCGCGCCATATTTAAAGCTTCTTGCGCCGGAGGCATTTGTCGCGACCGTTCCGCCGATCTGACAGCTCCATTCGGTCGGGTCGGGCGGATAGAATAAACCTTCAGCCTCGACCGCCTTTTGCAGATCTGCGAGAACGACTCCCGGCTCGACGACGGCCCGAAGATTCTCTCTGTCGATCGATAGTATCCTGTTCAATTTTTCCAGGGAAATGACCCATCCGCCGAATGGTATCGCACCGCCGACCGTCCCAGTCCGCGCACCTGAGACCGTCACCGCCGTTCCTTGTTCATTCGCCTCGCGCAGGGTATCCGCGACCTCAGCAGCCGTTTCGGGAATGAACAGGCGCATCGCATGGCCACCCGGCATGTTGCTGGCGTCGGTCAGATAGTTTTGAATATCCTCTACTTGGGTTTTGACTTGCATACGATGCGGACTTTCAGTTTGATTCTACCGAATCCATCAAAATCCGCATAATCAGGACTTGTCGCTTAAACCAGCTTTACCGAACGACCAATTCCCTTTCGCGGAGGTATTTTAGTTTGTCCCGAAGCTCGGCGGCACGTTCGAATTTCATTTCTTTCGCAGCCTCGCGCATATCAGCCTCGAGCTGAGCCATGGTCTCTTTCAGTTGTTTCGGTGAATATTCGTCGAACGCATCGAGATCAAGAGGTATCTTGAAGTAGTCGGCCTCATACGCGGTCACCAAGGTTGCGTCGATCGACTTCACGATCGTCGTCGGCGTGATGCCATGATCGATGTTGTATTGTTCCTGGATCGCACGTCGCCGCTGGGTCTCGCCGATCGCATTTTCCATCGAGTTAGTGATCTTATCGGCGTAGAGTATTGCCTTGCCTTCGGCATTACGTGCGGCACGGCCCATCGTCTGTATCAGCGAACGCTCTGATCGAAGAAATCCTTCTTTATCGGCGTCGAGTATTGCCACAAGCGAAACCTCTGGCAGATCCAGGCCCTCGCGAAGCAAGTTGATCCCGACCAACACATCGTATTCTCCGCGGCGAAGGTCCCGCAGTATCTTTATCCGTTCAAGCGTATGAATATCGCTGTGCAGGTACGAGACCTTTACACCGACCTCTGCGAAATATTCGCTCAGATTCTCGGCCATGCGTTTAGTCAGGGTCGTGACCAGAACGCGCTCGTTCCGCTCGGCTCGCAATCGGCATTCTTCCAAAAGGTCGTCGATCTGTCCTTTTACCGGACGCACCTCGACGACCGGATCTAGCAATCCTGTCGGCCGGATGATCTGCTCGATGACTTCGCCTTGCGTTTTCTGCAGTTCGTACGGCCCCGGCGTGGCCGAGACATAGATCGTTTGGCCGATACGGGCTTCAAATTCCTGAAAGTTCAAAGGCCTGTTGTCCTTTGCCGAAGGCAGACGAAACCCGTATTCGACGAGTGTACCTTTGCGCGATTGGTCGCCCTTGAACATCGCTCCGACCTGGGGGATGGTTTGATGCGATTCGTCGATGACCATCAAGGCATTTTCCGGAAGATAATCGAGCAATGTAGGCGGCGGCTCACCTGGTCTCTTTCCGGTCAGGTGGCGCGAATAGTTTTCGATGCCGCGGCAAAAACCCATTTCCTTTATCATCTCAAGGTCATACATCGTCCGCTGATGGAGCCGTTGTGCCTCGACCACCTTGCCTTCCGAGACAAGGTGCTTTTCATGCTCGTCGAGCTCGGCGCGGATCGTCTTTACGGCTTGCTTTATCGTTTGCTTCGACATCACGTAGTGCGTTTTTGGGTATATCGGCAGCCGCGATTCGTGCTTAAAAAGGACTTCGCCGAGAAGCGGGTCGATGGTCGAGATCGAATCGATCTCGTCACCCCAGAACTCAACCCGGTAGGCCTGATCCTGATAGCTCGGATAGATCTCGACCACATCGCCGCGTACCCTGAAATTACCGCGGTCAAAGTCGACATTTACTCGTTCATATTGCAGCTCGACCAACTTCTGCAGAAAGTCCTCGCGTTTTAGCTGCATTCCGGGTTCGATGAACATCAGCATCCCGAAATATGCGTCCGGATCACCGAGGCCGTAAATACACGATACCGATGCGACGACAATGACGTCCCGTCTTTCAAAGAGCGCCCTCGTTGCCGAGAGCCGCAGCCGGTCGATCTCATCATTTATCGTGGCTTCTTTTTCGATGTAGAGGTCCGAGGCCGGAACGTAGGCTTCCGGCTGGTAATAATCGTAGTAAGAAACGAAATACTCGACCGCATTGTCAGGAAAGAACGATTTGAACTCCTGATATAACTGCGCCGCGAGCGTTTTGTTGTGAGCCAGTACGAGCGTCGGCCGCTGGGTCTCGTTGATCAGATTGGCGATCGTAAACGTCTTTCCGCTGCCGGTTATCCCCAACAGGACCTGATCCTTGACGCCGGTGTTGATTCCCTCGACGAGTTGCCTGATCGCCTCAGGCTGATCACCCTTTGGTGTGTTTTCACTTATGAGACGGAATTGCATTGTTTAATCATAATACGACCCGAAGCCAAAAAAAAGCGAGCCGGCAGCTCGCGTCATTCATCGTCGATTTTCGGTGATCTCGTTCAGCGATCTATCGAAGCAGTATCGTTCTTATGTGCGCACGCATCTGCGAATATTTCTCGACTGCCGCGTCGCCGCGCGCTGCATAGATCGCCGTGATCAAACTCTCATCTTCGGGCCGAAAAGCCCTCAGCATTATTTCGCGTTCGCGAATTATGCCTTTCGCATCGACGACCACGATCGCACGTGTGAAGCTTATCGGATAGAACCAGTGTTTTGCGAGTCTTCGCGTCACGACCCGTTCAGGATCCGCAAGCAAAGGTATCGGGAGGCGGTACTTTCTCGCAAACACATCGTGGTTCTCGGGATAGGCCGGCGAGATGCCGACGATGTCTGCTTTTGTATCAAGATATTTTTCCCAATGGTCTCGAAGAGAGCAAAGCTGTTTCGTGCAGACCATCGTTTCATTCCCCGGATAAAATAGGAGGACAACGACACTGCCCGCATGCTCATCAAGACGCCAGTGTTCCCCCGAATTGTCCTTCAGCGTGAAGTTCGGACAGACCGAACCTACCGCCATATTTTCCAGCATATGATCAAACTGCTCTGCGTATTTTTCTATTCGGAGTACTTAATAGAAGCCCGCTTTTTCGTTCGACGATCGACCGGCATCCGGCGGCCATGGGGACGCCGGTCGCACAAGTTTTTTATTGTTGCACATCGGTCATCCCGTTGCCAGAACTTTTGCCCTTGCGGATCTCCGTCGACTTTTTTCGTGTTCGTACTTGGTTTCGGATTCACCCCGCCTTTACCAATTCGGACATTCGTAATAAAGTAATTGCTTTCGCTTCGCCGCTATAGTTTATGTCAGCAGCATCGACACTTTCTGATTCAACATTTACCGGTTTACCATTGGTCCATAGAGGAAAGGTTCGTGACGTTTACGAGATCGACAAAGAGACTCTTTTGCTTGTAGCGACCGATCGGATCTCTGCCTTCGACTGCATATTGCCGACCCCGATCAGGCACAAAGGCGCCGTGCTTACAGCTTTGTCTGCGTTCTGGTTCGAACGCCTCCGGCATATCGTTCCCAATCATCTGATCACGGCCGACTTCGACCAAATGCCGAACGTCGTCAAAGAGCACCCCGAACTTCGCGGCAGGTCGATGCTCGTCCGGCGGACCGAGGTCTTTCCGGTCGAATGCGTCGTCCGCGGTTATCTCGAAGGTTCGGGTTGGAAAGACTACAAAGCGACCGGAATGGTTTGCGGCCGTGAACTTCCGCCCGGTCTCAAGCATTGCGATCAGCTTCACAAACCGATCTTTACGCCGGCAACCAAGGCAGCCTCGGGCCACGACGATAATATCAGCCAGCTCGAGTTCGTTAAGATCGTTGGGCACGACACCGCGGTCGAACTCAAGACGATCTCAAAGCAGATCTATACTGAGGCCAGCGAATATGCGCTCGGCAGGGGGATCATCATCGCCGATACCAAGTTCGAGTTCGGCATGGACAAGGACGGCAACATACTGCTCATCGACGAGGTTTTAACGCCCGACTCGTCCCGATTTTGGGACGCCGCGAGCTATGAGCCCGGACATCCGCAGCCGTCGTTCGACAAACAGTTCGTTCGTGAATATCTGGAAACGTTGGACTGGGGCAAGACGCCGCCTGCGCCGGCGTTGCCGCCGGAAGTTGCCGATGCGACGTCAAAGCGCTACTTGAAAGCTTTCCAATTGCTCACCGGCGAGGAACTACGGAACGATTGATCGTTTTCTACGGATCTGAGAATGCGAGACTTGATGGAAAACCTGATCGACGAAATGCTCGACGGCCGCATTCTGCTCGGCGAGGCGATCGACGAATTCGAAAAGATATACATTCAAAAAGCGCTTGAGCGAAACCGGGAACACCTCTCGAACACCGCCGATCTTTTGGGCATACACCGAAACACGTTGTCGAAACGTGTTGCTGACTATAAAGCCGCGTCGGCGCCGAAGAAGATCGCGTCCAGACGATCGAACGGAAGAAAGCCGGGCTCGAAGTCCAAACGAACTGCGAAAGGCAAACCCTAACGCCGAGTTTCAAGCACCTCGATCGGGTCGCCTGTTCTCAAAACGACTCCAGGATTCTCCGGTATCAGATTCTCGCCAAAGAGCACACTCGTCTCGGTGTGCCCAAATGCCTCGAATGTATCGGGAAACGCGTCCTTCGCCATCCTAAATCCGGCGAGCGTTTTTAACGGCTCTTTGCCGTCAAATTGCCCGCGGGATTGGTCGACCGTCGTCATCACGCAACGTGCACACGGTTTTACGACGCGAAAAATTGCTTCGCCGATCTTGATCCTTGCCCAACGGTCTTCTTCGAATGGTTCGCTGCCGTTTACGACCACATTCGGACGAAAACGGTTCATCGGCAGCGGCAGCTTTTCGCCGTATTCCTCATCATGATATCGGTCATGCAGCCGTTCGTTCAGTTCTCCGACCGACGCCTCCCCGAGAAGCAGCAGCGGATAGCCGTCCGCAAAGCTGACGATGTCATCGCCGGTGTCAAACGGTTTGCTAACGTGCCGATAGGATTTGTCCGGCATCCGCACAAGCTGGCATTTTCGACCCAGAACGTCGCTGAACCATTCGCTCACCTCCCCGACGTATACTTCACCGGCCACATCACTTTGCCAGACCGTCACATTCTGATACTTCCCGCGGTCGGGCTCGAACGGGATCGCGACCGAACCCTCTTCCGGACTCGAAACCCGCAACCCTCCGCTTTCGACCTCGACCGTCAAAACAGCCATTTTCGGGACCTCACGTTGAGTGAAAAACGTGCCGTCCGGATCGGTCAGCATCCATCGCCGATCGAACTGCAACCCACGTTTCTCGACAACCGAGCTTTGCAGCAAGATCCCCTTAAGCGATTTGATCGGGTAAATGTTTATCTCGGAAATTAACATGATCACATTCCAGAATGCGTAATTCTCTTGCCAAAACTCTCATTGAATTTGTGTCCGTCGTGGGCCGAAAGACCAAAGAAATTCATCTTGAGGCCTTTAAGCCGGATGTGCTTTATCCATGCATAATGCGTCTAAACGTTCATCGATTCTCCAAGTCTCACGCCGGTTGAGAATCCACGACGCATACGCTCTCATTTCAAATCAAAGATAAACATACACCAGACTTGACAGCATCACACTCATATTTTCTGAATCTTCAAATAAACCCTTGACAAGTTTAACCGCGTTTAGTAAATTAGCAGTCACAACAGCCGAGTGCTAATTCCGTTACTATTGCGTCCGGCTCAAGCTGTTATCTTAATCCGTTAATCTCAATTTTGGAAGGAGTACGAAACAAATGGCTACAAACATCAAACCTTTACACGACCGCGTGATCATCAGGCGGATCGAAGACAACGTCAACCAGACGGCTGGCGGGCTCTTCATTCCTGACACTGCAAAAGAAAAGCCGCAGGAAGGCGAGGTCATCGCTGCCGGCGAAGGCAAGTATAAAGAAGACGGCAGCCGTCAGACGCTCGACGTCAAAGCCGGCGACCGTGTGCTTTTCGGTAAATACAGCGGTTCTGAGATCAAGCTCGACGGTGAAGAGTTCATCATCATGCGCGAAGACGAGATCCTCGGCATCATCAACCGTGCTGGAGCTGCTGCGTAGTAAGCGTCAGGCGTTCTCGCATGACCTTACGCATGTCGAATTCACAATTATTTCGCGCCTGAAGGCGTAACTCTTACGAGGAGAAAATCTATATCATGGCAAAACAAGTTATTCATGGAGAAGAATCACGTTCCGCGATTCTACGCGGTGTAAATCAGCTCGCTGACGCTGTAAAGGTGACGCTTGGCCCGAAAGGCCGCAACGTCGTCATCGACAAGAAGTTTGGCTCGCCGACCATCA
>ERZ761609.2083-NODE-2083-length-15648-cov-5.544154_pt1 | contig 15648 bp, 16 predicted proteins | sample MGYA00511163_ERZ761609 | MGnify/ENA primary metagenome ERZ761609 (study PRJEB28899, sample SAMN02445070) | bioreactor sludge metagenome | biome: EBPR sludge | place: Australia: Brisbane, Thorneside Wastewater Treatment Plant | collected 2011-12-16 ... | reverse complement strand
GTCCGACCCGCGCCACCTTCAGCGGATAGCCGATGTTGTCGCGCACCGTCATGTGCGGATAAAGCGCGTAGTTCTGGAACACCATCGCCACATTCCGGTCGCGCGGGTGCAGGGCGGTGACATCCCGCCCGTCAAACCGCAACGTGCCGGTGGTGATCGCCTCAAGCCCGGCGATCATCCGCATCGTGGTGGACTTGCCGCAGCCCGAAGGCCCCAGCAGCACCAGAAACTCACCGTCGGCAATATCAAGGTCCAGAGGCTTCAGCACCGTGACGGCGCCATAGCTTTTGCCGACCGCTTCAAGGGTGACGCGGCTCATGTCTTATCCTTTTCTGATGATCCACTGGCCGAGGAGCGCCGACAGCAGGGTCGAGACCCAAAGCGGCGCGAAGGGTTCAAGGAACCGCATCCAGAACAGCGAAATGGCGATGAACAGCACGACCGAGATGAAGACGCGGTCGAAGGTGTTGGTCCTGATCGGTAGGAAACCGTTGCGCACGGTCATGGTCTATCCTTTCACGGCGCCGAAGGTCAGGCCGGCCACGATGTGACGCTGCACCAGCGCCAGAACCAGCGCGGCAGGCGCCAGCGTCAGCATGGCCACGGCGGCCAGCTGGCCCCAGTTGGTGCCGGTGACAGTGACAAACTCGGCCAGACCGGTGGTGATCGTCCGCGCCTCGACCGAGGTCAGGGTGGAGGCGAAGAGATATTCGTTCCAGGCAAAGACCCAGGTCAGGATGCCGGTCACGGCCAAACCGGGGCGGGCCAGCGGAAAGATGACGGTGGTCAGCACGGTGAAGGTGCTGGCGCCGTCGACATAGGCCGCCTCGTCCAGCTCTTTCGGGATGGCATCGACGATGCCCTGCAACAGCCAGAACGCGAAAGGCAGGTTGAACACGCAATAAAGCAGGATCAGCCCGATCCGGGTGTCAAACAGCGACCAGTCGCCAAGGCGCAGGCCGGTGAACATCAGGAACAGCGGCAGCAGGAATACCGCGGGCGGGGCCATGCGGTTGGTCAGCACCCAGAAGAACAGGTTGTCCTTGCCCACCAGCGCAAAGCGCGACATCGCATAGGCCGCCAGAAGCGCCAGCACCGACACCAGCACCGCGTTCGACGTGGCAACGATCAGCGAGTTGGTCATGTATTTCTGGAAGGTCGGGTTCGACAGAACCGCCGCATAGTTCTCCCAGGTCATCGCCTGCACATCCAAAAGGAACGAAGGCTTGCCGAACAGGTCGGCCCGGGTGCGGACCGAGACCAGAAACATCCACCAGACCGGCAGCAGGGTCAGCGCCGACATGGCGATCCAGAACAGGAAGGTCAGCAGGCGGGAATAAAGGATACCGCGGTTCACCGGCTTTTCTCCTTCATGCCGGTCATGGCGACGTAGAGAAGCCAGCACATGACAATGGTCAGATACAGCGTGATCAGCGACATGGCCGCGCCATAGCCGTAATCCGTCTTGGGAAAGACCACGCGCCAGATGTGCAGGCCGATGAACCGCGTCTCGGCCCCCGGGCCGCCGCCGGTCAGCATCCAGACCTCATCCACGGTGCGCAGCGCGTCCATCAGCCGGATGAAGATGGTCGTCAGCAAGACGGGCTTCAGGAAGGGCAGCGTGATGTCCCAGAAGATGCGCCATTCGCCGGCGCCGTCGATGCGGGCCTGTTCCAGCGGCTCTTCGGGCAGGTTCGAGAGCCCCGCCATCAGCGTCAGCGTGACGAGCGGCGTCCAGTGCCAGATGTCCATGATCACGACAGTCGCAAACGCCTGATCGGGAAAGCGCGACAGCACATAGCTGATGTCGAACCACTGCTGCATCCAGTGCGGAATGGGCCCCAGCCCCGGCACCGTCATCAGCCGCCAGGTGGCGCCGACCGCAATCGGCGCGATCATCAACGGCAGGGTGTGGATGGTGCGGAACAGGCCCTTCAGGGGCACGTTGCGCATCAGCATCTTGGCCAGGAAGAAGCCGACAAGCAGCTGACTGGCAAGCACGAAAACGGTGAACTTGAAGGTCAGCCACAGCGATTTCAGGAAGGCCGCGTCAAAGACCAGCGCGCGGAAATTCTCGACCCCGGCAAAGCGCGGCTCGGGGTTGGCGGCAAAGGTGTTCCAGTCCAGAAACCCCACCGCCAGCACGTAAAGAAACGGAACCATCCCGGTGATGAACAGGATGAAAAGGGTTGGCGCGATCAGAAGCCATCCCGTGGTCGTGTTGCGCATGGCAGCACCTTCGCATTGCGGCCGCCGGCTGTGGCGGAACAGGTCGGAAGAGGGCCGGCAGCGCCCCGGGAGGCGGCGCTGCCGGCAGGTTGCGGCAGGATCAGTTCCCGCCGTAGCCCAGTTTGGCCATCTCGGCCTCGGCCGCAACGGCGGCCTTGTCCAGCGCCTCTTCCGGGGTCATCGTGCCGACGATGGCCTCATAGATGAACGGCGCCACCACTTCGCGCACCTGCGCGTGGAACGGGAATTCCGGCGCGCCCTTGAACAGGTGGCCCTGCTCTTTCATCATGGTGAAGTAGCCGTCGGCCTTGGCATCCACCTCCATGACCTTGGGGTCATCAAAGGTCGCCTGATGCACCACGCGCGATCCGGCGACGGCCCAATCGGCCTGGACCGAAGGCTGACCGATATACTGCAGCCACAGCAGCGCGGCCTCCTTGTTCTTCGAAGAATGCGGGATGCCGAAGGCGCCGCCGTCATAGTAGCCGATATAGCCTTCACCGGCTTCGGCGGCAGCCATCACGCCTTCATTCATCGGCGGCAGGGCCACGCCGACCTTGCCGACAACGGTCGATTTTTCGGGGTTGGTCGCCACCCAGGCGGCGTTTTCGCCATAGACCCAGCCCTGCGCCGCGCGCCCAGCGGCAAAGGTGGAGGCGACTTCGTCCCAGGTCGAAGCGGTGGCTTCCGGCGGAGCAAGGTCCAGCAGGCCGACCCAGAAGGCCAGCGCCTCTTTCGCCTCCGGCGAGTTCATGCGGCCGCCCTTCTCGACGGTGGCCGCACCCTTGGCCATGTCGATGCCCCAGTCATAGACGCCATAGGTGGGCGCGATCGATTCGAAGAATTCATAGAAGGATGCCGGGTGCCCCGAAGATGCCTGAACCGTGGTGCCCCACAGCTCGTCATTCGGGTCAAGGTTGGCGAAATATTCCGCGTTGTCGCGCCACTGGGCAAAGGTGGTGGCGGGGGCAAGGTCATAGCCATATTTGGCCTTGAAAGCTTCCTTGTGCGCCGGGTCTTCGAACAGGTCCTTGCGGTAGAGATAGACCTTGATGAAGGCCTCCATCGGCACGCCGAAGATATCGCCGTTCTCGCCGCGGAAGTTGTCGATGAAAGTGGTGAATTCCTCGATCTTGAACTCCGGCGCCTGCAGGGACGGATCGGCCTCAAGCGCGTCCGAGATGTTCACCAGGAAATCGCGGGCGAGGTAGGAATAGATGATGTCCTGCTCGATGTAGACGAAGTCATAGATGCCCGAACCGGCCTCCATGTCCTTGATCGCCTTGTCGAACATCTGGTCCCACGAGGTGGTTTCGAATTCCACCTTGATGCCGGTGGCTTCGGTGAACTGCGGCGCAAGAACGTCGCGCACATAGTTGGACGGCGGGGTGCTTTCCGATACGCCGCGAATGGTTACACCCTGCAGTTTCGCACCGGCGTCCGACCAGAAGTCGGCCCGCGCCGGGGCAGTCAGGGCAATGGCAATCGCCGATGAGGCGAGCAACAGCTTCAGCATTTCATTCCTCCCATGTGGGCCTTCTGCGCGGCCCGACGCATTCGTCGAACCCCAGCGCGGGTCCGGCTTTTCCGGACGCTTCACAGCTTGGGGTGCCGCCTGAATACATTTGTGCGTCATGATTCACAAGTGTAAAATACAGGTGTAATCTTTCATTTCCATTTGTTCGAACTTGCGATACACGAAACGCTCAGGGACATTCCGACAGGCCACATGGCCGGGCTAGGACAGGGGAGGCGGATGAACACCACAACAGCGGAAGAGCCCGAATCCTTTCTGGCCGAGGTGTGCTGGCACTACTACGTCAACGAGATGACCCAGCAGGATGTGGCGCGGATCATGGGTGTCACGCGGCTGCGGGTGAACCGGGCGCTGCAGCTGGCCCGCGCCGCAGGTATCGTGCGGATCGAGATCGCCTCACCCTTTGTGGCCCGGCTTGAACTGCAGGCCGAGCTTTGCCGCCGTCTGGACCTGACCGAGGCGGTCTGCGCCCTGGCCGACCCCGAAGAGCATGATTACCACGGCCCGGTCGGTGCCGCTCTGGCGCTGTGGCTGGAGAAGGGCCTGCGTGAGGGACAGTGGCGGTCCATCGGCCTGTCCTGGGGCCAGACGCTGAAAACCGCGATCCAGCGCCTGCCGCGCCTGTCGATCGAGGGGCTGGAGATCGTCTCGATGATCGGCGGCACCTCGCAGGGCGCCAGCTTCAACGCCTTTGGCGTCGCCTCGGCCATGGCCGACCGGCTGGGGGCGAATTATTCACTGTTCTCGGCGCCGATTTTTCTGTCGCCGGGCACCGACCGCGAGACCTTTCTGGCCGAGGGCGCGTTTCAGGCCCATCTGGCGCGGCTGCAGAAGCTGGACCTTGCGGTTCTGGTGGCCGGCGACGTTACCGAACGGTCGTTCCTTGTCTCGATGGGTCTGCCGACCGGCGTGACACCCCGCAATCTGATCGACGCCGGCGCGGTGGGCGATGTGCTGGGCCATTTCCTGAAACCCGACGGCACCGAGATTGACCATCCGATCAGCCGCAGCGCCATCGGCATGGATCTGGAATCGCTGATGAACGTGCCCAATCGGATTCTGGCTGCCGCCGGGGCCCATAAGGTTGACATCATCATCGCCGCCTGCCGCCGGGGGCTGGCGCAGACCCTTGTCACCGACGACGTGACCGCGCGCCTTGTGCTGGAGAAGCTGGGATGACGCCGGCGCTGGTGATCTTCGATTTCGACGGCGTGATTGCCGACAGCGAGATCATCGCCCTGGCCGAGCTTCAGTCCTGTCTGGCCGACCACGGGCTGAACCTGCCGATCGAGACGCTGATCGACCGGTTCCTTGGCGCCTCGCTGGCCAGCATCACCGCCGCGCTGGCCGACCATACCGGCGCCCCGGTGCCCGAGGATTTCCGCGAGGCGTGGTATACCCGCCTTTTCGCCCGCTACCGTGCCGAACTGCAGCCGGTTCCGGGGATTGTGGAACTGCTCGACCGGCTTGACCGCGACGGGGTGGATTACTGCATCGCCTCGGGCAGTTCGCACCGGCGGCTTGGCTTTGCGCTTGAATGTCTGGGTCTGACCGGGCGGTTCCGCGGCCGAGCCTTCAGCGCCGACGACGTGACCCATGGCAAGCCCGCGCCTGACCTGATGCTGTTCGCCGCTGCCCGCTTGGGGTGCCCGCCCGAACACTGCATCGTGGTCGAAGATGCCACTGCCGGTGTTCTTGCCGCCATGTCGGCGGGGATGCGCGCCATCGGCTTTGTCGGCGGGCGCCACCTTGCCGACCGAACCGACAGACAGGCCGAGCGCCTGTCGCAGGCCGGAACATCTGCAAACGCCCGGACCCATTCCGAAACCTTCACCCTGCTGTCCCAGTCGCTGCGCCATCCGCGTCCCGCCTGCCGCTGATTCGGACGCCCGGCGCGGCTACAGCGGACTGACTGGGGCTCCGCGATCAGGCCTGCGCCGATATTCCGAAGGCGCAAGAAACGCCCCGCCAGGAGCAGGGTGCCATCAGCGCGACGATCATCCGCAATGCCGGTGTGCGCCGGCGCGGCAAACGGTCCGGGGCTTGAGCCGGCAGCGCGGCGGCGGAACAGGCGGCTGACGCCGAAGCCGAGGATGGGCAGCAAAGCCGCCAGCAATGCCGCCACGCCGTTCCTGCCGCCGACAGCAATCACTTCGCGCGTGAAGCCGGCTGCCGGAGACTCGATCACAAGACGCCCCGGCCCCTCTGGCACCACAACAGCAAAGGCCTCGATGTCGGCTGTCTCTCCCGGCCGGACGGGCCGAACCGTATAGCCGAAGCCCGATGAACTGGTCTGCTCGACCTTGAAGCTGTCACGGCCAAGGGACCCGCCAACGGCCGTGGTTTCAAGCGTCGGCACGTCCGATGAACGACGCCGGACCCAGATGTCGCGGCCCGGAACCGCGCTGGCCTGCGGCGAGACGACCGCAAGGTAGTCCGTCTCTCTGAACCGGCTCGCCTCGGCAAGCGTCAGGTAGAAGGTGCTTCCGGCGCGGGCATAGATCCGCGATGCGGTGCTGTTCGACGGCAGCGGGCGGGTCCAGCGTTCTTCGGGCAGGATGTCGGCCACAAGAGCCGCCGATCCTTCGGCCGCGATCACCCGCAACCCGCGTTCCGTCCCGGGGACAACTTGCCCTTCAGCCATCAGCGACATCCGATAGGCGCCGGGGGCAAGTGCCACGCGAAAGCCGGCGGCGGGTTGGGTCACCAGACGCAGGCTTGGTTTGGGTGGCGCGGCGGGCACCTCAACCGGATCGGTCGAACCCGCCCTGGCCGCGTCAAGAAGCGCGCGTTCATATGCGGCCTCTGCCCGCTGCGCCTCGACGAACCTGCGGTTGAAATCCCGTTCTTCCTGAACATAGGCAGAATGAGCGGCCAGCGCCGTATCACCCCAGAGCAGGCGGCCGTTGCCGTTGACCACACCCTGAGGGTATTCGATCACATAAGGCAGCTGCTCAATCTCGGAAACGAAGCGGCCGTCCTGCTCGATTTGCAGCTTGCCGGCGACATCATCCTTCTGGCGTTCGAAGTCGACATAGACCTGCCGTGAGAGGGGCCAGTAATACTCCTGCGTGCGGAGGAAGGTGATCACGCTGTCTTCACCTGCCATCAGCGTCATTTCGGTTCGGTCAGAGGGCAGGAACATCTCGGTGAACTGAAAACCGTCCCAGACCCGGCCACTGACCACAACGACTTCGCGCCGTTCCGGGTCAAGCGCCAGCGCGGGGGATGCGAGAAGCAGCCAGAGCAGCAGGGCACGCATCATCGCAATGCCCCCCGCAGATGGCCGATCCCCGCGGCCAGCAGAAGCAGCACCGCAGCCTGCGCCAGCGAAGCCCCGGCCTGCGCCAGATCAAGCGGCACCTGCAGGGCCAGCGATTGCACCGGCAAGGCAAGCTGCGTCGCAGGTGAGGCCAGCCCGAGGACCGGGGCAGCAATATCAAGTGCATGGCGCAGATAGAGGGACGCAAGGCTCATCTGGTCGACAGTTTGTGACGAAAGGATGCCCCGCGCGATTTCAACCAACGCCAGAAGCCCGACAAGGATCAGGAAGCCAACCACGGCGGCGCGCACCGTTCCAGAACCGGCGCCAACCGCCAGACCCAGCGCCATGACTGGCAGGGCAAACGCCGGAATCAGCGCCAGCCCCCGCAGTTCCTCAGGCCCGATGACGCCGGCGCCCAGCGGCTGCGCGATGGCAAGGTAGACGGCATAGATCAGGACCAGCAGCAGCAGAACGGCAAGCTCAACCACAAACTTGGCGGCGATGATCGCGCCCCAGCCCACCGGCCCGGTCAGAAGCACCTCAAGCGTGCGGTGCTCACGCTCCCACGCCATCGCGGCGGCAAGCCGCAAACCAAGCACCAGCCCCAGGAAGATCACCACGGCCGCGTTCAGGGCCAGAAGGGGATCGGTCGTGACAATCACCGATTCCGTCCGGAACGAGCACAGGAAGCCCACGCCGTAAAGCCAGGCCATCAGGCAGGTCGCGCTGGACACCGCCCAGAACCACACCGATGCCAGCCGGAAGCGCAGCTCGCGCCATGCAAGAAGCGCAGTCGTTGACAGGGGTCCGGGCGGGGTCAGCGCGCCGCGCATCAGAACACCGTGCGGATCAGACCGCCGTCGATGCGCAAGGCCGCGCCGTTGACGATGCCGGTTCGGGCCGACCCAAGGAATGTCACGAAATCCGCCACTTCCTGCGGGGTGGACAGGCGCTGGATCAGCGATGTCGGACGGTTCTCGGCCACGAACCGGCGCTGCGCCTCGGCCTCGGGAACGCCGGGATAAAGGCCCGCGATCAGGGTGGCCACACCTTCGGTGGCACAAGGCCCGGGCAGGACCGAATTGACGGTTACATTGCTGCCCTTGGTCGTTTCAGCCAGATTGCGCGCCAGCGACAGCTGCATCGTCTTCGTCGCGGAATAGGCGGGCATTTCCGGCGCGGGGTTGATGCCGCTTTCCGAGGCCATGAAGATCACCCGGCCGGAATTGCGCGCCAGCATCTTTGGAATGTAATGCCGCGCCAGCCGCACGCCGGACATCACGTTGACCTCGATCAGGTCGTACCAGCGGTCATCCGCCGCCTTGTAGATGTCGACGGCCTCGTAAATGCCAAGATTGATGACCAGCACATCCACGTCGGGGCAGTTGCGGATCAGCTCTTCGCAGCCCTCGGCCGTGCCGCTGTTTCCCACGGCCTGTTCAAGAACTGCCCCCGGGATCGTGGCGGCAATGCGTCGGGCGGCGTTGCTGACACTGTCGGCCGAGCGGCCGTTGACCACAACCGTCGCGCCTTCGGCCGCCATGGCCTGTGCGATGGCAAAACCCAAACCCCCAGTCGAGGCGGTCACCAGACAGCGCTTTCCTTTGTAGCCAAGGTCCATCGGTCAATCTCCGTTGGCAGGGCGCGGCCCTGCGAGGGTCAGAAACAGGTCTTCCAGCGTGTGCTGGCGCGCGGTGACCGAAAGCGGGGTCAGTCCCGCCGCAATCAGAATGCGGGCGATTTCCGCCCGCCGATCCTGCAGGTTGTCGGCAGGCCGCGACAAGCGGATCGTGGCCTGCCGGGGGCCGGTCGCGGTAACATCGGCAATGCCTGCGACCGTCGCCAAACCTGCCCGGATTTCGTCCGCCGCCTCGGCGGTTTCGACGATCAGCCCGTCTGACATCGCTTCGGCGGGCAACAGGTCAGACGGGCTTCCCGCAGCGATCACCCGCCCCTGCGACATGAAAATGATCGCGTCGCAGACCCGCTCGATCTCGGCCAGCTGGTGCGAAGAGAACAGAAGCGTCGTCCCGGCATCGCGCATCTCGCGGAAGATATCGCGCATGTCGGCAACGCCGCGCGGATCAAGGCCCAGAGTCGGTTCGTCAAGGATCAGGAATTCGGGCGCATGCAGCATCACGCGGGCAAGGCTTGCGCGTTGCTGCATCCCGCGGGAATAGCTGCCCATCGGCCGGTCGGCCGCCTGAGCCAACCCAACACGATCCAGCACCTCTTCCACCTGACGGCCGGGGTTGGGCACCCCATGCAACTGTGCGAAAAGCGCAAGATAGGACCGCGCCGTCATTTCCCCGTAAAGACTGGGTTTCTCCTGCAGATATCCTATCCGCAACCGCGCGGCTGGTGAGGGTTTCGCCGTGCCGAACAACTCGATCCGGCCGGCATCCGGCGCCATCAGGCCCATGATCATCGTCATCACGCTGGTCTTGCCTGCGCCGTTCGGCCCAAGGAAACCGACAATCTGCCCCTGCCCCACGGTCATGCCGACGTCGTCCACCACGCGGCGGCCGCGGAAGGCCTTGGTCAGACCGGAAATCGAAAGGACGGGCGCGGACATGACCTAGAACGGCAGCGGAATGATGTAGAGGCGGACCAGATTGACGACAATCATGATGACCGTCGAGAACAGCAGAAACTCCATCGGAAAGCCCAGAACTTTCGCGCGGTCGTTCCACAGTTTCAGCGCGACGATCAGCACGACCGCGATCAGGTTCGCGGGCCAGGGCTCCAGATTGCCCGCCATGGCCGTACAGGAACCCAGCTGGAACGCCAGGATGAAGAGAAGGATGACCCAACTTTTCATGCCCGCGCCTCCCGTCCGCTTGCCGCCGCCTGGGCGAGGGTGTGCCCCGTCCCGGGATCGAAGAGATAGACCCACGAGGGATCAAACCGCATGGCCAGCCGCGTGCCTTCGGTCTTGCCAAGATGCGCGCTCTCGGTGGTCGAGGTGCGCGTCGTCACCTCGCAGGAGCCCGACCGCAGGACATACAGATTCTCGGCACCGGTCGGTTCGAACGAGTAAAGCTCGACCTCAATCGGGTGGCCGGCCTGCCCCGGCGCGCCCACGGTGATATGTTCGGGCCGGATACCCAGCCGCAGCTTTCGCCCCGCCCGCAGATCGTTCGCCGAAAGCCAGGCCTGATCCAACGCCACGCGGAACGCACCGCAATCGGCGACCGCGCCCTGGTCCGAGGCGGCAAGTGTGCAGTCCAGCACGTTCATCTGCGGCTCGCCCACGAAGGTTGCCACGAACTCGGTCGCCGGACGTTCGAAGATCTCGCGCGGGGCAGCGAATTGCAGCATCTCACCATCCTTCATGACGATGATCCGGTCGGCCATCGTCATGGCCTCAAGCTGGTCGTGCGTGACGAAGATGGTCGTCGTGCCGATGGTTTTCTGGATATGCTTCAGCTCTGACCGCATCTGCCCGCGCAACTGCGCATCCAGATGCGACATCGGTTCATCCATCAGAAAGATGTCGGCATCGCGCACCAGCATCCGGGCGATGGCCACGCGCTGCAGCTGCCCTGCCGAAAGCTGATCGGGTTTCCGTTGCAGGATCGCCTCGATCTGCATGGTCCGGGCCACCTCGCCCACCTTGGCAGCGATGGTGCCCCTGTCCATCTGCCGGACCTGCAGCGGATAGGCGATGTTGCCGAAAACGGTCATGTGGCGGTAAAGGCCGTAGTCCTGAAACACCATGCCGACATTGCGGTGCCGCGGGCGCAGGAAGGTGACATTGCGGCCGCCGATCTCGATCCGGCCCGAGGACGGCATCTCAAGCCCGGCGATCATCCGCAGTGTCGTGGTCTTGCCACAGCCCGAAGGGCCGAGAAGAAAGATGAACTCTCCATCGTTGACGACGATGTTCACGTCGTGGACGGCACGGAAACTGCCGAACTCTTTGTTCAGCATGGATATGGTCAGGTCAGCCATGGCAGGATGCTCCGGTCATTTTTTCGCCACGCCCTGGCTCAGGCCGTTGATCAGATGCCGCTGCATCACAAGGACGAAGAGGATCAGCGGCGCGGTGATCAGCACCACGGCAGCGCCCAGCACGTTCCATTCGATGTTGGCGCCGATGGAATAGGCCATGATCGCGGGCGGCATGGTCTTGGCTTCGGTCGAGGTCAGGAATGTGGCAAAGGCAAATTCGTTCCACGACAGGATCATCACGAAGATCGCCGTGGCAGTGATCGAGGGCATCATCAGCGGCAGCGTCACCTTGCGGAACGCCTGAAACCAGGTGTCGCCGTCCACCATGGCCGATTCCTCATAACGGCGCGGAATGTCGCGGAAATAACCCGTCAGCATCCACACGACGAATGGCAGCTGCATGGCGGTGTAAAGAATGATCAGCCCCGGCAGGGTATCGAGCAGCTTCAGCGTCTGGAAGGTCACGAAGATCGGGATCAGCACCGCCACGGGCGGCATCATCCGGTTGGTCAGCACCCAGAAGGACACATCATCACGGCCGACGAAGTCATAGCGCGCGATGGCATAGGCGCAGAACATGCCGATGGTGACCGAGAAGAAGGTGGAACTGACCGACACGATCAGGCTGTTCATGAAGTTCTTCATGATCCCCTTGTTGTGGATCAGAAGCTCAAACGCCTCCAGCGACGGCGTGAATATCCACTGTGGCGTCGCCGACGCGGCCGAAGCCTTGTCCATGAACCCCGTCATCACCATCCACAGATAGGGCAGGACGTTCAGGACGCAGACGCCGATCAGGATCAGATAGACCCACCAGTTCCGCTGGACCGGCGCGGCGTCGGGCGAGGTTATGCGGGTGTCGATGCCGGACATGGGTTGCTCCTTACTCGGCTGCTTCGGTGCGGGACCGGAAGACCCGGATGAAGACAAAGCTCATCACGATGATGATCATCATCATGATCAGCGAGATCGCCGCCGCCTTGGACGCATCAAAGAACTCAAGCCCGGTCTTGGTCAGGTACAGGTTCAGCGTGGTGGTGGCGTTGCCGGGGCCACCGCGCGTCATGATCACGATCAGCTCGTAAGTGCGGAAGGCATCCATCGTGCGGATCACCACGGCAATCAGGATGGCCGGGCGCAGCAGCGGCATGGTGATCGTCCAGAAGACCCGCCAGGACGAGGCGCCGTCGATCTCGGCCGCCTCATAGGGCTGACGCGGGATTGACGCGAGGCCAGCCGCCATCATCAGGAACATGAAGGGCGTCCATTCCCAGACATCGACGAAGATCAGCGTCTGGAAGGCGATGGCGGGGTGCGAAAGGAAGGGAACCTCGCCCAGCCCGAACCATGAGGTGACGGCCGAGGAATAATAGGTCATCAGACCCGCGCCCGGATAGAACATGTAGCGCCAGATCAGCGCGGCGACCAAAGGCGGCAGGATCATCGGGATCAGGATCAGGAGCTGCATGACCGATACGCCGCGCAGCTTGCGCTGGAACAGCAGCGCAAGGCCAAGGCCCAGCCAGAATTCGATGAAGACGGCCTGAAGGGTGAACCAGATGGTCGTGCGGAAGGCGTGCCAGAACGCCGGGTCCTGGATCACCGACTGGTATTGGTAAAGGCCGACGAAGAAGCGCGGAATGAAGGGTTTGGACAGGATGACATTCTGCCCGGCGATCCACAGCGCATAAAGGAAAGGGTAAATCCCGATGGCGAACAGGATGATCAGGGTCGGGGCCATCAGCACCCACGGGAACACCCTGCGGTTCGACGGCCCGAACCGTTTCGCAAGGCCGCGACGGCGGGCGGGCGGGCGATGCGATATCTCGGCGTTGCTCATCGACACTTCCTTGGTTCAGGTGTTTGCGCAGATGCTCCGGAGCCACGGGAGCTGATGGCTCCGGAGAGGTGCTGACCCCCGGCAAGGGGTCGGCTGCGTGTCAGTTCCACTCGGACGGCAGACGGTCGTAGTAGGTCAGATCGCGCCACAGCTGTTTGGGCAGGTCGGTGCGGCCCGGGATGTAGTAGCCGCCGCGCTTCATCGCCTCAGTCATCGCCGTTTCCATGTTGGCGGCGGCCGTCGCGGCATCAATCTCGCCGATCCAGACGCGGCTGCCTTCCTGACCCATGATGTCCGAGATCTCGGCCCATTCCGGGATGCGTGCGCGCTCATCGGGGTTGGTCGTCGTCAGCATGAAGTCATAGACCGGGATCCACCACGGCTGGAACTTGGCCAGCGTTTCGGACTTGTAGGTCGAATGCCGCGACGGGCCTGCGCCGAATTCGGTCGCGCGTTCCTGGATTTCCTTCGAGGTCACCCACTGCACGAAGACCCATGCAGCTTCCTTGTTCTTCGAGTCCTTCGACATGCCGAAAGACCAGGCGCCGAACCACGGGTCAATCACGCCATGCGGGCCGGCCGGGGTGTGCAGATGCACGTTCTTGCCGGCAACCGTGGCCTGCGCAGCCGGGTCTTCGAAGAAGCCGTTGATGAAGTCCTGATAGTTCCAGGTCCCGAAGGCGCCGCCGGCCTGATAGACGGCCGTTGCTTCGCCGATACCCCAGTTGGCGCTGTCGGCGGGCATGAACTCTTTCAGCTTCACGAAATAGTCGATCGACGCCACCGTGTCGGGGTTGTTGATCGTGATCTTCCAGTCCTTGTCGAGGTATTCGTTGCCGACGTTCTCGGGCTTCTGGAAGGCATAGAGGTATTGCAGCCAGGTCACGCCCCAGAACCAGCGCCCCGGTACATTGGCAAAGCCGATGACGCCGGATTCCGGGTTATGCACCTTCTTCGCCGCATCATACATGTAGTCGGTGTTGAACTCGGGCGAGAAGCGGTCGGGCAGCTTGAAACCCGCCTGTTCCGCCAGATCGGCGCGGAAGGTCGTGCCCACCGGGCCTGCGCCCAGCGGAATGGTGTAAAGCGTATCGTTGAAGACACCCGTGCCCGAGATGACGCGCGGCAGGAAGTCGTCGATGTCATAGCCCGCGTCGGTCAGACCCTCGTTCTTGACATAGGGCATCAGCGGATCAAGAAAGCCCGCGGCGGCATATTCGGCCAGCCACATCACGTCGACCGCATACAGGTCATAGGCGCCGGTGCCCTGCTGCATCTCGACCAGCGACTTCTGGCGATACTGGTCGAAGGGAATCTCGTCGACGATGACCTTGATCCCGTACTTCTCTTCGAACTCGGGGATGAATTTGCCAAGGGCGGCGAACTGCGGCATCGACGGCTGCAGGAAGCGCACCTCGGTTCCGGCCAGCGCCTTCTGGGCCTCAGTCCGGGTGTCGTCCTGAGCGTAAGCCGGCGGAACCGCCAGCGGGATGATGGTGGCGGCCGTCAGGACGGCGCGACCGAAATCTTTCAGTTTCATGTTTCTCCTCCTCTGGTGGTGTCTGTCTCTCCCTGACGCCAGTCGGCCGAAGGGCCTCAGGCGGAGGGGCGTTCGGTGAATTGCGCCTGGCGCAGCGTGCGGCCCGAAACCGGGTCAAAGAGGTAAATGAAGTCGCGGTGGACGCGGAAAGCGATGGGCGCACCGATGGTTTCGGGGTAGTGCCGCGCCGCATCGACCGTCGTCATGACGCGCACGGGCGTTCCGCCGGCGTCGATGTCGAAGATGACCCTGCTGCCAAGGGTCTCGACGGCGAAGATCACGCCTTCGACCCGGCCTTCGATGGTTTCACCCGCAGGCGAAAGGGAAATCTGCTGCGGCCGGACGCCGAGAACGACATCCTGAGGCAAGGGCTCGCCGCGGGACAACCAGCCTGCATCGACCGGAACTCTTGAGGTTCCGATCACCAGAAAGCTCTGGCCCGCCTCCTGCAGCACCCGTGCCGGCAGGGTGTTCATCACCGGCTCACCGATGAAGGTTGCCGCGAACTGCGTGGCCGGACGGTCGAACAGATCCTGCGGGGCGGCGATCTGTTCGATCCGGCCCTTGTTGATCAGCACGATCCGGTCGGCCATCGTCATGGCCTCAAGCTGATCGTGGCTGACGTAAAGCATCGTCGCCCTGAAGTCCCGCTGAAGGCGCTTGAACTCGACCCGCATGCGCGCGCGCAGCTGGGCATCAAGATGTGAAATCGGCTCGTCCAGAAGATAGCAGTCGGCCTCGCGGACCAGCGCACGCCCGATGGCAACCCGCTGCTGCTGGCCGCCGGAAAGCTGCGACGGCCGCCGGTCCATCAGCTTTTCGATCTGCAGGACGCCGGCCACCTCGGCAATGCGGTCCTTCATGGCGGCCTCGGCCATCTTCCGGATGCGCAGCGGATAGGCGAGGTTCTCGAAGATCGACAGGTGCGGGAACAGGGAATGCTTGTCGTAGACCATGGCGACGTTCCGGTCGCGCGGGGTCAGGTCGGTCACGTCCCGCGCGCCGATCCGGATGTGCCCGGCAGAAGCATCTTCCAGACCCGCGACCAGACGAAGTGTCGTCGTCTTCCCCGCCCCGGACGGACCCAGCAGAAAGACCGCTTCCCGGTCCGCGACATCGAAACTGATGCCGGCCACGGCGACGTGGCCATCCTTGAAAGTCTTCTCCAGCATCTGGATGCGCAGTTCGGCCATGCGTCAGACCCGGCAGACGATGACAAGGGCGAAAACGGAGAGCGGCATTCTTCGGGGCCTTCCGACGCTGACACGCGACCGCCTTTGCCC
>ERZ761609.2081-NODE-2081-length-15677-cov-8.139227_pt1 | contig 15677 bp, 12 predicted proteins | sample MGYA00511163_ERZ761609 | MGnify/ENA primary metagenome ERZ761609 (study PRJEB28899, sample SAMN02445070) | bioreactor sludge metagenome | biome: EBPR sludge | place: Australia: Brisbane, Thorneside Wastewater Treatment Plant | collected 2011-12-16 ... | reverse complement strand
AGTCGGGTCGCCGGTAGGTGTAAGGACAGCGTTCGGGAAAGGAACGCGCACATGACCAACATCGGCATCGCGGGGATTGGCACGTACTTCCCGCCGACAATCGAAACTGCCGCTGACCTCGCGGAACCGACCGGCATCCCCGAGTGGGTGCTGCGCGACAAGATGGGCATCCAGCAGCGGCACGTGGCCGACGACGCCAACAGCGTGACGCACATGGCATCCCAGGCGGCGCTGGCAGCGCTGGCCGACGCCGGCGTCGACGCGGCGCAGGTCGGCGCGGTGATCTCGCACGGCAGCGAACACAAGGATCACGTCGTGTGGAACGCCGCCGCCAAGATTCAGCACAACATCGGCGCGGTCAACGCCTACGCGTTTGAGCTGTACGCGCTGTGCGCCGGCGCGCCGATCGCCATGAACGTCGCGCGCGGCATGGTGGCGCAAGATCCGGGGTTGAAGTACGTCATGCTGGCCGCCGGCAGCCGCGAGAACGACCTGATCAACCTGCAGAATCCGCGTTCGCGCTTCATGTTCAACTTTGGCGCGGGCGGCGGCGCGATGCTGCTCGAGCGCGACGCGACGCGCAACCTGATCCTCGGCGCGTCAGCCATCACTGACGGCAGCCTGTCGGAAACCGTCATCCTGACGCCGGACGCGGTCGGCGACGGTCAGCCCGAGATCGTCGGTGAGGTGCGCGGACGGCTCGACGTGACCAACGGCGAGTACATGGAGCAGCGCCTCGGCGAAACGTCGCTGCCGAACTTCACCCGTGTGATCCGGGAGGCGGTCGAGCGCGGCGGCGCGTCACTGGACGACGTGCGCTTCCTCGGCATCACGCATATGAAGCGCTCGTTTTACCTGCAAATACTCGAGTCGGTCGGCCTGACCGCCGAGCAGTCGGTCTATCTCGAAGATTACGGTCACGTTCAGAGCGTCGATCAGGTGCTGACGATCCAGTTGGGTCTGGCGCAGGGCAAGATCAAACCCGGCGATCTGATCGTGCTGGCGGGCGCGGGAACCGGCTACACGTGGAGCGCGGTCGCCGTCCGCTGGGGATAAAGTCACGTGCCGGTGTCACTTGTTCAGCAGCACACCGGCCATTTGTAGTGAAGAATGTTTTGAGGTCGCTGAAGTATGATTCTGGCATCTGATTGGGTCGCGTTTCACGCCGACCGCACGCCCGAACGCACCGCCCTACTTGACGAGTACAGCGGGCGGCGCTTCACCTACGGTGATCTACACGCGCGTGTTGATTGGCTGGCCGGTTATTTGCGGCGCGAATGGCATCTGCGCGCAGGCGACGTCGTCGCGCTGCTCGCCAAGAACTCGACCGACTACTTCGAAGTACAGTTCGCCTGCTGGCGGCTGGGTGCGATCCTGCTGCCGCTCAACTGGCGGCTGACGGCTCCCGAACTGCTGTTTATCCTGAATGACTCCGGCGCGCGCGGCCTGATCTACGACGCGGAGTTCACCGGCATCGCACCGGCACTCATGGAAGGTTCGTCCATGAGCCACCGCCTGCGCATCGACGTCAGCGGCTTCGCGCCGGACGACGCCCCCGCCTACGAGGACGCGCTCAGCGCGGGACTCGGCGGCGTGGTCATGAACCCGCAGACGACGCACGACACGCCCGTGATCATCATGTACACCGCTGGCACGACCGGCCATCCCAAAGGCGTACTCATCACCCACGGGATGATGCTCTACAACGCGATCAACATCAGCACGCCGACCGGCCTCAGCTATATGAGCCGCCAGTACGTCGTGCTGCCAACCTTCCACATCGGCGGTCTGAACCTGTACGCCAACCCGCTGATCCACAACGGCGGCTCGTGCATCGTCGCCCGCCAGTATGATCCAGGGCGCGCGCTGCAGGTGCTCAGTCAGCCGGAATACGAGGTGACGCACTTCTTCGGCGTCCCCGCGATCTACCTGTTCCTGAGCCAGCATCCCGACTTCGACCGCACCAACCTGTCGCGCATCCAGTCGTGGGGCTGCGGCGGCGCACCGCTGCCCGTCGCCCTGCTCGAAAAGTATGCCCGGCGCGATATCATCATTCAGCTTGGCTTCGGCATGACCGAGACCAGCCCGACCGTCTTTCTGAACGACAAACACCGCGCGCTGAAGAAACCGTCGTCGGTCGGCAAGCCGTTGATGCATACCCGCGTGCGCGTCGTTGACGAACACTTCGCGGACGTCGCGCCCGGCGAGATCGGCGAGGTCGTCATCAGCGGCCCGAACGTCACGCCCGGGTATCACAACCGGCCGGAAGCCAACGCCAACAGCTTCACCGTCGACGGCTTCGGCAGCCGCTGGCTTCACAGCGGCGACGCCGGAACGGTCGATGAAGAAGGCTGCATCTACATCGTTGACCGCTACAAGGACATGTACATCAGCGGCGGCGAGAATGTGTATCCCGCCGAGGTCGAGCAGGTGCTGTTCCAGATCGACGGCGTGGCCGATGCCGCCGTGATCGGCGTCCACGACGACCGCTGGGGCGAATCCGGCATGGCGATCCTCGTCCTGCGCGAAGGCGCGACGGTCGCGCCAGATCAGGTGATTGCCCACTGTACGCGCTGCCTCGCCAAGTTCAAAGTACCCAAACACGTTGCCTTTATCGACGCCCTGCCGCGCAATGCCGCGGGCAAGGTGCTGAAGCGCGTCCTGCGTGAGCAGTTTGCGCCCCCTCACGAATCGTCCACGAGTAAGGAGACTTCGTCATGAGCCAGATCCCGACCCTGCCCGGAATCACCGCCGAAACGGTGACGACCGCCCGTATCAGCACGCGCGTGCTGACGGCCGGTGATCCGTCCGGCGTGCCGGTGCTGTTCATCCACGGCAACGCCTCGAACGCCACCTACTGGGAAGAAGTCATGCTGGCGCTGCCGGCGGGCTTCCGGGCGATCGCCTACGATCAGCGCGGCTTTGCTGAAGCTGACCGCAGCGCCAGGATCCACGCGACGCGCGGCACCGGCGATTTCGCCGACGATGCCTTCGCCCTGCTCGATACGCTTGGCTATGAGAAGGCGCACGTCGTCGGTCATTCGATGGGCGGCTCGGTCGTCTGGCGCATGATGATGGACGCATCCGAGCGTATGCTGACCGTTACCGTGGTCGCGCCCGGATCGCCTTACGGCTTCGGCGGCACCAAAGGGATTGACGGTGAACTCTGCTACCCGGACGCAGCCGGCTCGGGCGCGGGCATCGTCAGCGCCGAATTCGCCAAGCGCATCGCTGAAGGCGACCGCGGCAGCGACAGCCCGACCTCACCGCGCAACGTCATGCTGGCGCACTACTTCAAGCCGCCGTTCAAACCGGCGCGCGAAGAAGAACTGCTGTCCGGCATCCTGTCGGAATACGTCGGGCCGGATGAATACCCGGGCGATTTCGTCGCGTCGGCCAACTGGCCGATGGTCGCGCCCGGCGTGTGGGGCGTCAACAACGCGCTGTCACCGCTGTACCGTGGCGACGTCAGCCTGATCTGGACGGCCATCAACAAGCCGCCGGTGCTGTGGGTACGCGGCGCAGATGACCAGATCGTCAGCGACAATTCGCTGTACGAGATGGGCACGCTCGGGCAGTTGGGCTTCGTCCCCGGCTGGCCGGGTGCAGACGTCTACCCGCCGCAGCCCATGGTGAGTCAGGTACGGTCGGTGCTGGATCGCTATGCCGATCACGGCGGCGTCTACAGCGAACTGGTGATCGCGGATGCCGGTCACACGCCCTACATCGAGAAACCGGACGAATTCAACGCCGCGCTGCACCGGCACCTAGGAGCCTAGCGCCTCATGTACATCGGGGATTATCTGGGGCGGCGCGCGCTGTACACGCCCGACAACCTCGCGGTGGTCGATGCGGGCAAAGTCCCGCATCGCACCTTCACCTACCGCGAACTGAACCACCGCGCCGATCGCTTCGCCAACTGGCTGCGCGACGGGGCCGGCGTCCAGAAGGGCGACCGCGTCGCGGTGCTGGCGCACAGCGGAGTCGAAGTCCTCGATACGTTCTTCGCCTGCGGCAAGCTGGGCGCGGTCATGGTGCCGTTCAACTGGCGGCTCCACTGGCGCGAACTGGCGGCGCTGATCGAGCGGACGACGCCGCGCGTACTGGTGTATTCGGACGAGTTCCTGCCGGCGGTCGAGCACATCGCCAGGCAGCCCGGGCTGGTCGAGCATTTCGTCCACATCGAAGGGCGCGGCGTCCTTAACAGCCGCAGCTTCGAAAAGACGTTGAGCGACTCGCTGCTGCGGCCGGTCACCACCGAGGACGTCACCGAGGAAGACATCGCCTGCCTGATCTTCACCGGCGGCACGACCGGCCTGCCCAAAGGCGCCAAGATCAGCCACCGCATGATCGGCTGGAACACGCTCAACACGATCATCCATGACCTGCAGCACGGCGATGTGACCGTCAACACCTTCCCGTTGTTTCATACCGGCGGCCTGCTGGTCTACACCCTGCCGCTGATCATTCTCGGCGGCACGGTGATCCTGACGCGCAAGTTCGACCCGGAGCAGGTGCTCAACCTGATCGAGGACTACGCCGCGACGTTCTACGCCGGCGTGCCGACCATGTATCAGATGCTGACCAACGCGCCCAACTGGGAGTCGGCTGACTTGTCGACGCTGCGTTTTTGCACCAGCGGCGGCGCGCCCTTGCCCGTGTATCTGGTCGAGAAGTTCCAGCGCGAAAAGGGCGTCCAGTTCAAGCAGGGCTTCGGCATGAGCGAGTTCGGGCCGGGCGTGTTCGCGCTCGCGCCGGAGGACGCCATCCGCAAGGCTGGCAGCATCGGCCGCCCGAATTACTTCGTCGACGCCCGCGTCGTCGACGAGGACAACCAGCCCGTGCCGCCGAACACCATCGGCGAACTGGTGCTGCGCGGCCCGTCGATGTGCTCCGGCTATTTCAACGATGACGAATCCAGCGCCGCCGCCGTTGATGGCGAGGGCTGGTTCCACACCGGTGATCTGGCCACCGCCGATGAAAACCTGTACTTCATGATCGTGGATCGCAAGAAGGACATGTTCATCAGCGGCGGCGAGAACATCTATCCGGCGGAGATCGAACACGTGCTGTACCGGCATCCGGCCGTCGAGATGTGCGCCGTGATCGGCGTGCATGACGTCCGCTGGGGCGAGGTCGGCAAGGCGTTCATCGTCGTCAAGGCCGGTCACGCGGTGACCGAGGATGAACTCAAGGCCCACATGCAGCATTATCTGGCCGGCTACAAAGTGCCGCGCTACGTGGAATTCCGCGACGAACTGCCGATTTCGGCGGCGGGGAAGATCCTCAAGCGCGCGCTGGCCGGTGAACAGCAGAAGGAGTAAACGCATTATGCCTGTCAAAGTCGGGGACAGCGCCAGCCGCACCCGTCAGCTTGGGGATCACGAGATCCGCCTGTTCGCCGAAGCAACCGGCGACACCAACTCGATCCATCTGGATGAGGCCTTTGCCGCGACGACGCCCTTCGGGCGGCGCATCGCGCACGGCATGCTCACCGCCGGCCTGATTTCCGCGGTGCTCGCCAACGACCTGCCCGGCCCCGGCACAATCTATCTGGGGCAGGAGGTCAAGTTCAAGGCGCCGGTGTTCGTGGATGACACGATTACCGCCCACGTCGAGGTGATCGCTTACCGCGAGGACAAGCGCATCGCCACGCTCAAGACGTGGTGCACCAATCAGGACGCCAAAGTGGTTTTGGAGGGCGAGGCCGTCGTCATCGCACCGGCCTAGCCTTTTGAAAAGTTTTCGCCAAGTATCGCCTTTTTAGGAGGAGCAATGTCCCGTAAAGCTTTGTTGATCGTCTTCGCCCTGCTGCTTGCGCTGGTCGGCGTGAGCGGCGCTCAGGACGGTGAGCCGCTCGTGATCGGTGTGGTCACGGATCAGACTACCGGCCTCGCCATCTACGGCTACGAACTCGAGTTTGGCTTCAAGCTCGGCATCCTGTACGAACTGGGGATCGACCCGACCGAGTACGAGTCGATTGATGCCGCCCTGTCGGAAGCCGTCGCTGGCGGCCGCCCGATCGAAATCAAGGTCGTCAACTACGAAGGCGACACTGACCGCGCGGTCAGCCTCGCCCGTGAGTTGATCGAAGTCGACGGCGCCGAGATCCTCGTCGGCGCGCCCAGCTCAGGCGTGACCATCGCCCTGCAGCAGGTCGCCGCGGACAACGAAGTGCTGCTGTTCGCCGCCCCCGGCGCGTCGCCGGCCATCACCGGCGCGGGCTTCAATCCCAACACCTACCGCGTATGCCGCAACACCGTTCAGGACTCGCTGGCGCTGGCGGCCTTCGCCGCTGAAGGACTCGGCCAGAAGTGGGTGATCCTCGCGGCGGACTATGACTTCGGTCGTTCGTCGGCGGTCGCGTTCGAAGCGACGCTGGCGGCCTTCGGTGTCGAGTGGGTGCAGGCGCCGATCTACGCGCCTCTGGAGACCACCGACTTCACGCCTTACCTGCAGGAAGTGCTGAACAGCGGCGCCGAAGTGCTGCTGCCGATCTGGGCCGGTGACGGCGCGGTCACGCTCTACCAGCAGATCAACGAACTGGGTGTCGATGACTCGGTGATCGTCGTCGGCGCGTTCAACTCCAACGACGTGGTCGCCTTCGCCAGCACCGACGCCAACATCGGCAACGTGTCGTGGATCGTGTATCACTACACCTTCCCGCAGACTGAAGCCAACGACTGGCTGGTCGAGAAGCACCAGGCGATCTATGCCGACTATCCCGACCTGTTCACCGAGTGCGGTTTCGCGACGGCGCAGGCCATCGTGAAGGCGGTCAACGGTTCTGAAGGCGCAACCCTGCCGGAAGATCTCGCCCCGCAGCTTGAAGGCATGACGATCGAATCCGCCAAGGGTACGATCTACATCCGCCCCGGCGACCATCAGGCGCTGGTTCCGATGTACGTGGCCGAGCTGGTCAGCTACACTGATCCCGAGCAGAAGTTCTACAACCTGCTGGCTGAAGTCTCGGCGTTTGACGCCGCCCCGCCCTGCGCGCTGGTCGACCCGTACGCCGACCGCTGCGAACTGGACGCGGCCTTCATGGCTGAACTGGCCGAGATGGAATAAGCATCACTACGCTTGGCTCACGGGCGGGGAGGTTCTCCCCGCCCGTGTCCGATCTGCGGCGCGCACGCCGCGCCAAACCTGAATCCCATACAGCGGGAAGGACGTCAGAAGCCCAACATGACGCCGATACTCGAAATTACCAACCTCAGCAAAGCGTTCGGCGGCCTCGTCGCCGTGAACGACGTCAGCCTGAACGTCGTGCGCAGCACCACCCACGCGATCATCGGGCCGAACGGCGCAGGCAAGACCACGCTGTTCAACCTGATCAGCGGCAATATCCGTCCCGACAGCGGCCGGGTGTTGTTCAACGGCCGCGACGTGACGCATACGCCGCTGCACCAGCGCGCCCATATCGGCATGGGGCGCTCGTTCCAGATCACCAATATCTTCCCGAACCTGTCGGTGCTGGAAAACGTCCGACTGGCGGCACAGGCGCTCAGCAGCGTGAATTTCCGCTTCTACCGCCGCGCCGATCATTACCGCGACTTCATCCAGCGCGCGGTGGAGGTACTGGAGATCGTCGGCTTGAAGGACGTCATGGCCCTGCCCGCCGCCGCGCTCCCGCATGGCGGCAAACGCAAGCTGGAACTGGCGATCCTGCTGGCTCCTGACCCGGAACTGCTGCTGCTCGACGAGCCAACCGCGGGCATGGCCTCGGAGCAGGTGCCGGAACTGCTCAAGACGATTGAAGACATCCGCGTGCGCGGCAACAAGACGATCGTACTGGTCGAACACAACATGCGCGTCGTCATGGGCGTCTCCGACTGGATCACGGTCATGAGTCAGGGCGCGGTGCTGGCCGAAGGCACGCCCAAAGACATCTCCGCCAACAAGACCGTCCAGAGCGTGTATCTGGGCGAACTCTACGGCGATCTGGGCACGATCGCCCAGCGCGACACGTAGCCGGCGCGCGTCACACGCCGGCGTTATCACCGGACTTTATACGAGAGGCGGCAGTCTATGCTTACCGTCGATGCGATTGACACTTTTATCGGCCAGTTCCACATCCTTGAGGGCGTTTCGGTCGAAGTCCCGCAGGGATCGATCACCGTGCTGCTCGGTCGCAACGGCGCCGGCAAGACGACCACGCTCAAGAGCATCCTCGGCCTGACGCCGCCGCGCAGCGGCAAGATCACCTTCCAGGGCAAGACGCTCAACGGACGCACGCCCTACCAGATCGCCAGCATGGGTATCGGCTACGTGCCGGAGCACCGCGCGATCTTCAAGGAACTCACCGTCCGCGAAAACCTCCTGATTGCCGGGCGCAAACGCGGCGATCTGGAACGCAATATCGACATGATCTTCGACCTGTTCCCCGACCTGAAGCGCCTGTACGCGCTGCCGGGCGGGAACCTGTCCGGCGGCCAGCAGCAGATGCTGGCGATTGCCCGCGCGCTGGTGCCGGAAAACCACCTGCTGTTGATCGACGAGCCGAGCGAAGGCCTGGCGCCGGTGATCATCGAGCAGCTCATGGCAGCGATCAAACGATTCTCGCAGGACCGCACCGTCCTGCTGGTCGAGCAGAACTTCCGGGTGGCGAGCAGACTCGCCGACCACTATGTGATTATCGACGACGGGCACAGCGTCGCCAGCGGCGCCATGGCCAACCTCGTCCACGACGAGGCGTTGATCCAGCGCTATCTCGGCGTAGCGTAAGGGAACCTCAGATGAATTTACGGAAAGCACTCGGCAACCGCGGCAGCACCTGGCTGTTGATCGCGGGCATCTTCATCGCCATCCTCGCCTTCTCGCTGTTCAGCGCAGGCGGCAACATGGGCACGTTCGCCATCACGCTGCTGTCCGGCCTGCTGCGCGGCATGCTCCTGTTCCTGGTCGCTGCCGGCCTGTCGCTGATCTTCGGCCTGATGGACATCCTGAACTTTGCCCAGGGCGCGTTCTTCATGGTCGGCGCGTATCTGGCTTACGACGTCTCGCATCCCAGCGGCGGCGCGCTGACCGCCGGCGCAGCCATCCCCGACCCGAACCTGCGCTTCATTGTCGGGCTGGTGCTGGCGGTGATCGTCGGCGGGGCGCTCGGCTTTGTGCTGGAACGCGGCCTGCTGCGCCCGCTGTACAAGCGTCCGCTGTTCCAGTTGGTGCTGACCTTCGGCGTGTCCATCATCATGCTCGAAGGCATCAAGGCCATCTGGGGCGGCACGCCGTACATCTGGACGGAACGGCTGGTCGCGCAGGACGCGCAGTTCTTCGTCTTCGGCCAGCAGTTCAGCGTTTACCGTCTGGTGATTATCGTCGTCGGCTTTGCGCTGATGGCTGGTGTGGCGCTGCTGCTGCGGCGCACGCGCATCGGCATCATCATCCGTGCCGGCGTGCAGGACGCCGAGATGGTCAACGCGCTGGGGATCAACGTGCGCGCCGTGTTCACGCTCGTGTTCGTGATTGGCTGCGCGCTGGCGGCGCTCGGCGGTGGCGTGGCTGCACCCTTCCTCGGTGCGACGCTGAGCATGGGCAATACCTTCCTGCTGGCGTCCATCGCCGCGATTGTGCTGGGCGGTCTGGGCAGCTACGAAGGTACGGCCATCGCCAGCCTGCTGGTCGGTCTGGGCTGGGCGACTATGGAGCAGTTCTCGGTGCGGCCTGAAGTTGGAACGGTCGTCGCCAGCATCACCCCCATGCTGATGCTGGTGGTCATCCTGCTGCTCAAACCGAGCGGCCTGTTCGGGGAGGAACGCTGATGCAGGACGGACGAGTCACCGTGGGGCGCACGCTGCGCACCAACTGGTTCCTGGGAGTGCTGGTCGCGTTCTTGATCGCCCTGCCCTTTATCGTCGCTGAACTGACCGGTTCCAGCCCGTACGGCATCGAGCGCGGCTCACGTATCATCATGCGCGGCGAGTCGGCCTTCTGGATGGCGCTCCTCATCGAGGTTTTCGCGCTGACGGTGTTCGTCATGAGCTACAACCTCATGTTCGGCTTTACCGGCGTGATCTCGTTCGGGCACGCGCTGTTCTTCGGGCTGGGCGGCTATACCCTCGGTATGCTGCTGCAGTACACCGCCCTCGACCCGAATCTGGCGCTGGTGCTGGCGGTGCTGCTCACGCTGGTGCTGACTGGCCTCAGTGCGCTGCTGATCGGGCTGGCGACCTTGCGCTTACGCGGCGTTTACTTTGCGATCTTCACGCTGGCCGTCGCCGAGATGGTCTGGATCTTCGTCGGCCGCTGGGCGGTGACCAACGGTGAGGACGGCTTCGCCATTGACCGCCTGCCCGCATGGATTGATCCGTCGTCGAACCGGCTGACGCTCTACTATATCGGCCTGTTCCTGTTCGTGTTTACGTTCCTGTTCATCCGGCGCATCGTCAACAGCCCGACGGGCAGCGTTTTTCAGGCGATCCGCGAGAATGAAGACCGCGCCCGCGCCATCGGCTATCACACGCTGCGCTACAAGCTGGTGGCGATCATCATCGCCGGGATGATGGCGGGCGGCGCCGGGATGCTCCACGGCATCCTGAACAAGAAGATCGGCCCGGAGATGTTCAGCGTCAGCTACACGGTCGACGCGCTGCTGATGACGATCATCGGCGGCGTGGGCACGTTCACCGGCCCGGTGATCGGCGCGGCGGGGCTGCACCTCACCGAGACGCTCACCCGTGACATCGTGATTCCGCTGGGCTTCACCAGCCTGCGCGTCGGCGATAGCTGGCTGCTCATTCAAGGCTTGATCTTCGTCATCGTCGTGATGGTCTTCCCGTTCGGTCTCGTCGGCACCTGGAACCGCCTGCGGATGCGTTTCAGGCGACGGCCGGCGCAGGCAGCGACCAAGTCCAGCGGCAAAAACGTCAAATCCGCGGGCTAGCCGCTGCCGCTCAGCCGCCCCGCGCGAAACTCATAGGCAAAACGTGACCCTCTCCACAGGTTTTTGTGCTGCGGAGAGGGTATTATTTGTGTATCCGCGACAAGCACACCACACCCATCAGGAGTCATCATGCCGGTTATCACGCGCAGCACTGCGTCCGCTAGCCTGTGGATTCTCGAGACGGCGCACAGCGCCTACGCCCTCGGCCTGAACGCCGCCGGGATGCTGTGCAACGCCTACTGGGGGCCACGCCTGCCGTATGTCGAGGATTACCCGGACGCGCCCGCCGCGTCGGAATGGGCATCGTTCAACGGCCCCGGCCAGCTTGCGCCGCTGGAATATCCGGCGTACGCGGGCGCGGCCTACGTCGAGCCGTGCCTGAAGGTGACGCAGCCCGACGGCGTCCGCGACACGGTGCTGATGTTCAGCGGCGCGGAGGCTGACGGCGACACGCTGCGCGTCACCCTGCGCGACAGTCACTACCCGCTGACCGTCACCCTGATCTACACCGTCCATGTCGCCTACGACCTGATCGAGCGCCACGCCGAGATCCACAACGGTGGCAGCGAAGCGGTGACCATCGAGCGAGCGCTGTCCGCGGCGTGGCAGTTACCGCGCGGCACGGATTATCACCTGCGCCACCTGAACGGCAAATGGTTGGACGAATGGCACCTTGAGCGTGAGCCGCTGCCGACCGGCGTCAAACGGCTGGAAAGCCGCCGCCTGACCACCAGCCACCATCACAGCCCGTGGTTCAGCATTGACCGGGACGCGACCGAGACTCACGGCGAGGTGTGGTTCGGGGCGCTGGCGTGGAGCGGGAACTGGGCGCTGCTCGCTGAGGTGACGCAGTTCCAGTCGGCGCGCGTGCTGATGGGCGTCAACGACTGGGATTTCGCGTGGCGGCTGGACGCGGGCGCGACCTTCCGCACGCCGCCAACGGTCGCCGGTTACACGTCCGGCGGCTATCAGGCGGCCAGTCACCACCTGCACGCTTACATCCGCGAACAGGTGGTTCCGCATCCGGGGGCTGTCCGGCGCGTGCTGTACAACTCGTGGGAAGCGACCATGTTCGACTTCGACGCGGCGGCGCAGATGCGGCTGGCGGACACGGCCGCACGCATGGGCGTCGAGCTGTTCGTCATGGATGACGGCTGGTTCAAGGGACGCTACAGCGACAACGCCGGACTCGGCGACTGGACGCCCGATCCGCAGCGCTTCCCGGAGGGACTCGCGCCGCTGATCGCCCATGTGAACGCGCTCGGCATGGACTTCGGCCTGTGGGTCGAGCCGGAGATGGTCAACCCGGACAGTGACCTGTATCGCGCGCATCCCGAGTGGGTCATCCACTTTCCGACGCGCGCCCGCACCGAGATGCGCAATCAATTGATCCTGAATCTCGCCCGGGCTGACGTGCAGGACTACCTGATCGACGTCCTCGACCGTCTGCTGCGCGACCATAACATCACGTTTATCAAGTGGGACATGAACCGCAACGTGAGCGAACCCGGCTGGCCGGACGCCCCCGGCGATCCGCGCGAACTATGGGTGCGCTACGTCGAGGGGCTGTACCGCGTGTGGGGCACGCTCCGCGAGCGTTTCCCGCACGTCATCTGGCAGAGCTGTTCGGGCGGCGGCGGCCGCGCCGACCTTGGCATCCTGCGCCACGCGGATCAGATCTGGGTGAGCGACAATACGCTGGCGCTGTCACGGCTGGGGATTCAAGAGGGCTTCTCGCAGATGTTTCCGGCGAGCGTCATGGAAGCGTGGGTTACTGACGGTGACTGGCCGCCCGGGTCAGCACGGATGCCGGTTTCACTGCGTTTCCGCTTCCACGTGTCGATGTGCGGATCGCTCGGCGTGGGCTTGAACCTGCTGCACCTGAGCGACGCTGAGATCGCCGAGGCCGCCGGTTACATCGCCGAGTATAAGGCGCTGCGTCACGTTATCCACGGCGGCGACCAGTACCGCATCGGTTCGCCGCAGCACGACGCCATCAGTGCGGTGCAGTACATGGCGCGTGATGGCAGCGAAGGCGTGTTGTTCGCCTTCCGCACGCTGATACCGGAACCGGTCGACGCGCCGGTGATCCGTCTGCGCGGGATGATCCCGGATGCGCGCTATCAGATTGAGGGAATCGAGGGCGTGAAGTCTGGCGCGGCGTGGATGCAGACGGGCATCGTGCTGCCCCTGCTGAATCTGGACAGCACGATGCGCCGGATTACGCGGGTTTAGTCAACGGTCGGCGACCACAGCGGGATCACCAGCGCGTCCAGCGGCACAAGACCGGACAGCCGTCCGTTCTCCTCAAAGCCGAAGCGCCGGAATTCCTCCCAGGTACGCTGCGCGCCGTCCCAGCCCCAGTGCGGGTAGGATGTATCGGCGGCGTAGTAGACGTTGTTGTCAAAGCGGTTGATGCCCGGGTCCCAGAAGTCCTGACGGGAACCGTCGTCAACCGCCGCGCCGACCTGCCCCACGTTGCCCAGGAACACGATGATATTGTCGTGGACGTAGTTGTTGCGGCCAAAGCGTTCATCACGGTTCTGCTCAACCACGGTGATGCCGTGGCCGCCGTCCTCGCTGACCACGACCTCATTGCCGTAGACCTCAACGTCGCTGGACGTCGAGATCAGAATCTGCGCGCCGAACAGCCAGTCCGGCGTGCGTGGGCTGTTGAACTTGACGACGTTATTGCGGATCACCGCCTTGAAGCTGATCTCGTGCATGATGCCGTCAGCCGTGTTGTAAACCACAAGGTTGTCCTCGAACAGCGTGTTGATATTCGCGCCGTCCGTCCACAGCCCCTTGCCGTCGTTGTGATGGACGTAGTTACCGCGGAGGATGATGTTCTCGGTCTCCACGAACTTGGTGCCGCCTGCTTCCCAGTCATCGCGGTAGCCGGCGGTATTGTTGTAGGCGATCTCGTTGGCGGCGATCAGGGCGTTATCGCACTCGGCGCACGTCACGCCGATCTGCCCGTTGTAAAGCACACGGTTGTTGACGAAACGCGCGTTCGGCCCGAGGCTCACGCCGCCGGACGCATTGTAGCGCAGGGTCACGCCCTCAATCGTCCAGCCGATGGCCTCCTTGAGGTTGAGCGCCGAGATCTGCCCCGGCCCTGCGTATTTCTCGATGACGAGGTTGATGATCGACACGTCCTCGGCGGTGCCGCCAAAGGCATCATAGGTCGCCGTGAGTTCGACCACATGACCGGTCGGGTCATCCCCGATGTAGATGCGGTCGCCCTCGTAATCGAAGTACCACGTCCCGTGCGTAACTTCAGCAAGTGACGGCACGTGCTGCAGGCGGGCGTTGTTGAAGAACAGCGCGTAGGCATGATTACAGCGCGGGGCATCATCACGGCACTGACCGGCCACCCACTCATCATAGGTTTGACCGTCGATCACCCAGCGCTCCCCGTCCGGCGTGAAGTCCTGCAGACGGGCCGCGCCGGTGAACAGCGCGCCCGGTTCGCCAATGTAGGTGTCACCGTCACGCGGCACGAGTGACTGGCCGGCGTACACGCCCGGCCGGATCACAAAGATCGTTCCCGCCGGATGCTGATCAATCTCCGCCTGCAAGTCTCCCATCTCCGGCGACAACTTGATCGCGTTATCGACGATCACGCCGGGGAAAATCTGACTGCTGAAGCTGGCGTTGATCTCGACATCGCGCAGCGGATCGTAAAGCTCCTGTGTCTGGCGTTCCGTCAGCCGCTCGATCAGGGATGCCAGTCCGACGATGCTCAGACCGACCAGCAGCAGACCGATTACGACCACTAGAATTCGACGTTTCATAGGATTCCTAGTAACTCATTGACAGTTGTGTCAGCGGGCGGACGCGGAGACTCCGCGCGCCACCGACTGGTAGATCTCAAGCAGCAGCTTATAGTTCGCTTCAGCGGTATAGTGCGTCTCATATTCAGCGCGCGCGGCAGCTGCCATCCGCGCCGCCATTGCCGGATCACTCACGAGTTTTCGTACCTTGAGGGCCAGATCCTGTGAGTCGCCGGGCGTGAAATGCAGCCCGTTGACACCATCCTGCAGCGCGATCTTGGCCGCGCCCAGCCGACCGGCAATCATAGGGATACCGCAGACCATCGCCTCAAGCAGCGTCATGGGCGCGCCTTCGTACCACTCGGAAGGCATGATCAGCAGGTAGGCGTCCTTCAGCGCGGCGATCACTTCGTCGCGCGGGCGTTGACCCATCAGATGGACGTTGGTCAGGCCGTGCTGCTCGATGTACGCGCGCATCTCCGGTTCAAGCGGGCCTTCGCCGTACACGCGCAGGGGCAGCAAATCCCCCAGTTCACGCCACGCCTCGACCAGCCGCATGACGCCCTTCTCTTCCGTCATGCGCCCGATAAAGATCGCGTAATCGCCGCGCCGCTGTCCCACACCCGGATCAACCTGAATGTAATTCGGCTTAACGACCAGCTTGTCCGCGGGCAGGCCGGACTCAACGAACTTCAAGCGGGCAAACTCGGTCAGCACGATGTAGCGGTCAACGACCTTGTCCCACGTGCCCCGTAGTTGGTGAAAGGCCAGCATCGCGGCCACCACCGCCGAAGTCGCGCGGCTGTCGCGGTAGCACCCGTGACGGATCGCCGGGTATTTGATCAGCTTACCGAGGCAGTCCTCACAGACGTGACCGTCGCGGTAAAAGACCGCCTTGGGGCACATCAGCCGGTAGTTGTGGAGCGTCTGCACGATCGGCACGCCATTGTCATGCGCCGCATGCAGCACCAGATCGGAAGAGCGTCGTGTAGGGAAAGAGTGTAGATCTCGGTGGT
>ERZ761609.2079-NODE-2079-length-15680-cov-9.276992_pt1 | contig 15680 bp, 9 predicted proteins | sample MGYA00511163_ERZ761609 | MGnify/ENA primary metagenome ERZ761609 (study PRJEB28899, sample SAMN02445070) | bioreactor sludge metagenome | biome: EBPR sludge | place: Australia: Brisbane, Thorneside Wastewater Treatment Plant | collected 2011-12-16 ... | reverse complement strand
AAAAGTGGGAAGTGGTGACTTGAGACCTGAGACTTGAGACCTGAGATTTTATTGAAGAGGAAAGAAAGTGTTGGAATGAATACAGCCAATAAAGTAATTAAACTTCCAATGTAAGTTAATCTTCTTAGTGAAGTTGCGCCAATGAATTGGGAAACTGTCATGTTGAAGGAAGCAAGTTGAAAATTGACAAAGTCGCTTTCAACAATGGAGCCAATCCAGCCGATGAGGAAGGTGAGAGCAAAAAGAAATAATGTAAATCCAATGCCGAGGTAAAGTCCCAGTTTCCAGTTGGGTGTGATTGAATCTGATTGTGCAATTTCTGATTCATTTTCAACTTGGTAACTTGATTTTTTGGTTCTTGATGATAAATAAATCAAATATGAAAAAATTGGAATGAGTAAGGTTCCCCACATGACCCATAGATGCATTCCGCGTGTGGGGTACATAAAGTTTGGAAGTAAGCCACCGGCTTGGGAAGAGAAGCCGAGGTAGAAGGGAAAATATAAAATTAAGGAAACTGCTCCAAGTGGCAGAGCAAGTGTAAATAAATCTTCGAGGCGTTTCCAACTCCAGCCATCAGAGTCTACGCGGGAGAAAATGTAGGCGGAGCAAATCAATGTCGCGCCGACGAGAATATCCCATGTGTTGAGAAATGCAAGCCCACCCAAAACAAGTGCTGAAAAGAAAAAGCCGATAGGGTTGAGATGAAGTTGCACACCAAAGAATTCAATCTTTCCGCGCCAGCCACCGAGAAAAATATTTAACGCGACAGAAATTGCAAGCAACGAAAATGGAATTGCCAAAACATGCGGATGTAAATCGCCGAGTAAAAATGAAAAGAATGGAAATTCATCAATCACTTCGCGGAAGCCACCGGCAATGTCGTAATCTTGAATGACACGCGAAGCACGCCACCACCATAAATATCTATCGGGAACAAATTGTTCAGAGAACCAGTTATTGATTGCATTAATAAACCAAAACATATTACCTGTCTGCTTTTCAATCTCCCACCAATATGAAAGCGTATGTTCCGATAAGTTGGTTGGCTGTTCAGAAATCTCTTTCATATCAAGCCATGTCCAAAAATTAAAAGTGGTTATATCTTTCTGCCAAAAAAGACTTTTTGTATCAACATTTTTTAACCAACTCCAAAATGAGTTATTCTCTGTCCAAAAAATTCTTCTTTTATGCAGAACCTCGAGTAATGTCTCGAAGTTAGACATGAGTAAGAGGAAGAGCGGGGCGAGGAATGCAAGACCGTAGACGGTGGACGGTGGACGGTTATCAATTTCCGATTTACGATTTTTGATTGACAATTGCGAAAGCAAGTTATACAAAATTCCGTATGAACCGATTGCACCTAATGCAAAAACCAACGAAGTCATTAAGTTGTGGGCAGTGCTTCCATTGACTCCAGAAAGTTGGGCGAGCATAGCGGTCATTACATAACCGAAGTAATAATATGAAATGGCGTAACCTGAAAGCCAAACATCTTGTGGCGGGAATGTTTCGGAACGCAAAATGGAATTAATGAACATCAACTCCATTGGTTTTTCGGTGCTTTGTAATTCTGAATTGGCAGCACGTAAAAATGCTAAAAATGCAAAAGCAATTAAAAATAAAATTTCGGTGGTGATGATGAGTGATTTGTTATCTTTTATAAAAGCGATGAGTGAAACGTGATGAGTGAATAATGACCATGCACTTAATCCAATCAAGATGGCGAGTGCAAATAAAATTCCACCAACGTCATTTTGTGCCATGCCGAATGATGCGAATAACCAAAAGGCGTAACCCCAAATCAACAAGCCTGCTGTGCGGGCGAGTGTGTACCCTCTATCAGATAATTTTGGGAATAGAAAATATGTCAGCGGGAAGGTGAGCCAGCCGAGAATGGTGAGGATGAAGTACCAGATAAAAAAAGAAGTCATCAGTTATTAGTTTTCGGTGAAAGAAAATGTTCCAGTTGCTGAATCAGGTTCAAAGTCTAAAACAGAGGCGATGGCATCAAGATTAATTGCTCCGTAAATGTGCGGAAATAAATCCGATTCATTGATTCCTTCCGCAGGTGGTCCAGCAGGCGCTTCCCACTTGACTGGAGACTTGATTCTGTCTTCGTCAAGTTTTAACAAGACCAAACCATGTTGTCCTTTGTAAAAAGCGTTTGCAACCGGAACGACTTGCTTCGCCGTAGAACAATGAATAAAGCCTTCGGTTTGCAAACTTGGGGCAGTGTATTCGCCTTTTGCTTGGGCTTCAGCCAATTCTTTTTTGGATGTGATGTGATAAATCACGGCATGACCTCATAAATTGTTGTACTGCCATCTTGATAGACTGCTTTCCAATACACGCCTTCATATTCTTGGAATTTGGCTAAACCATCGGGTAACTCTGGCAAGACAGGATATACATTTCTTTCTAATTGACCAACGACGATGTATTGCACATCATATTTTTTCAAGAAGTTTACAGCAGATTGAATATCTGTGGTGTTATAAAACATGCCCACTTGGTCAACACGTTCTTGCACTTGTGGAGCAAAGATGCCGCGTTGCTGGCGTTGATGCCAATTCCAACCGACAACGCCGGGCAAACCTGTATTAATTGTAAAACGTGTGCACCAACGATATTCTGTACAATTTGCTTCAACAATGACCGGTGAACCAATCACATTATCTTGCATCCATCGAATGGCACGATAATCTTGACTCAAATCCATTGTTTGACCATCCCATAATTGCGAATGATTCATATATTCCATACTATCAAGTGAATGTGGCGCGGCTGGATTCATACGGTCTGAAATTTTGTCGGTGGTACCAGTGAGTGTGAACAAAAATGCACAGGCTAGCAAAACATAAACGCCGCCTTGATAAGTATTACGCCATTTTGCTTTCCATGTGAAGAATACATTTAATAACCAACCAAATGCGGCGGCGGCACTGACGGCAAACATCATCCACGCTTGTAAATATAATTTGAAGATAGTATTCATTCGTCCAATGTCACCGACGAGAGAAATAAATTCGACGGCTAATGTAATCGTCAATGCAGTGCCGATTAAGAAAAGCACAAAGCGTTTTGTATCGGGTAAATCGGCTCGCAGAATCAAAATCCCAGACCATAATGCAAGTGGAAGCGCAATCAAACCTGCATAGACGCCATCAAAAATAAAGAATACGAGCAAAGCAATAAAGCCTGCTAAAACAAGTTCAATAACTAAGACATATTTCTTTAATCCGCTTAATTTGGAGACAGGCGTTGAAGCCATCCATTCGCGAGTTTCCCATGCTAACCAAGCAGTGATGATAAAGAGGAATAATCCCCACTGTGTGAAGTAAGAACCTAATGGTGTGCGAGTTGCATCCCAATATGCGACAGAGTTATAGGCTTGTCCCCACCAATAGGTGAATGGATAATACAAAAGCGAACTCAAGAGGTACAACAAAATCACTGCACCAAAAGTTAAAAGTATTTTCCCAAACGATGCGGGGATATTGAAATATTCTTTCCATTCAAAGTTTTTATATATTGAATAACCCATTGCGATTGCGGCAAGCAAGAAGTATGTATATAAATCCCAAGTGTTGGTTGGTTTTAATGCACCAATAGCTAATGCACCGATAAAGAATGCCCCAATCCATTCGCCGCGAGTCAATTGTGCACGCGATGATACAAACGAAACCGCCCATGCAATGATAAACAACGCAATCGGCATGACGAGCATGTGAGCATGTAAGTCACTATACAAAAATGTGAACAATGGAAATTCTGTAATCTCGTTGCCCGGTCCAGGCGGAATGACTCGGCTAGGATTCCAATACCAATCACCACGTCCAATTGGCATTTGGGCTTGTTCAGTAATCATTTTCCACAAACCTTGAAACGTCAAACTCCAACGTTCAAACATAGGCGTATCCGCAGGCACACCAGCACCTTGTAAAGGAATACGTTGAATCGAATTGAAGATGAATTGAATCGTCCCCAAGTTGCCCAAGAAGACCGTTAAGAAAGAAGCGGCGATTCCAGAGACGAGACGCAAGTCAAATGTCGCAGGTCTTTCGTCATCAGAGACTTGTGAGTTGAGACTTGAGACCAAACTATATCCAATTGCAAATGCACCAGTCGCAACCAATGCAAACCATGTTGGCAATAAAAAGTTATAAGCAATCGAAGGCACAATGCCCAACAACTTTACAGGCGTGCCAGCCAACACAAAACCATAATAGTAATAATTGATGTAACCACCCGCAAACCATGGGTCATAGGCTGGGAAACTTGTGCTTTTCAAAACCGCATTGAAATACGAAAAATCCATTGGGCGCTCGCCACCTTTAGCAGGATGCCACAAATCAGGATTTCCCAAACGAATCAACAAATCAATCACAAAGAATGTTAAGAAGATAATTTCTGCCATGATGAAAAATCTGCGATTGGAATTCCAATCTGACATGATTTCATCTTTACGCTTCACGCCTAAGGTGATACCTGTTACAGCGACTGCAACAAATGCCACGCCGATGCTGAGTCGTGTGTAATCAAGTCCAATTGAACCAGCCATCCATGCCAACCAGCCTAATAAAAGAATCCCAACGATTCTTCCTAATGCATAACTATATCCTTTTAAACCGGGCAATGCCAAACGCGCAATTGGATATGCAAATAAACCTAACAAGAAAATAAAACTATACCAATATAAAACCCCAAGCCACGGATATTTATTTTGAATCCAATCGTAACTAAATAGTTCTGACCATGTTCCACCAGTACGTTGTTTCACAAGTTGAGATTCAGGCAACATCAAAGTTTTGAAATCATCAAATTGGTCAGGGAAAAGTTTGACTACTTTGGTTAAATCAACTGTGTTTAGAATCGCACGCACTTGATTCGCATCGAAAGTATCTAATTTTTTGAAAATCATTACTTTGGGATGGTCATAAAATGTGAAGGCTTCTTCTGCGGCTTGGTCATTGATGACAATATCACCAAAGGTTGGATAGGATTCAAATACGGCGACCAAATCAAATCCGAGGTTGCCTTGATATGTATCAGGTTGTGCTATACGATAACACTCGATAATATCTTCACCTTCTGGGCAACCAATGAGTTCACGATAATATAAAGTCGTTAATGGATAACGTTCTGGTAAACGAGTAATTTGTCCATATTGATGATTGGTGGGAACAACGATGTAATCTGCTTTTGAAAGAATATCTACAAAGCGATTTATTTTATTTGCATCATCGGGCCAATAGACTTCTAAGACAAGGTCTTCATTGCTATATAAACCACCAAAGCCATCATACGCATCAACTCGGAAAGGTAATGTAAAGTCATAACCAGTTTCGTTCGCAATGGCTGAACCAGAAATAGATAAGCCCGTTCCTGTGGTTTCTATTTTTATAATATATTGTTGATCTGTAACAAGTGGAATGACTCTATCAAGTTGGAGAGTCAATGGAACGCCACGGCGGTCAGTTGTTGAAGATGAATCTAATGTCGCCGAAGCATGAGCAAGCCCCACATCAGGTTGTGAAGCGGAATAGATGGTCAAATCCACTGTGGTTGGTGTGTTGTTTGAGGCTTCTTGTGTAAATCCAAAAGTTACATTCGTTAATGTGCCTTCTTGTTGTGGAGTGAAGGTTAAGAAATATGGGTTTGCCGCTGTGATGAATAAGCCCGGCGGAATAGGCATTTGTTGGGTGAACGAGCTATCTGTGCCTTGAATCAAAAGGCTTGGGAAATTTGAAACGTATAAACCATTTCCGCTTGTTTCAAGTTTTAATACATATTGTTCACTTGGGAAAAGCAAAACGTTTGGATTGAGAAGAAGCGCAAGCGGAGTATCTGTATTCGTTGTTGATTCAAGTAATGCAGAGGCTTGTGCCAAACTCACTTCCGGTTGATTTGCGGAATATAAAGTGAGAATTACATTGGTTGGTAAACCAGAAGAATCATTTGCGGCACCGAATGTGACTTCACGTAAAACACCTTCTTCACGAGGTGTAAATGCCATGGTGTATGGGTTTTCAGCGGCGATGAATAAGCCTGGTGGAATCGGTAAAGGTTGATTGTATAAACCTTCATCAGTTTGAATGCCAACATTCACACCTGCAGGTACGTTATTGAAAATCCAACGCGATGCGGCAATGCGGGTTTCATCGCGTAGATAAATGCTTTGAAATGCAAATGCCCAGATGGTGGTGAGGATGAGGACAGCAACCCCAATTAGACCCATAACCGAGGGGCGTAGCCGGTTGAATGTGGTCTGCGGTCTATCGTCTGCGGTTTGTTTTGTGAACTCAAAAATCACCCACGCCGCCATCATACAAAGTAATGGATAAATCGGCAGTTGATAACGCATGGTGGCGTTGAATTGAAGCGATTGCCATGTGAAGTAAAGCGCTGTCCAACCCCATAACAAAAGATGTCCATATTCTTTGTGTTTGAAAATGCGCCACGCCATAACGGCAAAGCCAACCCATGCCAATATGCCAAGTGGTAGACCTAAACCCCAAACGGTTAAGTTTTGAAATGAAAATAAGTGCGATCTTCGTGCCCATTGTAAATTCCAAGCCAAGTCAGCTTTGCCAGAGGCTTGGGCTTGTAGTTCTTTTAAGTTTGCAAGCCATTGTGGATTTAATCCGATGCCATCAAAAGCGTATGGCTGGAAGATTCGAAATGAAATAATGGTGGCGATTCCGCCGGTGATGAGTAAGGCAGTAATCAGTGACCAGTAATCAGTGGTCAGTTTTTTGTCACGGTCATAGATTAAGTAACGCACAAAAAATGCGAAGGGTAAAACAAAACACAAAACAGCGGCGTTGATTTTTGATGCCATCGCCATGCCGAGTGCAAATCCGAAACCAATGGTGAGGAAAAAGAGGGGATGTTTGACTAGCGTTACGAGTAACGAGTTATGAGATGCGTGTTGTGAATTACTCGTTTCTTGTTGTTCATTACTCCCTCTTTCTTCTTCATTCGTTTCTTGTTTCTTGCTACTTGTTACTGCCTTTTCACTTTTCACAATGCTCACGCCAAACCACAACGTGAGTGTCATAAACATAAGCAGAAATGTATCAGCTGTGAAGAAATGTGATTGTTGAATCTGTAAAACTGCTAATGATGAAAATGTAGCCGCGAATAAACCAATTTTTTGCCCGTATAGCTTTGAAACCAAAAGATATAAAATAAAAACTGTAAACAAATCTGCAACGGCAGAAAGTTGGCGGGCAAAAAATTTCGAATTGGTAATCTCATCCCCAAAGGCTTCTAATAACACACGCGTAATCGTCATAGGCAAATTACCATAGACGAAGAAAGCATGTCCGCGCACATACGGGTTTAAAGTAGATGTAGATGAATCAAAATATTCACCTAACGTCAACCAACGTCTTTCTTCTGGCAAACAACCATCTACTGGAAGCGTTGGGTCTTCACAAGTTTTGGCGCGTAAGTTATCTAATACACCTGTTAAAAATAATTCATCAGGATGCTGATGTTGTCCTTCACCCCAGTTGTATCCAGCAATACGCAAATAACCTGCCATGAGCAGGATGAAGATAAAAATTAAGTCGTAAACCCAAGAATATTTGTTGTTTGTCATTTTTATTATAAAAACCTGACAGGTTTTCTAGCCTCTACAATTATCGATTTGATAAATAAAACCTGTCAGGTTTAGTAGATTTATTCTTCTACCAAGAACATATAAAAATCTTTGCCTTCAAACGCCGAAGTATATCGGGTAACTATACCGTTCGGGTAGAGTTCCCTAAGAATTCTCTCAGCTTCTGTATCTGGATTCCAATAAATAAACATTTTCGGTGCTGGGTAAGCAAGGCTATCACTCAAAAATTCGGGAAAGAGAGCAAAGTCGCGGTCTGGAATCCCAGCCCAGACCCCAGGCAGACGCGTATCTACCCAATACGGATAAGGCACAATCCAAACTGTATCCGTTTGCCCGTATTTATCACGGAAGTCACTAATCGCTCTACCTATTTCAGATGTATTCCACGCGCCACTTGCATACTGAGCATAAAACTGACGAAAGACCAAATCAAAATTTGAATAAGCAGATGAGATAAATAAAACACCAACCAAACTATATGCGATAACTTGCCGCTTCATACTTGACCCAAAACTGGTGACTAACCCCTCAAGCGCCAACGCCGCGATTAATATCACCGGAATGGATGCACCTCCAGCGCGATTCAAGGCTGGGTTTTCACCGGGATATGCTAAAGAAAGCACCGAAGGCATAATCAGTACTGGAATGGAAACTAATAAAAGTAAATCTCGCCAATCTCTTTGGCGAATATAACGAACAATTAAGAACACAACGCCTAATAAAAATAACGCGGCTGTGATTAAGTCTAACGCGGGGCGATGGGTAACAGAATGTACCCAAATTTCTCCGTCATCCCAATTGAACATCAACAAGCCTTTATATAAATTGGAAGCAAAAATTTGTAATGCAGGACCGGGCAATTCTGTTTCTACGCTACCTAAGCGAGAGAAAGCACGATAACCAAACAAATCTGGGCGAGAAATCCAATAACGCATCAAAGGCGCAAAGACAAATACAGACATAATCACTACAATCAAAAACCACCAAAAAGTTTGGGTGCGTTGTTCTTTTGATTTTAAATGTAAGAAATAAAGAATAAACGCCACAACCACCAAAATCGGCATCATGCGGAAGGGACTGTATCCGTGCAAACCTAGACCGAGAAAAATGCCGGCAATGATGAAGTCGTTGCGGTTGTGAGTCCGCAAGCCGCGCACCAGATAAAGAAGCGTGGGCGCAACAAAAAGTGGATAGAGCGGAAAGCGTAATCCGATTCTTGAAATGATATTAGGCCATGCCGCAATTCCAAATAGAAATAATACAAAAATCGCGACACGTTGATTCCCAAATTCTTTGCCGAGTTGATACACAAATGGAATGGTTAAAATTCCCAATAAAGCTGTGCCAAGTTTTAAGCTATAAAAAGAAAAGCCTGTGTTGAAAACATTTAATACGAGAAGCGTCCAATAAAATTGAAAAGCCTCGCGCCCAGTGTTACGTTCAAAGAATACAGATGTTTTGCCTTGCGAAAGTTCATACACATCTAATATTTTTTCAGAATGGTCGCTGAATGGTTCAATCGGCACAATATCCAATTGATATAAACGATAAAAAATAACAAGACCAAACACCAAAAATGTAATGATGCTAATAAGCCATTTCTTTCCAGCCTCTTGTGTGAAAGAAATAATCACGCCGTTTAAATTAAATTCTTTGCGAGTTGTATCTGGAACTGTTTCAGTTGCAATCTTTGGTATCTTAATCCATAAACTTATTGCCAGAAAAACAATAGACAAAACCCATAGTATGGTATTGGACCAAGTAAATATTCCATCTTTGAAATCATAAAATGCAATCCCTGCACAGACTACAGAAAGAATTAAAGGAATTAAGCGTGTGGTAAGAGGATCTGGTATTTGAATGATGGCTGGCAAAGTTGGTAAATGCCATTCATCTTTTCGATAAGACCAAATTGCCATGCCAAACGCCGCTAAATAAAATATGACAGATATCATGCCTTGTCGTTGTGGTGGTTCTACAAAGGCTTGTGCAACCAATGCCAGAAACAAAGCAATCACAGCCCGCCATGGAAAAGCACTTGAACGATTCGGTTCAATCACTTTTTCTTCGAGCACAACTTCATCCGATTGATGCGTGAGCGATTGATTTAATTCTTCGCGCTTGCGGGCATCCCATAATGAGCGTAAGAAATTAAAAAATGAATTCCAATCTTTGGTGACTGATTTATAAAGGTCAAGAACAGTCGGTTCTTGTTCGGGAGGAAGGTTTTCGCTTTGTTGCATAAGTCTTATAACCTAATATTTACAAATTACGGATTACCTTAGTAATCCGCAACTTGATTCTATACTATTTTTATTATTTCTTCCTTGCAATTACGATAATGCTTTCGCCCCATCTCATTGGCAAAAACACAAATCCAGTAATGGCTTGCAAGCCACCAAGTGAGCCGAAAAATAATTTTTGTAGTTGAGGCGGAACAAAGCGAATATATGGCACATCCCAAAACCCATCAGAAAAAACTTTTTGCAATTCAAAGCCTGCGTCTTGAATCAACTTCAACCATTCCTGCGGTTCTTTCAGTGAAATATGCGTCGGGTCTTGATAGCCAATCCACTTATCGCCTTTCCACGGTTTCAACAATGAACCCAAGTTTGGTGTTGCTAAAATTAAAACACCGTCTTTTTCAGTCACACGCCCAATTTCGTTAATCGCTTTGGCAGGGTCAGGTAAATGCTCCACGATATGTTTGATAATCACGACATTGAACGATGAATCTTTATACGGCAATTCTTGTGCTGATGCTGTTTGTAAAGATGCGTTTCCTGCATCTTTTTTAGATTGATTAACCGCCCAGTGATTCAAATCCATGCCATACGCTTCAAACCACGTGGAGAGTTGCCCGGTGAGATGCCCCATGCCTGAGCCTACCTCCAACATTCTCGCTCCGCGCTTTCCATAACGCTTTGCTAACATGCCAAAGAATCGGTTAGACCACCAATACATACTGTATTTGGCAAAGGTGATATTTTTATAGGTGTTTGAGGAGAAATATTTTTCGTCGAAAGCCATTTTTATAATTAGTAAATAGTAATTGGTAATTACATTTTTCTAGCAATGTAGAATGTAAATGTCCCATCATCTACAGGTTCAGGGGATGTATATTTTTTGAGATAACTTTCCGTCAGGGACAAATTCCATTTGGTGGGAGAGAGAATCCATTTGCCGGTTAATGCTTTAGATACTAAAGAAGGTAAGCCAAAATAATGTCCCCATTCTAACACGCGCATTGAAGCAGGTGAAAAATAATGCCACCACTTTTCAAGTTTAAAACCTGCATTATTGAGTCTCTTTTCCCACACATCAGGCTCATCGGCATGATGCACGCGTGAAATTTTACGAAACCAATTTTCATAAGACTTTCCAAAGATTTTCGTCAAAGAAAGTACAGAAAAATATCTAGTATTTGGAACACAAAAATAAAATGGGGCATTTGGCTTTAAGACTCGAGCAGTTTCTTTTAAGACAGCATCAATGTGTGGAATATGCTCTAAAACCGAATTGCTTAATCCACTGGCGAAATGATTTGATGGAAAAGGCGTTTTTGCTCCATCTGCTTCGACAAGTGATTTATAAGCATTGTATTTCTTCGCCTCTTTCATAGAAAAACGCCAAGGGTCAAGACCGACATCTAATTTGTAATCAAAGGTCAAAGAAGCAAAGTGACCATCTCCACAACCGACATCATAAATTGGAGAAGGTAAATCTAAATCTTGATAATACGATGATTCAATCGCACGTAAAAATCCGCGAAAATATGGCAGAGAACTGATTTGTAAAAAAAGAAAATCTTTTTGTGTGCTCATTATTTTTTCTTCAACTTGGTAAATAATTTCTCATACTCTTGTGCAATGGAGTCAGGGTCGTATGCTTTTTTAATTGACTCAATATCACCACGATATTTTTCTTTGTGATCTAACACTTCCAAAATTGCATTTGCTAAACTATTTGCATTTCCGATTTCCGAAACGACTCCCATGCCATGCATTTTAACGGGTTGACGAACGCCCGGCAAAGCAGATGGAACAGATGGAACTCCATTCAACATGGCTTCAATTTGAACTAAACCAAATGCTTCGGTTGAATTTAAAGACGGAACTGTAATTACATCCAAGTTTGGATAGAAAGCAGACATTTGTACAGGATTCAGATTCCCTAAAAATTTCCAATGTCCGCCTATTTCATATTCATGAATGCGCGGCATGAGTCTATCTGAATAGGCTTGTTCACCCATTACATTTTCATATGTACCAGCAAATAACACTTGTGCTTTGGGATATTTTTGTAAAATAATTGGCAATGCATCCAATAAAACTTCTACACCTTTTTCAGATGCGAAACGTGCGGCGACTCCAATGACAGGTTTTCTTTCATGGACTAAATTTGTTTGGGCAAACGCAGTCACAGCTTGAGGTGAAGCATCAGGTAAAACAACGGGAGGCAGGATGGGCGTCAGTTTTGAAGCGTATTTGGAAAGATAAGGCGAGTTATCTGCATAATCTTGTGTATACGTCACAATATGATTCGCTAAAATCCCAGCCATGTTATTTTGAAAATTTACCACGGTATTGACAATGCGATTAAAAAATCCCTGTGGCAATTGCACATCACAATGATACGTTAACACAGCGGGCTTGCGGAATAAACGCGCACGCAAGGCAACACCGGGCGCATCAAATTGTGGGAGATGAAGTTGCACAACATCATGTTGCCAAACTAATTTTGTTGCAACGAAACCAAATGTGGGTGCAATTACACCTTTGCTGACGCGCGCAATCACAGGTACACGAATCACTTTTACGCCTTCCATTATTTCTTCTTGCGGAAGGGATGGGTCGTATTGTGTAGTCATCACAGTTACTTCATGACCACGTTTTACAAATGCTTGCGCGAGTCTTTCAGCATAAATGGTTAAGCCAGAAGTATGTGGACGATAATAAGTTAAGACGGTTAATATTTTCATGCTTGTTTATTTTTTCTTGGTGCGCGTCATTTGAACTTGAACAGGATATGGAATTTCAATTTTTGATTTTTCAAATGCACGTTTGATTTTTTCTAAAGCAACATCTTTGGCAACGGGCGGAGGCGTAAGCGATGTATCCACCCAGAAAAACACATTCAGGTCAATAGATGAAGCGCCAAAGGTATGAAACAAAACTAAAGGCGCAGGGTCATCTACATATCCATTAACTGTTTTGATTTCTTTCAAAATTACATCGCGCACTTTTTCAGGGTTTGAATCATAAGCCACACCCACAGGTAATTCAACACGTCGTAATTGAGCACGAGTGTAATTGATAATTGGTTGAGCAAGCACATCGGCATTCGGTAAAAAAACAATCCGCCCGTCAAAAGTTTTCATTTCAGTTGTACGCAAACCAATCTTCAACACAGTGCCATCATAACCAGCAATGCCCACCACATGCCCCACTCGAAATGGTTGTTGCACAAGCAAAATTACACCCGACACAAAATTTTGCATAATGTTTTGTAATGCAAAACCAATCGTAAAGCCGATGATTCCTAAACCAGTTAAGAATGCAGTGACATCAAAAAATCTTTGTAATGCAGTAATGATGCCTAAAAAAATAATTGTCCATTTGATAGTGCGTGAAAGTAAATGTGTTACACCGGGTTCTGCATTTTGACGCACCAATGTGCGATGAAAAAACTTGCCTAACAATACGCCAACGTAATAACTAATCACCACAATCAAAATTGCCGCCAAAATATTTGGCACAGAATTGATAAAGTTATCTGCTAGCGTAGAAAAATATTCTTCCATTATCACCTTTGATTTTAGAACAAGGATTTATTTTCCTTGACCCATTCAAACAACATCTGCACGCCTCTTTCGACGTTTATAGTTGGTCGCCAACCTAATTCTTTTTCTGCCTTTGAAATATCAGCATAAAAAACTTTTTGGTCACCAGGTCGCCAATCACCACGTGCCACTTCAATCGTTTCACCAATATATTTTTCAAGTTTAGGTCCAAACTCAGCCCAAATAGACATAACATTATCTGGTCCGCCACCCATGTTGTAGACTTGACCTTTAGCAACATCAATTTTTTCAACGGCTAAGTCGTAAGCATTCATTAAATCATCTACATGCAAAATATCACGAACTTGTTTGCCATCACCATAGACTGTAATATCTTTTCTCATCACTGCCGCAATGATAAACCACGCTACCCAACCTTGGTCTTCAATGCCAAATTGACGTGGTCCATAAATGCAAGATTGACGAAAGACAACGGTGGGTAAATCATACATGCGAGCATAGTCACGGACGTATTGGTCACCTGTGCCTTTTGAACAACCATAAGGGGAATGAAAATCTAAAGGTTGAGTCTCTGGGCAACCATTGACTAAATCTTTGTATCGCCAACGAGTTGGTTCTTCATATAATTCAACATCTTCCATGCCACCATATACTTTGTTTGTAGAAGCATAAATAAAAATAGGGTTTTTACCAGAAGCGCGCGCGGCTTCTAATACATTAAATGTGCCTAGCGCATTGGATTCAAAATCATCTCGTGGATTTATTACAGATGTTGTCACTGCTACTTGACCCGCTAAGTGCATAATCACATCTGCATCTTTTGAGGCTTGCGCGATTTTTTGTGCATCTTTGATGTCACCGACAACTAATTCAAAAGCATTATCGCCAAATTCGTTTTTCAGCCATTCTAAATTGCGAGGTGCACCACCCCGCGATAAGTTATCGTAGATTGTCACTTTTTCACCACGCGTGAGCAGGTGATGTACATAATTTGAGCCGATAAATCCTGCTCCGCCGGTGACGAGATAATGTTTGGTCATATTTTTACCTTTTATTGAAGTAGCGATGCTTCGCTACGCTCAGCATGACACAAAATAGATTAATAATATCTTCTTCTAACAAACAAACGAATTGCTATCATACCAAAAACAAATCCGCCGATGTGTGCCCACCAGGCTACGTTGCTTGCATCTGCACCTTGTAAAGCGAACCAACCTGAAAACAATTGAGAGACAAACCAGAAGCCAAGAAACACGAGCGCTGGCAACTCAACCATTGTAAAAATAAAAAAGATTGGCACGAGGCTGGCGATTCTTGAATGTGGGAATAAAATTAGATATGCTCCTAATACGCCTGCAATTGCTCCGCTTGCACCAATCATTGGGACTGAACTAGCAGGGTCAAAATATACTTGCAATAATGCGGCGGCAGTTCCACTGAATAAATAAAAAATTAAGTATCGGATGCTTCCTAGTTTATCTTCTATATTGTCACCGAAGATTATCAAAATCCACATGTTGCTGAGGATGTGAAACCAACCGCCATGCAGAAACATGCTAGTGAGGATGTTAATCCATGTGTCGGGGTTGGATAATGCCAAATTCGCTGGAACAAGTCCCCACGTATGAATGAAGCGATATAAATCTGCTTCGGTCATGGTCACTTCAAAATAGAAGACGAGTCCATTGAGCAGAACCAACATCCAGTTCATTAATGGGAAATGACGCGAACGTTGTGTGTCGTACAAAGGAAACATTTAAGTGTTTTCTGTTTGGTCTTTGTTTCTTAAATTCATGAGTTGCTGATAAATGCCTGAAAGGGTTTGACCTTCTCGCATTAAACCGATGCCACCAATCACGCCACTGTTGAGATAATTATATAAACGAGCAGTGAGTGCAACGGCTAAGGCTGTGGATTCATCACCAGTGAATAAAACCAATGCGGCTGTGACTGCACCTTCAAATGTGCCAACGCCACCGGGCAAGGCTGGGATTGCTCCGCCAAATGCGGCGGCACCTAAAATAAATAATGCCCAAACGGGTTGTGCTTGTGGGAAAAATGCAAGTGTGATTAAGTAATAAGCAACGAGTGCAACAAACCAGTTGAGTGCCATCCAAAATAAAAAGCGGATGAAAAGCCAACCATCGGTTAATACACCAAGCCCGTTGAAAAAAGATTCAAGAAAACTCCCTCCAAATTTTTGTAAGGCTGGGAAGCGTTGACTTAATTTATGAAATACATCTAATG
>ERZ761609.2078-NODE-2078-length-15682-cov-31.749472_pt1 | contig 15682 bp, 10 predicted proteins | sample MGYA00511163_ERZ761609 | MGnify/ENA primary metagenome ERZ761609 (study PRJEB28899, sample SAMN02445070) | bioreactor sludge metagenome | biome: EBPR sludge | place: Australia: Brisbane, Thorneside Wastewater Treatment Plant | collected 2011-12-16 ... | reverse complement strand
CTGGAGTTCAGACGTGTGCTCTTCCGATCTATCGGCCTGCGCCTCGGCGCGGACGCCGCGCGCGAGCTGGCGCTGCCCGCGCGCTTGGAGGAGTTTAAAAAATGGCTGGAGGCCAATGACTGCTACGTCTTCACCATCAACGGCTTCCCCTATGGGGCCTTCCACGGCACCCGCGTCAAGGAGCAGGTCTTCCGGCCGGACTGGACCGCCCCCGAGCGGCTCGAATACACCAAGCTGCTCTTCGACATCCTGGCCCGCCTCCTCCCCCCCGGCGTGCCCGGCAGCGTCAGCACCCTGCCCGGCTCCCACAAGACCTTCGGCATCGGCGCGGACGAGCTCGACGCCATCTTCACCAACCTCCGCCTCTGCCGCGAGCACATCGAAAAAACCGCCGCCGCCACCGGGCACGATCTCCACCTCGGCCTCGAACCCGAGCCACTCGGCCTCTTTGAGACCAGCGGCGAGACATTAAAATTCTTCGGCCTCTACCACGACCGCCATCCGCAGGACCGTGACTTTTTCAAATTCATCGGCCTGAACTACGACACCTGCCACCTCGCCATCGAATACGAGGACGCCGACCGCGCGCTCGACCGCCTCACCGGCGCCGGCATCCGCCTCAGCAAGCTCCACTTCAGCTCCGCCCTCAGCCTCGTCCCCACCCCGGAAAACCTGGCCCGCCTCGCCGCCTTCGACGAGCCCGTCTATTTCCACCAGGTCATCGCCAGCCACGGCGACACCGAGCCCCTCCGCCGCTTCAAAGACCTGCCGGACGCGCTCCAGCACGCCGCCCGCCACCCCGGCGACCTCGGCCAGGAATGGCGCGTGCATTTCCACATCCCCCTCCACGCCGAGCCTGGCGGCGGCTTTGGCAGCACCCGCGCCCACCTGCTCGGCGCCATGGACTGGCTCGGCCGCCACCCAGCCGCCTGCTCCCACATCGAGATGGAGACCTACACCTGGGAGGTCCTGCCCCCCGAGCTGCACAGCGGCGACGTGGCCGACCAGCTCGTGAAGGAATACGAGTGGACCCTGGGCGAGATGCGCGCTCGCGGCCTCCGGCCCCTGGAGTGAAAAAAACGCCATCCTCGCTCCCGATCCCGCCCTCCCATGACCGAATCCGAACTTCTCGAAAAGCTGCGCAAAATCGAGCGCCTCCATGCCGGCGCCGCCACCCCCGGAGAGCGCGATGCCGCCGCCGACGCCCTCGAGCGCATCCGCCGCCGCCTCGGCGAGGTGCAGCGGGTGGAAAAAGCCATCGAGTTCAAGTTCACCCTCGCCGACGGCTGGTCCAAGCGCCTCTTCATCGCCCTCCTGCGCCGTTACTCCCTCAAGCCCTACCGTTACGCCCGCCAGCGGCGGAACACCGTCATGGTCCGCGTCCCCCGCAGCTTCGTGAACGAGACCCTGTGGCCGGAGTTCCTGGAGTTGAGCAAGGTGCTGGAGAGCTACCTCGAGGACGTTACCCGCCGCGTCATCGCCCAGGCCGTCCACGCAGACACCGCCGAGGAGGAGATCATCCAGGGCGACTACCTGGAGTGAGGGCGCGGGGCGGAATGCGGGATTTGCTCCGGTTTTTCGGGAGTCTCTTATGGTGAATATGAAAGATTTGGCATTATCGCTTTAAATGTGATTATTCAGACAAAAACCACCAAAATGATCATTATCTTGGTGGTTCTTGCCTTCAAAAGGGTGGTTTTGGCCGCTGTCTTTATCCTTTTGAAGGCAAGGAGTATCTGGTTAACGATGAACCTGATACCTTTTGCCTTCAAAAGGATACCTTTGGCCGCTGTCTTGATACCTTTGGTGGCTGTCTTGATACCTTTGCAGGCCGGAATGATGCTTTCGGCGGTCGTCTTGAGGGGACTCCCGAAAATTCAAAGCATGGGGCGCAGGCATCCTGCCTGCGCGAACAGGCGGAACGCCTGTTCCCCATGCAAATGCGGGTTTTCGGGAGTGCCCTTTTTCCATTTTGGCACCGCCAAACCCGTTTGGAGGCGCCTCCTTGCCCCAATGATCTCCAAATCAATTCGCGGAGTCGTCAGGCGGGCCGGAAGGGGGCTGGGATTGCCACGGTGACGCTCCGCCCGCGACCACTCTGCCCTCACACCCCCAGCCCGCGCAGGAAGGCGCGCAGGTCGGGGCCGATGTCGGGGCGCTCGAGTCCAAAGCGGATATTGGCTTTGAGGAAGTCGAGCTTGTTGCCGATGTCGTGCCGCTCGCCTTCATAGCGCAGGCCGTGGAGGGCTTCTTCTTTCATGAGGGAGGCCATGGCGTCGGTGAGCTGGAGTTCGCCGCCTTTGCCCTTCGGGGTTTTTTCCAGATGCGCGAAGATGCGCGGGGAGAGCACATAGCGGGCGCTGACGGCGAGGCGGCTGGGGGCGGATTCGGGGGCGGGTTTTTCCACAAAGGTCTCGGCGCGCAGCAGGCCGGGCTCCACTTCCGAGCCGCCGAGGATGCCGTAGCGGCTGACTTTTTCCACGGGCACCTCCTGAAGCGCCACGGCGCTGCCGCCATGCCGCTCCACCACATCGGCTAGCTGGCGGGTCAGCGGCGATCCGCGCGTGGTGACGACGGTGTCCCCCAGCAGCACGGCGAAGGGCTCGTCCCCCACATGCTCGCGCGCGTGCAGCACGGCATCCCCCAGGCCGCCCATGCGGGCCTGCCAGACGAAGTGGATGCGGGCCAGGTTCTGCAAGGCGCGCAGGGAGTCCAGCTCGGCGGCGCGGCCTTTGGCCTCCAGCTCGCTTTCCAGGTCATGCGCCGGGTGGAAGTGCTCCTCGATGGCGCGCTTGCTCCGGCTGATGACGATGAGGATGTCGGTGATGCCGGAGGCGGCGGCCTCCTCGACGACGTATTGGATGACGGGCTTGTCCACCAGGGGCAGCATTTCCTTGGGCACGGCCTTGGCCACGGGCAGGAAACGGGTGCCGTAACCGGCGGCGGGGATGACGGCTTTGCGCACTTTCTGGAACATGCGCCGGAGCCTAGCGGGCGCGCCCGCCGGGCGCAAGACTCCAGAGCGGGCGGCAAGCCGGAGGGCCGCGCGCACGCACTGGTCATGCGCGTAAACCACGGAGGAAGCGCCTTTTTGCGGCGTTCCCAGTGATCCAACGAAGACACTCCCAGCCATGAAACACCTCCCTGCCCTCCTCGCGCTCATTTCCTGTCCGCTCACAGCAGCGGAACCTTTCCTGGAAAAGCTGGACCTTTTCAAGGCGGGCGATGACCCCGCCTACAACATCTACCACATCCCCGGCGTGGTGGTGACGGCGGCGGGCACTGTGCTGGCCTGGTGCGAGGCGCGCAAGCGGCCCGCGGGTGTGAGCGACTGGGATGACATCCGCATCCTGCTGCGCCGCAGCACGGATGAAGGGCGCACGTGGAGCGCGCCGCGCAGCATCGCGGATGTCGCGGGGCCGAAGCGGAAGAATCCCTTCGCGCTGCGGATGAAAAACGTGGACCCCAATGACGTGACCTACAACAACCCGGTGCTCATCGCGGACCGGGACGGCGCGGTCCACATGCTCTTCTGCCTGGAGTATGAGCGCGTCTTTTACCAGCGCAGCGCGGACGACGGCGTGTCATGGGGCGCGCCGGTGGAGATCACGGCGGCGTTCGACGCCTTCAAAAAGGACTACGACTGGAAGGTGCTGGCCACGGGGCCGAACCACGGCATCCAGTTGCAAAGCGGGCGCCTCGTGGTGCCGGTGTGGCTCTCCACCGGGGAGGGCGGAAACGCGCACCGGCCCAGCGTGACGGCGACGGTTTACAGCGACGACCGGGGCGCGACGTGGAAGGCGGGTGAGATCGCGGTGCCGAACACGGACGAGTGGATCAACCCGAACGAGACGGTGGCCGTGGAGTTGAAGGATGGGCGCGTGATGCTCAACGTGCGCAACGAGTCCAGGACGCACCGCCGCCTGGTCACCACCAGCGCCGATGGCGCCACTGGCTGGAGCACGCCGCGCTTTGACGAGGCGCTGCTGGAGCCGATCTGCATGGCGGGCCTCGCGCGCTACGACCACGGCGGCAGAAGCCTGCTGCTTTTCTCCAATCCCCACAACCTGGAAGGCGGGCGCGGCGGCAATCCCGAGCCGGGCAAGAGCCGCGCGCGCAAAAACCTGAGCGTGAAGATCAGCGCCGACGAGGGCGGGACATGGACGGTCAACAAAACTCTGGAGCCGGGACCAAGCATGTACTCGGACCTGGCCGTGACGCGGCAGGGAACGATCCTCTGCTTCTATGGCCGCTCTGACCAGCCCGGCTTCGCCGGCTCGGCTCTGACATTGGCGCGCTTCAACCTGGAGTGGCTGGAGCAGCCGTGATCAGGCCACCAGGGTCTGGTCGCGCGCGGGGCCGACGCCGAGCAGGCTGACGCGCGCGCCAGTGAGCTCCTCGACGCGCTTGAGGTAGGCTTTGGCCAGGTCGGGCAGGTCGTTGAAGTCCTTGATGCCGCTGAGGTCCCGCTGCCAGCCCTGGTGTGTCTCATACACGGGTTCGCAGGCCTCCAGATCGGCGGCGGTGCTGGGCGGGTAATGCAGGGTCTCGCCGCGCAGCTTGTAGGCGGTGCAGATTTGCACGGTGTCCAGGCCGTCGAGCCCGTCGAGGTTGGTGATGGCGAGTTCGTCGGCGCCGTTGATCATCACGGCATAGCGGACAAGGACGGCGTCGAGCCAGCCGCAGCGGCGGGCGCGGCCGGTGGTGGCGCCGTATTCGCGGCCCATGTTGTGGAGCATGTCGCCGATGTCGTCGTTTTCAGTGACGAAGGGGCCGGATCCGACCCGGGTGGTGTAGGCCTTGGCCACGGCGACCACCTTGTCAATCATGCGCGGCGGCACGCCGGAGCCGGTGCAGGCGCCGCCGGCGGTGGTGTTGGAGGAGGTGACAAAGGGGTAAGTGCCGTGGTCAATGTCGAGATAGGTGCCCTGGGCTCCCTCAAAGAGCAGGTTTTTCCCGGCGCGGATGGCCTGGTGGCAATAGACGGCGGTGTTGGTGATGTGCGGGGCCAGGACGCGCGCGGCCTCCAGCATGGTGCTGACGGTGGGCTCGACTTCGACCTCGGCGACGCTGGCGGCGCGCAGGGTCTCATTGTGCTGGAGGATGCGCTCGCGCAGCTCGGCGGCGAAGATTTCCGGCTGCTTGAGCAAAATGGCGCGCAGTCCGCCGCGCTCGACCTTGTCGGCGTAGGCGGGGCCGATGCCGCGGCCGGTGGTGCCGATTTTTTTGTCGCCGCGCTTCGCCTCGCGCGCCTGGTCAAGGCCGCGATGGTAGGGCATGACGAGGTGGGCGGTTTCGCTGATGAGCAGGTTCTCCGGGGTGATGCTGACGCCCTGGCCGCGCAGCTTTTCCATTTCCTCGATGAGGCCGAGCGGGTCCATGACGACGCCGTTGCCGATGACGCAGACTTTCCCCTCCCACAGGATGCCGCTGGGGATGAGGTGGAGGATGTATTTGACGCCGTTGTTGATGACGGTGTGACCGGCGTTGTTGCCCCCGGCGGCGCGCACGACGACGTCCGTTTTCTCCGTGAGGTAGTCTACGATTTTTCCTTTTCCTTCATCGCCCCACTGGGCGCCGACTACGATGGTGTTTGACATGGTGAATGATGACGCGGCGCGTGTGTCCGCAGGGGTTTGGGTGAAAGACGGGATACGGGACGAATGGCGGCAGCTCCCGCCGCCGGGCAGTCCGGGGTTCCCTGCCGGCGGGTGCTCAGCCTCCCATGCCGGTGAAGGTGAAGGCCGCGTAGGCGCAGACCAGGAGGGCGATGACGCCGAGGATCATCAGCGGCCCGGAGCCGCTGCCTTGGGGTTTGGCCTTGGGGCCGAAGCCTCGCCGGGCGGATTTGTTCACCGGCATATCCGCGTAGCCGCCGGAAGGCGCGCGGGCGGGCGCTCTGGAAGGAGCGGGGGAGGGACTGGCGCTGTCGCCGATGAAAACGCACTCGACGCTGCCGAGAACGAAGGCGCCGCCGGAGTCGAGCTCGACACGCTCCACGCGCTGGCCGTCCACTTTGGTGCCGTTGGTGGAGCCGAGGTCGGTGAACACCCAGACGCCGTTTTCCTGGACGATCTGCCCGTGATGGCTGGAGACGGACTCGTCTGCGATGACCAGCATGTTGTCATCCGCGCGGCCCACGGAGACGAACCCGGCGGTCAACTCGACTTCGCCGCTTTCGCCCGCCGGGGTGGTGAACTGTATTTTTGCCATAGGAGGGCCAAGATTTAGCGCGGCGCCGGGGACTCGCAAGGCGCAATCTCCCCCTCGCGCAAACCTGTGAAATCATTGATTCACACGCTGCCCCGAGGGGTCCACCACCTTCACGGTGACGAAGAAGACGACATGCTTCACCTGGCGCTGCTTGACCTCGCTTTTGAACATCCTGCCGACGTAGGGAGCGTCTCCGAGCAGCGGCACTTTGTCCTGGATGATGACATTGTTGTCAGAGACCAGCCCGCCCAGCACCACCGTGGCGCCGTCGTGGACATTGACGGCGGTGACGACTTTCTTGGTCTCGAAAATGGGCTGCATGATGAAGTTCTCCGTCAGCATGTTCCGGACACCCTGGAAGGCTCCAAAAATGGGCGTTCCATAATTCACAAAGCCGACAAATTCGGTAAATTCAGGCGTGACGGCCAAATCCACAGACCTGCCGTCTTCGGAGATTACGGGTTCCACCTCAAGCACCACACCAGTACGACGCATGTCGAAGGCGGTGGGCGTGGTGGGAGTGACTACCGGAGGCGGAGGAGGTGTGATGATGATGACGTTTCCAAGCTGAAATTGCCCGACACTTGTTGGCACCTGCGGTGGGTCAAATTCGGTGGGATAAATCAATTCGCGGGTGATTTCGATGCTGGCCTTCTGGCCGCTGCGCGTGACGACACTGGGTTGCGCGGCGAGGTCCACGCCTTTCTTTTGATCCAGCGCGCGCATGACTCCCTGAAATTGCGGAGAGGTCATCACGCCGCTCAGCGAGAGCACACCCGGCGAGCGCCTGGATGTGGGCGTCACCACTCCAGACAGGACCGAGTCCACCGTGTTGGTCGGCAGGTCACCCGAGGAGCGCAGACCTGCTGTGACGGGGTTGAATCCAAGAGCAGTGGTGCCTGCCGCTGTGGCCACCTGCTGGGGGAAGTCACCGGTGAGATAGTTTGCCTGCTGGGCATTGCCCACAGTGCCGCCCGCCCCCACGACCTCGCCGCCGAAGCCGCCGAGCAGCCAGTCGAAGCCGAGCTCCTCCAGGCGGTTGTTGGCCACTTCGAGCAGTTTGACTTCTATCACCACCTGCCTGGGGGAGCGGTTGAAGGCCTGCTCGACGAGCATGTCCACCATCTCCATGTTTTTGGCCGTGTTGCGCACGATGAGCGTGCTGCTGGAGGGGTTGAAGCTGGCTCCACTGCCCTCAGGGAAGCTCACACCTTGTCCCTCCAGGAATTCTTTGGCCCCGATGCGCCGCAATTGCGGCGCGCCTGCTGTCTGGGTGTTGCCAGCCGCAAAGGGATCTGGATTTGACCCGGCAGGGTCCGCTCCAGCGCCGACGGGCGAGCTGGAGATGAAATCCGGCGGCACCCGGTAGGATTTGCTGATGATCTCTGCCGAGTCATCCGCGAGCGAGACCAGCCGCACGGCGAAATTGTCCACCTTGTAGGTGACTCCTGCCATGTCGGCGACATAGCGCAGGACTTCCTCCACCGGCACCTCCCGCAGATTCAGGGAGACAGGACGCGCCGGGTGGTCGGCGGGCACGCTGACGACGAAATCCACGCCTTTGCCCGCCGGGTCGAGATCGCGGGTGCGCACCCGCAGGTATTCCAGCACCTCCTCCAGTGAAGCCTCGCTGAAATCCACTTGGGAGATGATCAACTCGCGCAGTTTCTTTTGAATGGCCTCGCGCCCGTTCCTGGTACCCGCCTGCTGCGCGCCGGCCGCGCCTTCCTGGCCCCCGAACATGCCGGACAGGTTTTTCACGGGCACTTCCGCCTCCCAGGCCCGGTTCACATCGTTGAGCATCTTGGCCCGGCCATGGTCCCGGGCGCTTTCAAAATAGCGCGCGCGCTCCTGCTCCACCCGCTCCATGCCGCGCCGGGCGGCGGTGTTGTAGGGGTCCAGCCGCAGCACATCCTCATAACTCTGCAGCGCCGCATTGAACTGGCCGGTTTCCACCTGCGAGTTGGCGAGCACGAGCAGCTTGGAGACTTGCTCCACTTTCGAGATGTGCGCGGGTGTCAGCGCGGGCGGATGACGGTCAGGGTCGTTCATCAGCTCCCGCGCTTTGCGGATGCGTGCGTCCCCGTGGACGGCAGCGGCGCTGTCGAGTTTGTCCAGCAGGGTGCGAGCGGCCGGATAATCACCAGCTTTGACCAGATCTCCCGCCCGCCTGCATCCGGCGGTCACATAGCCATCCAAAGCCAGCGCGCGGAATTCCTTCGCCATCGGCACGTCCGGCAGCGTCTGCCACGCCTCTTCGAAGGCCGCCAGAGACTCCACCGTTTTTCCCTCGTCCAACAAGCGCTTGCCCTCAAGGAGCCGCGCCGCCTGCTGCTGAACCAGTTCGGCCCGGCGTGCCGTCTCCTTGTCAGCAAGGGAGGCGAGTCCTGATGTCTGTGCCGCGCACGGCTCCTGCGTGGCGCACAGGGCGCTGAGCATGAGCATGAACACCGCCTTGCGTGGCGGCGTGGAAGTCAAGCGGGGTGGCGTTTCCATCATTCGGGATCAACAATTGCTGGCAAAATGCGACGATTATCAAGTTTTCAGGCGATTCCCAAGAACTTTCTCCCGGTTCTGCAAAGAATTCTCGCCTGCAGATGGGGCCGGCTGCCGCCCGCCGCCTCCGGCTTGACATGCCGGGGCGGAAGGCGTTCGCTGCTCACACCATGAAAAAACTCATCTCCCTGCTTTCCGTCCTGGCCTTGTCCAGCCTCCTCCCCCTTGCCGCCGCCGACAAGGCTAAGGACGTTCCGGTCAGCGAGGCGGAGAAACTGGTCAAGGAGGGCAGGGTGCTCGTGCTTGATGTGCGCACGCCTGACGAATTCAAGGAAGGTCACATCGAGGGCGCGGTGAACATTGACTTCAACGGCAAGGACTTTACCGCCAAGGTGAAGGCGCTGGACACAGCGAAGCCCGTCCTCGTCCACTGCCAGGGCGGCGGGCGCAGCGGGCGCTCGCTGCCGGTTTTGGAACAGCTCGGTTTTCCCGCCATCTACCACCTGAACGAGGGATTCGGCGAGTGGGAGGCCGCTGGCAAGCCAGTGAAAAAGTGAGGCTTGCGGCAGGGCGGGATCGTTGTTTAGGCCGCTCCCGCAGGCCTAGAAAGAGCAGGCATCACCGAGCTTGTGAAACTTTTCACAAATTCGGGTTGCCGCACCTGCCACGGCTCCGATAATCGCCCAAACCCCTCCTTTTCCCACATGCCCGCCCCCGCCGCCGCCGACACGCCCGCCGCGCCACCGCCTGTTGACCTGGTGAATGTGCAGATTGACGGAGTCTGGCACAAGTTCCCCAAGGGCACGCGCATGATCGAGGCGTGCAAGCAGGCGAAAAAGGACGTGCCGCATTACTGCTACCATCCCAAGCTCACCAGTCCCGGCAACTGCCGCATGTGCCTGGTGGAGATGGGCATGCCACCGCGTCCCCAACCCGGCCAGGAGCCGGAAAAAGACGCGAACGGAATGCCCAAAATCTCCTGGATGCCGCGCGCCGTCATCGCCTGCGCGAACACCGTGGCCGAGGGCATGGGCATCCGCACCGACTCCCTGCTCACCCAGGAGTGCCGCAAGGGCGTGATGGAGTTCCTCCTGATCAACCACCCGCTCGACTGCCCCATCTGCGACCAGGCCGGCGAGTGCCGCCTCCAGGAGTTCAGCGTCGAGCATGGCAAAGGCGAGAGCCGCTTCCGCGAGGACAAGGTCAAGAAGCCGAAGAATGTGGACATCGGCCCGCGCGTGCGCCTCGACGACGAGCGCTGCATCATGTGCAGCCGCTGCATCCGCTTCACCGCCGAGATCGCCGACGACCCCGTGCTCGGCTTCACCGAGCGCGGCAGCCACACCACGCTCGCCGTGCATCCCGGCCGCCGCCTGGAAAACAACTACTCCCTCAACACGGTGGACATCTGCCCCGTCGGCGCGCTGACCAGCACCGACTTCCGCTTCCAGCAGCGCGTGTGGTTCCTCAGCGAGACGGAAAGCGTCTGCACCAAATGCGGGAGAGGTTGCAACATGGAGATAGGAGCGCGCGGCGACACCCTTTACCGCCAGACACCGCGTGAGAACAATGACGTGAACTCCACCTGGATGTGCGACCAGGGCCGTCTGGACTTCCACTTCGTGAACAGCGAGTTCCGCCTCACCGAGCCTCTCATCAAGACCGGCGGCAAACACGAGTCCGCCTCGTGGAAAAAAGCCATGCAGACCATCGCATCCGCCGCCCCCGGAGCCAAAGGCGGCGAGGTCGTCATCATCGCCAGCGCCCGCATGACCAATGAGGAACTTTACCTTGTCAGGCAGCTCGCCAGGACACTCGGCACCGAAAACGTGGATGTCGTCCCCCGCACCGGTGGCGCGGACGCATATCTGCGCGCGGACGACTTGAACCCCAATTCCAACGGCGTCCGCCAGATCCTTGGCGTCGAACCCGGCTCCAGGCTCGACAGCCTGCGCGGCCTTCTCGCCTCCGGCAAAGTCCGCCTCCTGCTCGCTCTGGGTGAGGACTTGCTCAAGGCCGGTTTCACCAGGGAGGAAATCGAAAAAGCAGGCTTCTTCGCCTCGCTCCACATCCTGGCCCATGCCTCCGCCGAACTGGCTCAAGTGGTCCTGCCCGGCAGCTCCTACGCCGAGAAAAGCGGCAGCATGATCAACGTCACCGGCCGCCTCCAGCGCCTCAACAAAGCGGTCAACAGCCCCGGCAACGCGGGCGACACCTGGGAAATCCTGCGCGACCTCAACGTCGCCTGCGGTGGTTCGAACGGACTGCACAGCATCGAGGATGTGTTCCACCAGCTCGCTGCGGAAGTGCCCTGCTTCGCCGGGCTCAGTTTCGCCAAAATCGGCTCGCTCGGCACGCCGGTGATCGAGACTGGCGAGACTGTCCCCATTTTGGAGCGCGAGAAAGAGCGCAAGGCCAGGGGACTGATCGTTGGTTGATCCCTCCCCCGTCCTGGAGCGCCAGGCCATCCCTCACTCCAGCGGCTTGCCCTTGGTCTCAGGCGCCAGCCAGACGATGGCCACGCCGACGAAGTAAACCATGCACAAGGCGATGTAGGCATTGGCCGAGGACGCGGCGCCATTGCCGCCGAAGAGGCCCACGAGATTCGCAAGCTGCAGCGCGCCCACGGCGGCGATGATGCGGCCCACATTGAAGCAGAAGCCCTGGCCGGTGGCGCGCACGCGGGTGGGGAACAACTCCGGCAGGTAAAGCGGGAAGAAGCCGTAGAACGAGGCGCTCACACCGCCGATGATGAAGGCGGAGGCGAAGAACCAGTTTGAGATTTCCGTGTTGGTTTTATAAAACAGCACCGCGCTGCCGAAAGCGGCCAGGCAGGTCAGCGAGTAGGTCAGCCTGCGCCCGAAAATATCCGCCACCACCGGCATGAAGAAAGTGGCCAGGATGGCGCCGAAGGAGGTGGCGAGCTGCGTGTACTCGCGCGGGTGCAGCCAGCCGTTCGCGGCCAGCTCCGTGGACCATTTTGGCGCCTGCTGCGCCGCGCCCCAGGTGCCCAGCAGCGCCACGCCTGCCAGGCTCGCGCCGATGAGCATGTGGCGGATCACCACCTTGCGGTCCACCGTGCCCAGCGCCCCGGCCAGGGCCGCGCGCGCCAGATAGCGGCGCACCGGGAAGAGGTAGCCCCACAGCACCGCCGCCAGGCCGAAGAGCGTCACCACGCCGGCCTGCGCCGCCGAGGGCAGCCCCATGGGCGACCACGCCCAGATGATGACCATGCCCGCCATGCCGCCGGTGAGCACGCCATAGAGGTCGGTGTTGCTCCAGTGCGAGGTGTTCCCAGCCTCCTTTTCCTCGTGCCACTTCTCCGACTCAGGGACGAAGAGGCGGATGAAAAAGATGAGCAGCGCGGGGAAGGCGCCGCTGATCATCAGGAAGCGCCAGGCGCTGTTGTGGAAAAGGCTGTCCGCCCATTCCTTCGACAGGCCAAGGCCCATACTCATGCCATGCCAGGACTCCACATAACTGTTCAGCCCCAGGCTCAGGAAGGCCACCAGCAGGTAGCCGATGTTCGCCGCCGCGCCGATGGCCCCGGCCACCCACACGCGGTTGCCCTTCGTCCACAGCTCGTTCACCAGCGCCACGCCCAGCGCCCACTCCCCGCCCATGCCCAGGGAGGCGATGAAGCGCAGGATGGCGATGTGCCAGGCCTCCGTGGCAAAGCCGCACAGGCCCGTGAAGATGGCGTAAGTGAAAATGGAGAAACTCATCGCCCGCACGCGCCCGATGCGGTCCCCCAGCCAGCCAAAGAGCACGCCGCCCGTGGCCGCGCCGACGAGGAAGGTGGCGATGATCACCGAGAACCAGTTCGTGATGACCACCGGCTCCTGCCCTGGCAGCAGATCCTTGAGCGCGGGCACGCCGATCAACGGGAAAAGCCCCATCTCAAACCCGTCGAACATCCACCCCAGAAAGGCGGCGATGAGCGCCATGTTGCGGCCGGTGGCGGTGGTCTTGGGTCTGGACATGATGATTTTTGGGGAGCGTGAATTACGGGCGGGAAACGGCATTCTTGGGACAATTCACCGCGCGCGACAAGCCTGAATCTCCCCACCTCATTCCACCGCATGAAAAAGGCGGCCTCCTCGCGGAGGCCGCCCTTTGGAAAAGCACACGGCTTATTCCCTCACCTTGGCGCTCTTGATGAGCACCGGCTCGGTGGGCACGTTGGCGTGGCCGCTTTTTGTGCCAGTGGGCACCTGGGCGATCTGGTCCACCACCTCCATTCCAGCGCTCACCTTGCCAAACACGCAGTAGCCCCAGCCATCGCCGCCGGGATAGTCCAGGAAGCCGTTGTCCTTCAGGTTGATGAAAAACTGCGAGGACGCGCTGTGCGGGTTCGGCGTGCGCGCCATGGCGATGGAGCCGCGCGCGTTTTTCAGCCCGTTCTTCGCCTCATTTTGGATCGGGGCGTCCGTGGCCTTCTGCTCCATGTCCGGCGTGAAGCCGCCGCCCTGGATCATGAAATCCGGGATCACGCGGTGGAAGACGACACCGTCGTAATGCCCTTTTTTCACATAACTGACAAAGTTGGCGACGGTGCCCGGGGCCTTGGCGGCGTCGAGTTCGAGTTCGATGGTTCCCTTGCTGGTCTCCATCACGATGGTCACGGGTTTGGCTTCGCTCACGGCGGGTGTTTCCTGGGCTGGGGTTGTACCGGTCAAGCCGGCCAGTGCGGCGGCAAAGGCGGCAAGTACCGGAAGGCGGGGTTTCATGTCTGGCTTGGTTTTCGGCGCTCAAAAAGCATGCGCCCGCGCCTTTGCCAAGCGAAAAGCACGCCCCGCCTCACCTCCGCAGCGCCGTGATCAGCTCGTCGAGCTTGTCGGCGAGCTGCTGCACCTCCGACTGCGTCGGCGGGTCGCTGATGCTCAGGCCCAGCGTGGCGACGCCGAAGCTGTTGGCGCTGCTTGTCCGCCGGCCCGCCGGTGATGGGCACGGGGACGAACTTCATGCCGGGGGTGTTGACGAAGGGGGCGTCTTTGGTCGCTGCCGCGATGGAAGACTCGGAGACGGGGAGACAGAACTGGTGCCAACAGGCGCGGCGGACAGCACGCAGCGGAAGCCGCTGAAGACACGCATGTTGGGGGCGTTGTGGTTGCGTTTGGAGGAGAGCAGGGCGGTGCGGTCGCTCATGTCCCACGAGGCCCCGCGACTCACGCGGGACGTTTTCCTCTGGTCGAACCAGTCTTCGCACCACTCCCACACGTTGCCTCCGAGGTCGTGGAGGCCGGAGCGGTCCGGCGCCTGCGCTCCCGCGGGGCCCACCGTGGCCTGGCCATCCTGATAGCCCGGCAGTTCCCCGCTGATGAAGGCGTACTTCCCTGCCGCCAGCAGCGGGCGCAGTTCCTCGCTCCAGTAATTGCCGGAGTTGGCGGGCGGCGGCCACTGGCTGCCCCAGGGATAGACATCGGCGAGCTTGCCATCCTTCTCGTGCGGCAACTGCGCCGCATCTTCGCGCCCGCCGATGTCCGCTGCGCAGCTCCATTCGTGGTCGGTGGGCAGTCTGTAGGTCTCGCCCGCGGCAAGCCTGCCCGCGGCGCGTTCGCGCTGCGTGAGCCAGTCGCAAAACGCCTTCGCGTCCTCCCAACTGACGCCAGCGACGGCGTGGCCGGGCCTTTGCTCCACATCCGGGCGCTTGGCCCACGAATGTCCGCTCTCCTTTACGAACGCCTCGAAGTCCTGCACCCGCGTCTCCCACACGCTGAAAAGCACCCGTTGTTTGTCCGTCGGTCCGCCGGTGACGGGCACGGGGACGAACTTCATGCCGAGGGTGTTCACGAAGGGGGAGTCCTTCGTTGCCGCGCTGGGCGAGGCGGGTGGTTTCACATCACTCCTGCGCACTGGGCCGCTCGCGGCGGCTGGGGGACCAGCCGTCCTGCCATCGCCTGAGTCGCGTAGCGCGAAGAACGCGCCGACTGCGAGGACCGCACCGACAACAAGGCCGAAGATCAGCGGGGCGCGGGATTTCGCAGCCGCGCTCGCAAGAGCGCGGGGCTTGGTGGCTGCTTGTGGCTTTTCGGCCGCGTCCTTGCGGACGCGGCTGCCCGCCAGCGGAATGCTGGTGACATCCGTTTTTACCTCGCGGGCCTGCTGGTAGCGGTCGCCGGGATCGTTCTGCATGGCGCGGGAGACGATGTCGTCCCACTGCGGGGCCACCGGCGCGCGCTCGGAGGGTGCCTTCCACGCGCCGCGCGGGAGCTGGCCGGTGATCATCTGGTAGATCATGACGCCGAGCGCATAGATGTCCGCGCGGTGGTCGATGGTGGCGTTGGGATCGAACTGCTCCGGCGCGGCGTAGTCGGGCGTGCCCATTCCGGTGCCGGTCTGAGTGCGGAAGCTGCTCTCGGCATCGAAATGCTTGGCGAGGCCGAAATCCGCTATCTTCACGCGCCCCTCGCGGGTGAGCATGATGTTGCTGGGCTTGATGTCGCGGTGGACGATGCCGTGGTCGTGCGCGAACTGCAGCGCGTCACAGATCTGCGGCAGCAGAGTGAGCGCCATCTCCTGCGTCATCCGGCCGGTGCGGATCACGTCCATGAGGTCCGCGCCGTCCACCAGCTCCATGACGATGTAGAGGTAATCCGGCCCGGCCTCGCCGTAGTCATGCACACCGACGATGTTCGGGTGGCTGAGCTTCGCCATGGCCTGCGCCTCGCGCTCGAAGCGCATCGCGAAGTCGTAATCCCGCCCGGCCTCGCGGTGCATGATCTTGATGGCGACAGGGCGCTTGAGCTTCACATGGATGCCTTGATACACCGCGCCCATGCCGCCCTGGCCGAGGAAGCCCTCGACATGATACATGCCGTGCGGCAGCAGGGCGGTCAGCTCCTCCGGCAGCGGCAGATCCGGCGCCTGATGCGCCGGCTGGGCGGGCGCGGACCGCGCCATGGGGATGGTGGCGGCGTCCCCCTCCAGATCGGAAGAGCACACGTCTGAACTCCAGTCACTGACCAATCTC
>ERZ761609.2077-NODE-2077-length-15683-cov-10.529242_pt1 | contig 15683 bp, 14 predicted proteins | sample MGYA00511163_ERZ761609 | MGnify/ENA primary metagenome ERZ761609 (study PRJEB28899, sample SAMN02445070) | bioreactor sludge metagenome | biome: EBPR sludge | place: Australia: Brisbane, Thorneside Wastewater Treatment Plant | collected 2011-12-16 ... | reverse complement strand
ATTCCTCACTGCTGCCTCCCGTAGGAGTCTGGACCGTGTCTCAGTTCCAGTGTGGGGGATAACCCTCTCAGGCCCCCTACTGATCGTAGCCTTGGTGAGCCGTTACCTCACCAACAAGCTAATCAGCCGCATGTCTATCTTTAACCGCCGGAGCTTTAAAAACCAGGTGATGCCACCTAGAAATGTTATGGGGTATTAATTCAGATTTCTCTGAGCTATCCCCCAGTTAAAGGTAAGTTACATACGTGTTACGCACCCGTGCGCCACTCGCCACCCAGTATTGCTACCTGTGCTGCCGTTCGACTTGCATGTGTTAGGCCTGCCGCTAGCGTTCATCCTGAGCCAGGATCAAACTCTCCATTGTAAAAAAACTTGAATTATACGAATGGAATCCTCAAAGCTGAATTTTCAGGTTTGTGCTATTAATTCTCTGTCTCTTAACTTATCTTCAAATCTTCAAAGAACGTCAGATATCTATTGCCTCACGGCTGTATCTTTCTTGTTATTGTTGTATTAATTCTTCCTTCCTTTTCGAAAGGGGCTGCAAAAATAGACACCCTTTTCAAATCTCCAAAACTTTTTTCATTTTTTTTTCTGAAAAATTTTTTGTGTCAGTACTAAAAGAACTCCCTTTTCTCGAACGGGGCTGCAAAGATACGAGCGTTTTCGATTCCTGCAACTTTTTCTCTTATTTTTTTCTAAACAAGAGCGCCTTTCGATCAAAGCGGGTGCAAATGTATGTGGATTTCCGACATACTTGCTATTTATCGTCAAAAAAATAATTCACAATGGTCTAATAACTATCTAAGGTGTTGAAATAGAGACTGGTAAAACTTTACCATTGAAGAATTTTCCGGCCTCTAATCCGAACCAAGCGACCCATTCTCCCATTTCCAGTGCCGAATGCGGGGCTTTAAACTCAGGGAATGCGGCTTGTTTCATCTCGGTTTCGACAGCTCCCAGGGCCAAACAATTAATATGAATTGGTTCTTTTTCGAGTTCCACAGCCATACATTCAGTCATACATGCCAAGGCGGATTTAGAAGAACTGTAAAAAACCATACCCGGAAACTTTAATGTCCCTCCTACTCCGCCCATACTGCCTATTGTTACTATATGAGCAAAATTTGCCGAGAGAAACGGCTTAATCAGGCGAATTGAATCAAATACTGCATATACATTAGTAATGAATAAGGAAGTAAAATCATCCTGATTCAATTCCTCGTATGGTTTCTTTATTAATTGACCAGCTGTAATAATGACGGTAGAAAAGGCCAAACCCGTACCCGCAATACATGCCACCATTGAAGCCCTGGACTCAGCATCTGCAATATCTGCTTCTATACAATGCAAGTTGGGGTGTCCCAGATTCAACAATGAATTGACTGATCGGGAAACGGCACAAACCTTAAGCCCCTTTCCAAGGAGTGATTTTACGGTTTCAAAGCCTATTCCCTTGCCGGCACCAATTACCAATGCATCCATTTTAAATGTTTTTTTGCCCAAAGTTAAGGGTGATCCTCAAACTGTCAATAAACCGTGCATTTATCAACAAAAATCCATTCCGGGCAATGGATTCCGTAATTTTCGAGTCTAATTCCCAATTCCACGCTACATGTTCCTCATATTTGATACCGAAACAACAGGATTACCACAGGATTATAATGCTCCAATTGAAAACACTTCCAATTGGCCGCGAGTAGTTCAGATTGCATGGCAATTACACGACGAAAAGGGAGCATTACTTGAGGTAAAGAATTTCATAATAAAACCTGTTGGGTATTCCATCCCCTATAATGCCGAAAAAATTCACGGTATAAGTACGGACAGAGCGCTTAAACACGGGGTAGATATTGCGTTTGCGTTTGAAGAGTTTCAGAAAGCACTTGAGCGTACAACATTCATTGCAGGACACAATATTGAATTCGACATTAAAGTTTGGGGAGCAGAATATGTACGTTCCGGGTTAGCCCTTGAATTACTAAAAAAGAAAACCCTTGATACAAAGGAAGAGGCAACCGATTTCTGTGCAATCCCGGGAGGAAAAGGTGGTCGCTTTAAATGGCCTACTTTAACAGAACTTCACAAAAAATTATTCGGTACAGGTTTTGAAGCTGCGCACAATGCATCTGCTGACGTGGAAGCAACAACCCGATGTTTCCTTGAGTTGATCCGCCTCAATGTAATTACTCCGAATCGCATGGGGTTGAGTATGGATTTTCTTCATGCTTTTTTACAGAATAATCCTGGTCCTATTCAAGCAATCGGGCTCAACATCCAGCCTTATGAGCCCATTCAGAGTGAAGCTCAGGATTTGTTTCAGCAAGAGGATACAATCAGCAATTCAACTGCTGTCGATCACAGTGAATTATTAAAGGAAATTCCATTTTCTCATCTGCACAATCATACACAATATTCTATTCTTCAGTCGACCACCGACGTTGGGAAACTGGTGAAAAAAGCCGGTCAGTCAGGGATGCCGGGTTTAGGTCTGACTGATACCGGGAATATGATGGCTGCATTCGACTTTGTGAAGGAAGTTTTTTCCTATAACAAAGGTGTTGAAGCACGCAAAAAAGAAGCAGAGGCCAAAGGTGAAACCAATATTGAAACCACCATTAAACCCATTGTGGGTTGTGAATTCAATGTTTGCAGAAACCATTTGGATAAATCGGTAAAAGATAATGGAAGTCATGTCGTGCTTCTGGCAAAAAACGAAGCAGGGTATAAGAATCTTGCAAAGATGTCGTCGATTGCGTTTGTAGACGGATTCTATTACGTACCGAGAGTAGACAAATCGATAATTCTTAACTACAAGGAACATTTAATTGCGACCACAGGAGGAATTTTTGGAGAAGTACCCAATCTCATATTGAATGTTGGAGAAGAACAGGCTGAGGAAGCCTTTATTTGGTGGAAAGAGCAATTCGGGGATGATTTTTATGCCGAGTTGATGCGTCATGGTCAGGATGAAGAAGAAAAAGTAAACCAGGTACTCTTACGCTTTTGCGAAAAGCACGGTGTAAAATATTTTGCATCAAACAATACCTTTTATCTCGACCAGACCGATGCCAAAGCGCACGATATTTTGCTCTGTGTAAAAGATGGTGAAAAAGCTGATACTCCCATTGGAAAAGGACGTGGATTCCGTTATGGATTTCCGAACGATCAGTATTATTTTAAAAGTCAGGATGAAATGAAGGCATTGTTTGCCGATTTACCTGATGCGATTATTACAACAAATGAAATTGTTGACAAGGTAGAACCCTTCAAACTGGAACGAAATGTATTGCTGCCAAAGTTTGAAATTCCCGATGAATTTCGTCATCCCGAAGATGAAACAGACGGTGGAAAAAGGGGTGAGAACGCTTTTTTACGTCACCTTACCTACGAAGGAGCTAAAAAACGTTACAGTGAGATCACTCCTGAAATTCAGGAAAGGCTGGATTTTGAATTAGCCACAATTGAAAATACAGGATATCCGGGTTACTTTCTGATTGTGCAGGATTTTACCACAGAAGCACGCAATATGGGTGTGAGTGTTGGTCCTGGTCGTGGTTCTGCTGCTGGATCTGCAGTTGCGTATTGTATTGGAATCACCAATGTTGATCCCATTAAGTACGATCTCCTTTTTGAGCGTTTTCTCAATCCGGAGCGGGTTTCACTCCCCGATATCGATATCGACTTTGATGATGAGGGTCGTGATAAAGTCATTCAGTATGTGGTAAACAAATATGGCGCCTCGCAGGTAGCTCAGATCATTACCTACGGAACCATGGCTGCAAAATCTGCAATACGCGATACAGCCAGGGTACTTGATTTACCGCTAGCCGATGCCGACCGTATAGCAAAGCTTGTACCTGATCTTACGTTGGCAAAACTGTTGGAATTAAAAGACGATGAGCTAAAGGAAAAATTATCCGGTGAAGACCTTGAGATGGGTCTTCAACTGAGAAAAATCGCCAAAGCAGATGATATTTCCGGGCAAACCTTGCGTCAGGCACGAATGCTGGAGGGCTCACTCAGGAATACCGGTATTCATGCCTGTGGTGTAATTATAACTCCGGAAGACATCACCCACATTGTTCCGGTGGCAACAGCAAAGGATTCGGAATTGTATGTTACGCAATTTGACAACTCTGTTGTTGAAAGTGCAGGTTTGTTGAAAATGGACTTTTTGGGATTAAAAACCCTGACCATCATAAAAGATGCCTGCCGCATTGTGAAAGAGCGTCACGGAATATCACTCGATCCTGATGAGTTCCCATTGGATGATGCCAAAACCTATGAGCTTTATCAGCGTGGAGAAACCAACGGAACCTTCCAGTTTGAAAGTCCGGGAATGCAGAAATACCTGCGCGAACTCAAGCCAGATACGTTTGCGGATCTCATAGCCATGAATGCGCTTTACCGACCCGGTCCGTTGGAATATATACCGAATTTTATCCGACGTAAGCACGGAATAGAACCCATCTCCTACGATCTTCCGGAAATGGAAGAATACCTCAAGGAGACCTACGGAATTACGGTTTACCAAGAACAGGTGATGTTGCTTTCTCAAAAACTTGCGGATTTTTCTAAGGGAAAAGCGGATGAGTTGCGCAAGGCGATGGGGAAAAAGATTCGCGCCAAACTGGATGAGCTAAAACCATTGTTTGTAGAAAAGGCCAAAGAAAAAGGTCATCCTGAAGATAAACTCAATAAGATCTGGACCGACTGGGAAGCGTTTGCATCATATGCTTTCAACAAATCGCACTCCACCTGTTATGCCTATGTCGCATACCAAACTGCTTATTTAAAGGCTCACTATCCTGCCGAGTATATGGCATCGGTGCTGACCCATAACATGAGTGATATTAAGAAGGTCACTTTCTTTATGGAAGAGTGTAAGCGAATGAAAATTCCTGTACTGGGACCAAGTGTAAATGAGTCGGAACTTAAGTTTACAGTTAATACTCAAGGTGCGGTGCGTTTTGGGTTGGGAGCAATTAAAGGCGTTGGTGAAAATGCGGTTGAAGCCATTGTTCGGGAGCGAAAAGAAAACGGAAAATATCTCTCTATTTTTGATTTTACCCGGAGAATAGATCTTCGTTCTGCCAATAAAAAAACGCTCGAAAATCTTGCTTTGGCAGGAGCATTTGATGATTTTGGTATTTACCGTTCTGTGTATTTCCACGACGATGGCGATAACAATACCTTCTTGTCGAAAGCGATCCGTTTTGGAACTTCGCTGCAGGAAGGAGCGCAATCATCGCAAGTTAGTTTGTTTGGTGAAGAGAGCGCAGAAATGACTCCTGAGCCCAACATTCCCAAAAGCGAACCATGGCCCACTTTGTACCAGCTTAACAGGGAAAAAGAAGTGGTAGGAATTTACATTTCAGGGCATCCGCTGGATGATTTCAGGTACGATCTCGATAATCTCTGCACGCCAGGCGCTCATTGCGGAATGCTTGGAATTTTAGGCAAAGATCAATTGCACCGCGAATTAAGGATTGCCGGAATTGTAACTAAGATTGAACACCGTCAGACCAAAACAGGAAAACCATTCGGATCTTTCGAAATGGAAGATTATGAAGGCACTGCACGCCTCATGTTATTTGGTGATGACTACATGAAATTCAGACAATACCTTGTAGAGAACACATTCATTTTCATTCGTGGAAAAGTACAGAACCGACGATTCGGAAACGAGATCAAAGAAGATGAGTTTGAGTTTAAAGTAGGAATGATCGATTTGCTTGCCGACGCCAGGGAGAGATACGTAAAAGGCATCAACCTGAGCATTAATCCGTACCGTGTGGACGAACGATTTGTTGATGAGTTGGATGGTCTTTTACAACGTTATAAGGGGAAAACCAGATACCGGGTTACGCTGCTGGACAGTCTTGAAAAAATAAGGATTGATATGCCCAGTAAAAATGTTGGTGTTGAAATCAGCAATGAGTTTCTTGACGAATTGAAATCGCTCGAACATCTTGAATTCGAGTTTTTGCTTTAACTAATTAAACCGAATGCCGCTATGCGTATTGTATTCACATTATTTCTTTCGTTTGTATTTCTATCATCGTCAGCCCAGGTAAGAAAGGTTGTCATCAAAACTTTCCCGAGTGGTCAACCGGAAGTGATTTACCATTTGAAAGGCAAAGAGATGAATGCCGAAAAAATTAAGGAAGAAGTCTATTATGAAAACGGCAAACTGGAATATACCGGAGAATTTAAAAACGGAACAGAACATGGAGAATGGGTTTACTACTATCCATCAGGTAATATAAAAGCGAAGGAATACTGGAAAAACGGTGTTGAACACGGCACATGGAAAGAATACCATCCCGATGGTCAACTCGCCCGTGAGATCGTGTATAAGGATGGAAAAATCGTTGATACCGTCGTAAAAAAACGACAGTAATTACACCAATATTCCCTCTGCGGAGCGAAGTTCTTTTACTTTAGGATCTGCCAGGTATTCATCGTAAGTCAGTTTCTTATCAATAATTCCTCCCGGAGTAATTTCGATGATCCTGTTTGCTGCAGTCTGAACAAACTCATGGTCATGCGAAGTAAACATCACCATTCCTTTAAAATCAATCAATGCATTGTTAAATGCTGTAATGGATTCGAGATCGAGGTGGTTGGTTGGTTCATCAAGCAAAAGGAAATTACCTTGCATCAGCATCAAACGTGAAGTCATACAACGCACTTTTTCTCCTCCCGACAATACTTTCACTGACTTAAGTGCTTCTTGTCCTGAAAACAACATTTTTCCAAGGAAACCGCGGATATAATCTTCATCCTTATTTACGGAATACTGACGCAGCCAGTCGACCAAAGAAAGGTCCTCCTGAAAATAGTGTGAGTTTTCATTAGGAAGATATGCGCGTTTAATGGTAATACCCCATTCCAAACTACCAGATTGAGGTTCGCGTTCGCCGGCAAGTACTTCGAGCAGGGCAGTAATTGCTGTTGAGTTCTTCGAGAGAATGGCGATTTTATCTCCTTTATCCACTTTAAAACTGATATCATTTACGAGAACGCCTTCTTCGTTACTAATGGTGAGGTGTTCTACTCTTAGAATCTGATCACCGGCATCACGTTCCTGGTTAAGAATGATGGCAGGATACTTTCTTGAAGAAGGTCGGATATCATCGATTTGCAGTTTCTCGAGTAATTTTTTCCTGCTGGTTGCCTGTTTGCTTTTTGCTGCGTTGGCACTAAATCGCGCAACAAATTCCTGCAATTCCTTTCTTTTATCTTCTACTTTCTTGTTTTGTTCTGTTCGCTGCTTGAGTGCAAGCTGAGAAGCCTGATACCAAAATGTGTAGTTACCGGTATAAAGAGTAATTTTTCCAAAGTCGATATCTGCGATATGGGTACAAACCGTGTCGAGAAAGTGACGGTCGTGCGAAACAACGATCACTGTATTTCTGAAATCTGCCAGAAAGTCTTCGAGCCAGGAAATGGTTTCAACATCAAGGTCGTTGGTTGGCTCATCGAGGATCAGAATATCCGGATTTCCGAATAAAGCCTGTGCAAGCAGAATTCGAACCTTTAAGTTACCTGCAATATCTTTCATTTGCTGGTGGTGGTATTCTTCTTTTACGCCGAGATTTGACAGCATTTCGGCAGCATCGGTTTCGGCATTCCAACCATCCATTTCTGCAAACTCCGATTCCAGTTCAGCGGCGCGGTTGCCATCTGCTTCTGTCATTTCAGGTTTTGCATAAATGCTTTCTTTTTCCATCGAAATGGCCCATAATTTTTTATGTCCCATTATGACTGTATCCAGCACTCTGCATTCATCAAATTCGAAGTGGTCCTGTTTCAGTACAGCCATTCGTTTTCCTGGAAGGATATTAACTTGTCCTTTGGTTGGGTCGACCTCACCGGAGAGTATTTTCAGGAAAGTTGATTTTCCGGCTCCGTTGGCTCCGATAACACCATAACAGTTCCCTTCGGTAAACTGAACATCAACTTCATCAAATAAAATTCGTTTTCCGAACTGCAGGGTTAAATTGGAGGTACTGATCATAACATCAAATATTGTAAAACTGGCCGCAAAGGTAGGCTTTATCAGGCTTTCCGCGGCTATATCATTAGGAAGAAGGCTTAAAATGCCCGATTTTATTCGCTTTTTTTTAACAATGGCTTGCGTGGTAAGTAAAAACCTCCGATATTCGCGCCGTATTCATTCACAGAAAACCAAAAAAAACCAAAACAATGAAAATTAAAGTTTTAGCTCTTTCTGCAGTTGCCGCTATCATGGTAGCTTGCGGTGGCGGGTCAACCCCCGAAGATGTTGCAAAAAAATTCCACACAGCTATCACCACCCAAGATTGGGGTACTGCTAAGGATCTTGCAACTACAAAAGGTAAAGAACAAGTAGATGCTGCTAAAGGTATGGCAGAATCAATGGGTGCTCTTGGTGGTGCTGAGAAGCCTGCTGCTCCTGAAATCGAAGAAGTTAAATGTGAGACTAAAGAAGCTGAGTCTACATGTACTTGTAAGGAAAAAGGCGGAAAAGAAACCGTTTACAACCTGAAGAAAGAAAACGACAAGTGGGTTGTTGACTACAGCAAAATGGGTAACATGGGCGGTGGAGACATGGAGCCAACGCCTGAGCCAGAACCAGAACCAACTGACGTTGAAGGTGAAGCTACTGAAGGTGAAGTTGCTCCAGTTGAATAATAGCTTTTGAGAATACAAATTCTTGCTATATTTCTATTAATTATCCCCGTTTCAGGTTGTAACCTGAGCGGGGATAATTCTTTAGAGCCGGTGGCAAAAGCGCCACTGGTCCCCGATTCTGTTGTGTTTTCCGTAAAAGAAGGCGATTTCATCCTCCGTCAGGGAGGTGGTGCTTTCAGCGAGAAGATTATTGAATTTATGGGGGAACAACGCCATTTCTCACATGTTGGAATGGTAGGTGTTATTAATGGTAAACTGCGCGTCATCCATTCCGTTTCCGAAGAGATGTCGGGACGAGATGGTGTGCAGACCCAATCACTGCGGGCATTTGCTAACGATGTTGCAGATAGCAACTATTGCATTGTTCGTCCCAAAATGACAAAAGAAGAGATTCGTCAGATGATGGATCTTGCCCAACTCTATCTGAAAGAGCGCCGTACGTTTGATTATGATTACAATACGGATGACTCCTCGCAATTGTATTGTATTGAATTGGCCTATTTCACATATGGAACGGTGATGGGCAAAGATCGCTTTGATATCAAGCAATGTGCTGATGGAATTTATATTCCCTTATTCAGTACTTTCTTTAAACCTGATTTTTTTGAGACCATCTATTGTCTGAAAAACAATTAAGGCTTTATTTAACAGGAATTTATCTCCCCTCTTCCAATCCTACATGAAACAATGCATCTCCCTGGTGGACTACGGGATTATTGTTCATTCCGATGATATGTCCGCTGTATTTGGAAAGGACTTTAATTTCATACTGTCCAAAAGGATCGTTGATAACCCCAACAGGTTGATTTTTTTGAACGGGATCACCGGAATCCACAAATGGTTTAAATAATCCTGCGCGGTTGGCTCTGATCCAGGAGCTATCCATAAGGAGAATTCCTTTTCGCTCTTCGTATTTCTCGTTGATCATTCCCAAATAGCAAAGTAAACGCTTGGTGCCATCGATTGCTTCGCTTATGGATAACTCATCAAAGCGCATGGATTCTCCTCCTTCGAAGACGATAATTGGTTTCCCCATTTTCGATCCCTGGTGGCGGATTGATTTGGGAATTAATCCAGAATTGAGGGTGAAAGGAGCAGCAAAGGCTTTTGCAATGAGCTCGGAATTTTTATCGACCAGTGAATAGCGCATTTGCGGATAATTGGTACGTTGTGCTCCACCGGTATGAAAATCCACTCCGTAATCGATGAGTGGTAAAATGTTTTTTGTGAGATGCCACGCAACACGACTTGCCAAGGAACCATTCGAATCGCCGGGGAAACTGCGATTCACATCCTTCCCATCGGGAACTTCACGCGAATAGTTCAGGAATCCAAAAACATTGAGCACCGGAATGGCAATAATAGAACCGGCAATCAGCTTGTTAAACATACCTTCTGAAGTCATTCTGCGAATAATCTCGATTCCATTCACCTCATCGCCATGTAATCCACCAGAAAGCAGTAAAACAGGTCCTTCGACCTTGCTTCGGTAAACGAACACGGGCATATTGATCATCATTCCGGATGGTAGACGTGCGATATCGTAATTGATAATCTTGCTTTCGCCCGGAGCTACCGATTCTTTTCCGATTGTGATTGCCTTAGCCATGCTTCCATTTTTTATAAAAGTACAACTCCTTTTGAGCAAGGGTCAGGATTGGAAAGAAAATTTTTGGCTTTCTAAAAAAGTAATCGTTCTTCCATTTAATTTGGTGGCGATATAAGGACCTATGATCCACCCCGGCACTGAGCTCCGCTTTATTAGTAACGAAGTTGGAAACGGCGTTTTCGCCACTACGTTTATTCCCAAGGGAACAATCGTATATATTAAGGACAAATTAGAGATTGTAATTCCTCCTGATGATCCGCGAAGGAATGATCCGCTTTACAAGGATGTGATTGAAAAATATTCATACACCGAACCCAATGGGAATTTTGTGCTGAGCTGGGATATTGGCCGATATGTTAACCACTGTTGCAACTGCAATATCATTAGCACCGGATACGGTTTTGAGATTGCTATTCGCGATATACAGGCGGGAGAAGAGATTACCGATGAATACGGACTTTTTAATTCCGGTTGGGAAATTGACTTGGTATGCACAAAACCGGGATGCCGAAAAAAATTGCAGCCATCGGACCTCGATCTGAATTATGAAAAATGGGATGCAGCAATAAAAAGTGCATTCGACTATTTTGAAAAAGTTGATCAGCCTCTATTAAAATACATGGAACCAGAAATTAAGGACAAGCTGAATAGATTTCTGAAAGAAGGTCGCGATTACATTTCCGTGCTTGAACTAAAAATAAAATAGTTCATCGCTTAGGCGATTCCAACCATGAGCGCAGAATTAATGCGGCACTGATAGCATCGATTGCACCTTTATTCTGCCTTTGCTTTTTACTTGCTCCTCCAATAATCATGCTCTGCATTGCTATGGATGAGGTAAATCGTTCGTCGACACGCACAATTTCAACCTGTGGAAATGTCCGTCGCAAATGAACACAGAGTTCATTGATCAATTGAGTGGAATCTGTATCGGAACCATCCAGTTTTTTAGGTTCACCAACAACTACAGTTTTAATTTTTCGCAGAGGGATGTTGCGTGTTAACCAGGCAGTCAGCTCCGTAGAATGAATCGTTTCCAAGGGACTCGCAATCATTCCCAATTCATCTGAAATGGCAAGTCCTACTCTTTTGGTTCCATAATCAATACCGAGGGCCACGCTCATAAATCAACCTCCTTCAGCTTGTTCTTTATTTCGTTTACAATATCGTTTGTTGTTTGATCAGCATTGACGATAATTCTTGCTCGTTCATAAAACTCACTGCGCTGAGCGAGCGTATGTTCGATATAGGAGAACAACTCCTTGCCTTTTAATCCTGCCAATAAAGGACGCGATTCCATTTGATCGTTTAACCGCCGGGAGAGTGTATCCGCAGAAGTTTTAAGGTAAATCATCACACCCGACATCTCCATTTTACGACCATTCCCCAAAAAACAAGGCGTACCACCACCGGTTGCCAAAACGCCATGCGCGTTTGATTTTATCCACTGATCCAGCAGTTTTGATTCGCGTATTCGAAAAGCCTGTTCTCCTTCTTGTTTAAAAAGAATAGAAACAGGTAATCCACTTTCCTCTATGATGATCTGATCGAGGTCGAAAGCAGTCAAATTCATGTCCTCTGCCAGCAGTTTTGCTACTGTAGATTTACCAGAACCCATGAATCCGACGAGATATAAACGCATGTTCAAAACTAATGCTTTTACCGAAACTCCTGATTTTTCAGGGATTTTAGGGTGAGATTCGATACAGATTCATGTTTTTTTCATTCTGCTTTTGGAAAACAGAATCAAGCCATTATATTTGCACCCGCTTTCAAAGGAAAGTGTATTGATTTCGTAGCTCAGCTGGTAGAGCACAACACTTTTAATGTTGGGGTCCTGGGTTCGAGCCCCAGCGGAATCACAGAAAAGCCCGAGGCAGATAAACATCGCCACGGGCTTTTTCATTTTATAAAAGTTGGATAATCAGTAAAAATCTCAACAAGAAAAAAGGAACGATTATTTTTTCATTTCCTTTTTTTCCTTCTGTTTCGCCTGCTTTCTGAAATATCTTCTGAAAAGAAAATTATGTTTCATCGCTTCCATATTCTCACTGAAAGACGCAGATCCTGATTTCAGGTTTTTCATGCTTGCTTCCAGATCATTTACAAGGGATGTGTCGGAAAGAACTGATGATGCTACTCCTCCACCCGACTGAATTTTATAGGTAATCTGTCGAATATCGCCGGATATCATCTGCACCGAATCTGCTGCGTTTTGAAAATTCGTTAGCGTTTGAGCAAGATTGGATACATATGCAGTATCGTAAAGTAAAGCACCAACCAAGCCTTTTCCTGCTTTTAATCCTTGCGATATCCGGATCATATCGTTTGAAAACACCGCTGCATTTTTGCTTGATGCTGCCAAATTATCGAGGATACTGGTTGTGTTTACAGCCATAGTGGTATCTGCCAGAAGTCCCCACAGCGATTTGGAATTATTAATCTTCTCAGTCATTCGTTTAAGATCGGCAGTGATGAGCATGATGTTTTGGTTGGTAATTGCCAGAGTACGGATCATTTCATCCATCTCCACCGAACGAATACTTTGTATTTGGTCACCATTTTCGATAGAAGAGGATGGCTCGGCAATGCTGTTGATGTTTACGAGACGATTCCCCATAAGTCCATCTGTGCCAATACTCGCAAAGGCATTCTTCTTAATGAATTTGGCAGATTCCTTATCGATAACCATTGTAACCAAAATTGAAGTATCATCGACTATTTCAATGTTTTTCACTGTACCTACATCTATACCCGAGTATCGGACATTATGGCCTTTCATCAATCCACCAACATCGTAAAAGCGGGTTGAGATCGTTATCGTGTTACCGAAAAAATTTTGCTTGTTTCCAATGAAATACAATGCGGCAATCAGAAATGCTGTTCCGGCAATTACAAATACACCGAGGCGGATATTTTTAGATACGTCGTTACTCATACTAGAAAAATGATCTGACTTTAGGGTCGTTAAATTCTTTTAACTCATCAAATGGACCGGTTGCATAGTTTGTTCCATCGATGAGCATTGCAATGCGGTTGGATGCAATTTTTACGCAATTCATATCGTGCGAAATAATAATGGAAGATGTGTTGTATTTTTTCTGAATCTCCACCATGAGTTGACTAATTTCTCTTCCGGTAATCGGATCGAGTCCGGTGGTTGGTTCATCGTAAAGGATAATTTCCGGTTTGAGAATTAATGTCCGTGCCAATGCAATCCGTTTCCGCATCCCTCCGGATAATTCTGAGGGCATCATATCGACGGTTTCCTCAAGACCAACATTACTCAGTGCTTCCATTACAAGATCATCCACGTTTTCCGGTTTGTCTTTGCGTCGGTGACGTCGTAATGGAAACTCAAGATTTTCGCGGATGGTCATTGAATCGTACAGTGCATTGCTTTGAAAGAGAAATCCAACTTTTACCCTCATTTCATCCAATTGCCGTCTGTTCAGATTTCCGACATCTTCACCCAATACAGTTATGGAACCTTTATCTGCTTTTAGCAAACCTATCACGCATTTAATCAGCACTGATTTTCCTGAGCCGGATTTTCCAATTACTGCAATATTTTCTCCCCTGAAAAGATTAAGACTAAAATCGCGCAATACATGATTGCTGCCGAATGATTTGCAAAGTCCCTTAATTGACATTACTATTTCGTCCGACTGAATAGCCTTTGCTATGTTTTTGTTTTCCATCATCAGGTTAGTCCCATCAAGTCGGCAATTTGTACTGCGATCAGATCAATAATAAAAACGAGAATAGATGAAACAACAACAGCAGAATTTGCAGATCGTCCAACACCTTCTGTACCTTTTTGAGTTGAAAATCCCTTATAGCAACCCACTATTCCGATAGCGAAACCAAAGAAAAATGTTTTCAGTAGTGAGGGCAAAAGATCATTGAAGGTAACACTCTCGAAAACCTGATTCCAGAAAAGATCCCAACTCACCACACCTCTGATATTGGCACCCAGATAGCCGCCGTACAATGAAATTGCGTCTGCAAACACCACTAAAACCGGAATCATCAATGTTGTTGCCAACACACGCGTAACCACCAAAAACTTATACGGATTGGTACCTGATACATCCATGGCATCAATCTGTTCGGTCACTTTCATGGAACCCAATTCTGCGCCAATACCGGAACCAATTTTTCCAGCGCAGATCAAAGCCGTTATTACCGGAGCAATTTCACGAATCAGTGAAACAGAAATCATTTGCGGCAACCATGCCTCAGCACCAAATTCCACCAATGTTGGTCGCGACTGAATAGTAATTACCAGACCGATGATAAATGCAGTTAATGCTACAAGTGGTAGTGATTTGTAACCGATATAATACGATTGACGCAGAAATTCCCTGAATTCGTAACGGGGGACAAAAGCCTCAGCAAAAAAGCGACCTGCAAATCGGGAAATATCCCCGGTTTCGAATAATATGTTGCGAAGGCCTTTAAATCTCATCCGACAAAATTGCTTTCGAAATTTCAGCAAATCAACATGCCGGCGGAATGAGTAGGGTCATACCACAAAACTGATAAAGATCATAATTTACAAAAAATCCGTAACTCAACTGCAAACAGGAAATTGGAAAGGAGATCTGAGTCTGTAAAAAGAATAAACCCCGACGTTTCCGCCGGGGTCCTTCCAAACCAAATCAGCAAGTAGATCAGTGTTGAACCATCAGTCGAAGGTTTTTTGTCGATCCATTCGCTAATACAGTAATAACATATGTACCTGCAGAAAGTTCAGATGCATCTAAAGAAATAACATGATTTCCCTTTGATAATACTCCATGATTTGCAGCAAACACAATGCGTCCCTGCATATCTACGATATTGACGCTTACCAGGGATTCATTCAGGATTGTGATACCCAGTTGAAAATTGTTGTTTGCAGGATTTGGGAAAATTTCCATTTGAGAAACTTCATTTTCCTCTTCAACAGAAGTAACATTTCCCAGTGGAACAAGTGCTCCGCCTGTTGACAATGCAACCCACAAGCCAAAGGAAGCGCCACCGCTATTATTTGCAGGATTCAGGAATCCGGATGCAACAACAGTTATAGCATCACCTTGCAGACTCAATGTTTGCAATGGCGCTGCATAAGAAGCAACAACTACAGAACCTGATTGATCGGTAATATCAATCGTTAAATTTGAAGTTGGAACTTCCAGATAACCGTCGAATTCTCCATAGGCGATATCGTTCACCAGTGTTACTGAACCCGCCTTCACATCAACAATTGGAGCATCGGTTGAACCGTGTGCAACAAGAATATCTGTATTGGCAGCATTGCCCGCAGATTCGCGCGCACCTTGATAGATATCGAGTCCGAAAGCAGGTGCCGGAGAATACCCTGTTCCGCTTACAATTCCGTTGGCTA
>ERZ761609.2076-NODE-2076-length-15683-cov-11.094958_pt1 | contig 15683 bp, 10 predicted proteins | sample MGYA00511163_ERZ761609 | MGnify/ENA primary metagenome ERZ761609 (study PRJEB28899, sample SAMN02445070) | bioreactor sludge metagenome | biome: EBPR sludge | place: Australia: Brisbane, Thorneside Wastewater Treatment Plant | collected 2011-12-16 ... | reverse complement strand
GAGCAAGAATACGAGTGCCAGACCTCAGACGAGGTCGTGGATGAGAATATCGAAGCGAACGGGTACACGTTTACGGAAGCGGGGCGGCGGTTCGGATGATGGCATTTTCGCTCCGCCAGACCATTCCCGGAAGCGGGCACCCCGCACCGATGCCTTGATCAGCTGACATGTTCGGTGTTTCTGGCTTCATGCTTCAACGAACGCCGGTTCCGATTTCCAAAGCCCAGGCGCGGCAACTCTGGTTGCGGGCGCAAAGGCTTGATCAACGCGCTCCGTTTGGCGCCGGACCGCAGGCAACGCGGACGGCGGTCGAACATCTTGGCTATGTCCAGATCGACACGATCCATGTGATCGAACGCTGCCATCATCATATCCTGTATTCTCGGATCCCCGAGTATCGACGCAGCGATCTCCATCAGGCGCAGTCAGCGGATAAATCCGTCTTCGAATACTGGACCCATGCGCTGTCCTATGTGCCCACTGAGGACTTTCGGTTTTTCATTCCCGCCATGCGGCAGGACTGGGAGAGCCGGTACGCCTCGGTCACGCCGGTAGATCTGCGCAGGATGCTGGCCCGCATCGAGGAGAGCGGCGCGCTCACGATCCGGGACATCGACGATGACATGCTCGTCGAGAAGAACCATGCATGGGCCAGCCGAAAACCTTCCAAACGCGCCCTGCAACTGGCGTTCTACAAGGGGCTGCTGACGATCAGCGCCCGCGACGGCATGCTGAAAAGCTACGAGTTGACCCATCGCCATTTTGGCTGGGAAAAGCCGCCGAGGCCGGCAACGGAAAGCGAAATCCTGAACTACATGCTGGATCGCGCTTTGCGCGCGCAAGGCTTCGTCAGCCTCGATTCCATCTGCCATCTCGATGCACCCCGCAAGGCGGCGATGCGGCGCGTGATCGAGGCACGGATGAAACGCAGGGACCTCGTTGCTGTCGCCCTTGAGGGGGCCGGCAAGATCGAGCATTGGGCCGCGCCGGCGGTGGTGGAGGCGCCAGCCGCGCCTGCGAGTGCGCTGGTCCACGTTCTCTCACCATTCGATCCGCTCATCATCCAGCGCAAACGTCTCAACCTCGTCTTCGACTATGATCACCGTTTCGAAGCCTATGTGCCGAAGGAGAAGCGGCTGTTCGGCTATTTCACCCTTCCGGTTCTGGTCGGCGACGAGATTGTCGCTGCTATCGATCTCAAGACCGAACGCGCTGCAGAGAAGCTGCGCATCCAGCAATGGTCCTGGGTCGGGCGCGGTTCACAAGACGCGCACCAGCGCCAGATCGAGGAAGAACTCCATCGCTTCGAGAAGTTCCAGCTCGGATCCTGAATTTGTTGTTCAATGCCTGCCTTGCGCCCGCAATGCGGTCGCTGAGCCGACCGCATTGGAAGCATAAAAGCGGACATTCCTCTGAGCGCGTGATGTGATGGCAATGAGATGGGTTACTGCAGATCGCCATGGACTGCCTCCGTTGCTCCCAACGCAGCCAGCACCTCGGCAGTCGGCCTGACATTGCCCCTCGGACCTACTTCTGGCGCGTCGTTTCTGTTTGGAATTGTTCAAATGTCGAAAACGACCGATGCCCCTTCGAGGCTTTGGACTTGGCGATGCGAGTTCTGCTGATCCGCCCCTGCAGAAACAGACAGAGATCAGGAAACCAGTCCATGGACACTGCCCGCCACGGTACGCGGAATTTGGACTCGATGTTCTTGCTGATCGCACCGTAATTGAACTTGGTTGACCGTGACGGCTCCTTTGATGCGAATTCGTTGTAGCGATTGATGAGATACTGGATGTAGCGGCTCTCGTTTCCGCTTGCCCCGATCGTTCCCTCTGCGGCCCGAAAAGTCGGCCTCTTACTCGCACTCCTGATGTTGATTACGCCGGCAACGATCGCTCCTGGACTGGAGACCACAACGTTGCCTGTGTTGTTATGCACATCAACCTGCGGCATCGCGTTCAGCAGCAGCTGAGCGAAAATGCCATCCGTTTCGCGCTCGGCGCGACCGCACTTCTGTTCCTGAACGGTCTTCATCCGCTCGATTACATTGACTGAATAGAGCGCTGCCTTCGCATCGACGATCTTGTGGTGCTGGCCACAGAGCAGAATGAGGTTCTTGTATCCTTGCCGGTCGGTCTCCGTCTGCGTTCCGTCGAACCTGGCACCGCCGGGCTTCTGCGCCCGAATATGGCAAATCTCCCCTGTTATCGTGCCGCCTGGCTCAACTAGCGGTGACCGACACTCAGGGAATGCGCACATGTTTCCCGACATGGCGAACAGACGTCGGATGGTCTTCTCGGTCGGTCGAGACAAACAGATTGCCCTTTCGTGAATCACATCCCGGCGCGGTAATTTTACGAATCTGCGGATCCGTACCGGGCATAGTACGTCGGCCAAAGACATCGGGGAACAACCTCAGGGCTATCCGGCCAGTGAGGCTTTCCGGGTCGTCCTGCGGTGTCGTTAGCGCTATCATAAGCTTGCTCTGGACACTCCTGATCGCCAACACGTCGCCGCGGTTGCAGCGCTCGGCAAAGCGGCGGATCAGGCGGGCGAAGCGATGACGTCGCTCGATACCGAGAAATGTGTTCAGCAGCTCCGTCAGGTTCATTTGCCGCGATCCCACCGGTCGACCATTGACCAGTGAAAGGAGACAATTGATCAGCTCAACCGCATCGGCATTCTCAAGTTCACGACGTCCGATGTCAGGGATCGCCAACCGAGCAGCGAGGTCCTCGAGCAATCCATCTCGCTCGGGCCATTGCGTCCCATGCTCGCCCGTGGCTGCACCCCAGCGGCCAAGGAAGGCTTCATGCCAGGGTGGTTCCGGCGCGATGGCAAACGCCCGACCGCTCGGGAGCCAATGCATCTCCTCCAATCTCACCAGCTTGGAGACCCAGGCGTCGTCGCGCTGCCAGAACGCGCGCAGGACGAGCGTGCCTTGCTGTCGCGACAGCTCGATCGTCTCGTCGTCCATCGAGAACAGGTTCTTGTTGTGCGAGAACAAAATGTCCTCGAACGAACTTCGCATACGCTCTCCGGCCGCGGGCGGCTCGAAGTTCCACGTCAACCACAACAAGCGATAGGCGTGTCCATCGTAGAAGTCTTCGCGTTGAATGATGATTGGGATCTGAGTCGTAGCAAGCTGGACTTCTATGACGATAGGATGCCCACTATGGATCGCGCGCACGTCGGGCCTTCGCCTGCCATCGTCGGCGATCAGGTACTCGTCGATCACCACGCTGTCAGGCTCAGTCCGTGCATCATTGCGCAGCAGTTCCCCGATCGTATTCTTAATCGCGGCATGCAGCGGACTCTCTTGAATGCCGTTGAACTGACGGGCGCTGACATCGTCGACCCGCGACGGCTTCCCGGTCCACCATGGACAGTCCTCTGGGGCACCCAGATGATGCTTCCAATAGGGTTGGCCGGTCCGACCTTCTCGCGGAGCATATGTCGCGTGTCCGCACTGGCCACAGACGTAGCGCGGTGACCGGTCTAGTCGCGCCCGTGTCGCGGCCCGTCGGACCGCGTGATACTCGTCCTGGCTCATGGCCAGGAGTTGATCGCTCGATACCGACCGCATCGTTTGAAGGTCGACGACGTTCCTGAGCGTCCGCCATGCTGACTGCGCCATTTGCCCTCCCTTTAGGTCTCCCGCGCCGAAAAATTAGAAAGGACTCGCGCCTGGTCGAAGGATTTCCATCCTGGGCCAGCGCCTGAACGATGAGTTAGACGACTACACGCCGTGCCAACCTGCGGAGGCGACCAGCGATCGCTATCGGCACCGGCCGCCCGGATCATCGAGATGGCGTGCGACCCGAGCCATCCTGATCTCCGTAACCTTGCTGCTCTTCCATGGATCGCCCGCAGGCTTTGCGCCGCCAGAATGGTCGATCGCCCTACATTGAGATAGACCGAAGCCGGACATTCCTTGGCAACCAGAAAACTCTGTGCAGTTCACCTATCGCGCCGATTGGTGAGCGAACAAATCCAAGGTCTCCTCGTCGCGCTTCTTTGAAAGCCTTTCGCCAAGATGCATGCAGGGATGCTTCACCCCTTCCAGCCCTTCCTTGCCTTCAAAATGTACCCAACCGCCGTTAGGCATGCGAACGCTGATTATCGGGGAGGCGCAGCATGGGCACGGATGACGATAGCTATTTCCTCGCTCAGATTGCCCTAAACTGCTGAGCACCCAACTCTCGCGAACTAGGGCCAACCTGCTATTCGCAAGCCGTCTGGTGTGCGCGCGGCGTCTGATCAAATGAGCCCTCATCACATATCTCCTCTTGTTTCCACGCTGCTGCCCGCCGCATGCTTTCGGACATAAAAGCCGTTCGGGATGGCTTCCTGAACCAGCGGGACATGCGAAATCACCCCCACCGCCCGGTTCTGGCTAACAAGTGCGCTCAGCGCCTGAAGCACCTGATCCAGCGTGCCTGTACCATTCTCGGTATCGAGGCTTCCGAACCCCTCATCGATGAAGATTGTATCGAGCCGCACCTTGCCGCTTGCGCTTTCAACAACGCTGGCAAGACCAAGCGCGAGTGCGAGCGCGGCAATGAAGGTCTCGCCGCCGGAAAGCGTTGCTGTTGATCGGGCCTTGCCGGTGTGGATATCGAAGACCTGAATGCCAAGCCCCCGGCGACCACGACCGCCTCCCTCAAGATCGCGCTCCAGCCGGTAGCGGTGCGACGTCATCGGGCTGAGGTGCTGGTTGGCCGCGTCCAGCACAGAATCGAACATCGCGCCGATGGCAAAGGTTTCGAGGTTCAGATTTTGTCCGTTGATCCCGTTCGTCAGCAAGGCGAGCCTTCGCAGCGGTCCTGAAGCAGTCTCGACCTCATCGAGCTTGCGGAGTGTTTCAGAGAGCGCATCACGCAATTTCGTCAGATGCTCCAACCTGTGCGCAGCCCCCGCGCGTTGGTTGGTGGCTTCCGTGAACTTTCTTTCGGTCTCGGTCAGCTTTGCTTCAATCTCCTGAAGATCCGGTCGGATATGATCTCGAATGCCGTCCGCAGATGTCCTTGCCGTGCTCTCCGCTATTTCGAGTTTGCGGCGATGGTCATCCAACCGTGCGCGATCCGCGTCGATGCTCGCCATGGCGGGCTTGAGCGATTGAAACGCTTCATTGGAAAAGCCGGCCTGCTCAAGCCGAGCATGGAACGTGTCTAGCGCCATCGCATGGCGCTTCCGGCAGGTTTGCAGGATATTCTCAGCCGCCTCCCGATCCTTGGCTGCGGCAAGCGCCGCTTCGCGTGCCTTCGTTGCCGCCAGCTCAGCCTCTGCCATGGCGTCACGCCGCGCGTTCAACTGCCGTAGGGCTTTTTCCCGTGCCGCGGCCAGCGCCGCTGGATTACGCAGCGGCTCCGGGATGGATGACAGCATCTCGTCGAGCCGGGCTTTTGCCGAACTCGCCTCTTTCTGCGTTTCGACAAACGCATCGCGAAGGGTCTCCCATTGCCTCCTGCTGGCCTCTATCTCGGTTTTCAGATGCTCGATGTCGGCTTCGGCCTTGGCGATATCCATCGAAGGCGGCAGCTTGCCGAGTGCCTCCTTCGCCGCCGTGATGTCGGTCCGGATCGCAGCCGCCGAGGTTGCCGGAGGCGCCAGACCAGCAAGGTGTCGCTGCCGCTCCAGCAAAACGCTGCGGAGTCCTGTCAGGGCGTTGTCCGCCTTGCCGAGGGCGGCCTCGGCACTTTTCAATTGGGCATTGGCATCCCGAAAGGCCTGATCACGTCCGGCATGTTCGAGCGAACCCGTCGCGGGAGCCGGATGGTCGAGGCCGCCGCAAACCGGGCAGGGTTCTCCGGGCATGAGTTTGGCTGCAAGATGCAGGGCCTGCGCCTCGGACAGGCGACGCTCGGCATCCTCCGCGCCTTGTCTCGCCGCCTCGGCAAGCGCCAGTGCCGTCTTGTGCGTGACGGCCGCGCTTCCCACTGCCTGCTCGGCCTGATCTACAGCCGCTTGCGCCTTCTCGAACGTTTCTGCGGCAAGCAAGGATGATCTCAAGCCGTTGAGCCGAACCTGAAGGCTTTGCCGCTGCTCTTCGGCGCCGCGCGCCAGCCGGTATGCTTCGGCTTGGGCCCGCTCCTTGCTCTGAAGGTCGATGAGTTTCTTGTCGGCGATTTTCAGGGCTTCATGGGCTGCGCGCTCCGCCGATCGCGCGGCTTCAAGGGCTCTGGCGACGCCCGCTGCCTTCTCCAGCGTCTGTTGACTGCGATCACAGGTATCGATCTGCTGGCGAAGCTGATCGATCTCACCCGCGCGGTCGGCTTCCGCCTGCCGGAGCGCAGCGGTTGAACGCGCCTTTTCCTGTGCCGCTACCTCCGATTTCAGCGCTTCGCCGAGCGTCGTTTCAGCGACGCGGCATTCGCGCGCTGCCTCAATGACGTTGTTCTCGCTATCGAGCAGGGAATTCGCCTTCTCGGCACGCATCACGCGTGCTGACAGGGCATCCATGCTGTCCTGGTCGGCGTGAAGGGCAGTAAGCGCCTTCTGCGCCTGTTCTGCTGCCACGAACCGGGCTTCAACTGCCTTTGCGTCCTGCAAGGCGGTTTGGGCCGCAGACAAGGCTGCGCGGCGTTCCGTCTCCTCTCCGATCCGTTCCTGAAGCGACATTTCAGCCTCGGCGATGCCGATTGCCATGGCTTCGCTGCTTTCAAAGCCCTCGGCGGCGAGGCGCTTTGCGCAGAGTTCGCGCTCCTGACTGACCTGCCGCTCCACGGTTTCGGCATCGGCTTTCAGCCGGGCCGCAAGGTCGCGATAGAGCGAGACGTCGAAGAGTTCCCGGAGGATCTTGAGCCGATCCGGGGTCTTGGCCGCAAGGAAGGTTTCGAACTTGCCCTGCGGCAGAAGACCGATCTGCCGGAACTGCTCGGGGCCATAGCCAAGCAATTTCACGATCTCCGCATCGACCTCGCGCACCTTCTTCTCGGCGATGATCTTGCCGCGGTGCCCCTCCCTGATGTCCTCAGGCGCAAGCCCGGTCGCCTCGAACAGGAATGCGACATGAGGCGTGCGCGTCTCGCCGTCACCCCGCTTGCTGGGGCGCGTTTGTTCGGGATGGCGCAAGACAACAAAGCGGCGCTCGCCGATATCAAACACGAACTCGATCTCGGTCTGAGTTCCGGCCTCTGCAAGGTCCGAACGCAGCGAGGGGGCATCCTGCTCGCTTTTCGCCGGTTCCCCGAACAAGGCAAAGGTCATCGCGCTGAAGAGCGTCGATTTTCCTGAGCCTGTCTGCCCGTAAATCCCGAAGAGCCCCGCCGCGACAGCCTCGCGGAAGTCGATAGTCTGGCGCGTCGGGTAGGGCCCGAAGGCCTGCATGGCTAGCCGCACGGGTCTCATGCTGCGCCCTCCGCAGATTGAAGGGCGTGAAGCGTGGTCGTGATGACCTTCTTCTCGTCCTCGGTCATGCTTTCGCCTGTGACGAGCGCGAGAAAGTCGCCGACGGCATCGAGCGGTTTTGCAGCTGTATTTGTCCGCCCTTCGAGTGATTTGAGATCAGGCGCACGCTGGTCGCGCTCATAGATGAGCTCGCAGGCATGGGGAAATACGGCGCGAAGCCGCCTCATACCGTCGATGACCGGCGCGTCATCCGACAAAATCACCTTGATGAAATCCGTCGAAGGCTCTGCCTGCAATAGTTCGGCATGCTTGCCCCTGAGAATGCGGATGCTACGGCGCGGCTTGAAAGGAATTTCCTCGATCGCCACGGCGCCCGATGCATTCATCTCGACGACCGACATCGTTTTGGTTGCGCCCGCCTCGTCAAAGCCAAAGGCCAGCGGCGAACCGGAATAGCGAATATGCTGCGCACCCACCGCTTGTGGGCGATGGAGATGCCCGAGCGCGACATAATGGGCGCCGGTAAAAACCTCGGGACTGACCGTCTCGATCCCGCCGACGCGCGCCAGAGGGCGCTCGCTGTCGCTTGCCATGGCACCTGCAATGAAGGCATGCGCCACGACCACCCACCGCGCGCCTTCCGGAATGTGACGTCGGGCAGCAGCGATTTGTTCCTTGAGCACATCTTCCGGATTCAGGATGGTCTCGTCCGAGAAGCATTCGCGCGCGGCGTATTCATACGAGAAAGGCAGGCCGGAAAAAGCCACGACGCCATGCGCATCCGGGACGAGGAGGGGGATTTCCTCAAGGGCGACAGCGCCTCGGATAAGTAGCCGCCGCTTGTCCGGCATGATCGCCATGGCCTCTATCCGGTGCGCGGAATCATGGTTTCCGGCAATGATGACCACCGCCGCAGCCGTCTCCGTGGCAATCCGCGACAGGAATGCATTGAACTGGCGGACGGCCGTTTCAGGCGGTACCGGGCGATCGAAAATATCACCCGCAATCACAAGGACATCGGCCTTGGAGTTGATGAGGGCTCCTGCGATTTGTTCGAGAATGGTCGCCTGATCCTCGTCGAGCGGAATGCCGTTGAACTGGCGACCGAGATGGATATCGGCGGTATGGAGGATCTTCATGATAAAACCATATAAAAATTACACGTGTTTTTTATAGGTGGACGAGGCGACAGAGTCAAGCTAGGGAAGATCGATGACCCTCGACAGCCTCAAGCATGCGCAAAGAGAGCGCCTGATGTTTCTGGACCGCTGCTTCACCTGGCGCGGCATGGCCAATCGACGGGACCTGATTGAACGGTTTGATATCTCGATGGCGCAGGCTGCGCTGGATTTTCGCGCCTATCTTGGCCTTACGAGTCACGCGCCGCCAACGTATGATGCAGTCCGAAAAACCTATTTTGCGTCGGAAGGCCACCAGCCACTGGCGTCTTCTTCATTGATGGAGGCTTTTGACATCCTGGTCGATGATCAACCCGATTCGCTTCCATCCGCGCTCCCGAAGCCACAAAGGTCTGCCGACCGGAAGGTTATTTCACGGCTTCATCAAGCCATTCGCCGCAGTGAAACACTTCATATCCGCTATACATCGATATCGTCGGGTGCTGATGAAGGGCAATGGATCGCGCCGATACGCTTCACCTCCGATGGTGAAAGCGTTCATCTCCGGGCTTTCAGCTTCAAGCATGGAGAGTTCCGGTTTTATCACCCGATCAGAATCGCGCCCGACAGCACCTTTGAGGCGGATGCACTGACCGACGACCTCCCCGAAGACACGGACTGGAATACTCTGGCGACGGTCTGGCTCCGACCGAGAGCAGGTCTATCTCCTCAGCAGGCGGAAGTTGTGCGGCGGGAATTCGGCTTTGAGGGTGATTTCCTCTGTGTAAGAACCCGAAAGGCACTGGAGTTTTTCTTTGATCGGCGGTGGGGCTTGTCAGAGGCTGGCGCTCGGCTTGAGCGGGCGAGGGCTGAATATACTGACTTACCGCCTGATACCTGATGCCAATGAGAGAGCAAGAACATGAATACTCTCAATCGAGATATTCATTTTGTAAAACAAGCTGAAATTTTGGAGCGATTTTATGGAAAAGGAACCCGCAGAAACTCCAGATGAATTTCTCAGCACCTTGGGCGCAAGCCTGAAGGGAAAAGAAGGTGTCGATGCCGGGTTGGCGGACATCCTTAAGACTCACATCCTGAAAGTGGCGCCCGCGCAGAACGCGGTCGCTCAGGCCAAGGATACCATCCTGAAACTCGTACATGAGCGTGCCAATCCGCCCAAGGTGGAGATGGCCAATGACTGACCCTTACTTCCTTCAGTCCTTGGGCCTCTCCGGGTTCCGCGCGTATCTCCAGCCGAAGACGTTCGATTTTAGCAAGAAACGCTGTCTGGCGATCTTCGCACCGAACGGGAGTGGCAAATCCAGCGTCATCGATGCGCTGGAGTTCATGTTCTCCAAGGACGGAACGCTCGAACGGCTCGGGCAGCGCGCCATCAACAACCAGGCTGGCCCCGTGGCGCTGGCGCACAATCAGGCCGAGGAGGCGAAGATTGCGGCGACGGTTACGATCGGCGTGGTCTCGGGCAAGGATGCCACCAACGGCAGCCGAGCGGCGACGGGGGCGCAGCGACCGATACCGGCGGTGGCCGCGACTGTGAACGCCTGCTTCGCGGTGCCGCCGATCATCCGCGGGCATGCGCTGCGCACGTTCGTCGAAAGCCATACGCCCGAACAGCGCTACACGGATGTCGCCAATTGGCTGCAGCTCGGCCCGCTAGTTGAGGTGCAGAAGAACATTCGCTCGCTGCGCACGCAGGTGAAGGCCGCCGCCGAGGACAAGACGGCGCTGCAGCGCGTGGACACCCAGCTTGCCAAGGAGACAGCCCAGGCGGTGAAAACCTGGGATGCGGCGGCAGTGCTATCCCACGCCAACACGTCCGTCCTGGCGCCACTCGATCCGTCGCTAGTGCTGGCGGTGCTGGCGGCCGACGATCTGGCCTATCTCGAACTGGAATCGCGCGCCAAGGCCGAGGAGAACAAGATCGGGCTTGCGGGCCTGCGCCAGACCCGCAATGCCGCTGCCGCTTTGCGGGCGGAGACGACGGACACGGAGAGTGGCGAGACTTTCGTCAGCGGTGCGATTCCGACCTTTGACGCGGCTGTCGCGGTGCTGTCCGCGGCTGAGACTAAAGAAAAGGAAGAACGCGGCAAGGCGGCGAGCACCGTGTTTCAGGCTTTGTGGAAAGCCGCAGAGCCGCTTTTTGCCGAAGGGGTGGCGGCACCTGACATTTGCCCCGTCTGCGCGACTCCTGTCGCGGACACGACGGCTGGTAGCGTTGAGACGATCCGGGAACACATCGCCAAGCACCTCGAGGAGTTGGCGGACTACGCTGCCGCGAAGAAGGCGCTCGACGAGGCCAAGACTGCGGCGACCAAGGCCCATACCCAGTTGATAGCGGCGCTGCCAGGACTGGTTGGCCACCTCGGCGACGGCGAGGCGGCATTGAAAGCCGATCTTATCGCCTATCAAGCAGGCATCGCCGGCTGGCCTCAGACTGCCGTTCCGGACTCGGCCGACTTTGTTTCGGCAATCGCCAAGCTGCTCGCCACGCTCGATCAGGTCATCGCCGACATCGAATCGAAGCAAGGCGACCACACCTATATCAAGGCCAAGGCGGAGATCGATCGACTGCTGGAGCTACAGACGGAGCGGAACCTTGCGCTGCGAACGCTCGATGAGCTGGGGAAACTCTCCAACGCCTTGACGGCGCAGGCGACGATAATCTCGGCCGAAATCCGCAAGAAGGTGCAGGCTCTGCTCGACAAGCTTCAGACGCCGATGAACGATATTTACAAGCTGATCCAGGGCGCTGGCGCCACGCCAATCCGGCTGGAGCTGCCGGCGGAAGACGACACGAACCAGCAGCGGCTCAACCTCCTGATCGACTTCGCCAAGAACCGCACGGGCGTGCAGCCGGGCGGCTATTTGAGCGACTCACAGATCCATTCAGTGGCCCTGGCGTTGCGGATGGCGGCGATCCAGCAGTTTAACGTCGGCGCGCCCATCATCGCGCTGGATGACATCGTTACCTCCTACGATGCCGATCATCGGCGCACCATTGCCGGGCTCATCGCCACCATGTTCGGCAACTGCCAGATCCTGATCACCACGCACGACGAGCGGTTCTTCAATTATTTGAAGGATCAGCTCGAGGCGAAAGCCTGGCACTTCACCCGGATCATCGGCCTCGATCCGGCCTACGGGCCGCGTTTCGCTGATCACAAGGTCAGCGATGAGATGATCGAGGCGCGTTGGGCGGCGGGCCAGTTGGCGGCCAACGAGATGCGCCAGGCCGAGGAGGAATGGCTTCTTGGCATCTGTCGGGATTTTGGGGTCAGCGTCCGTATCCGACCGCTGGAGAGGGCCTATTCCTACGAACGCAGCGAGTTGGCCTCGGCGCTCGCCGGCCTGCTTAAGGATGCCAAGCTGGTACCGGCGCTGGTGCCGGGCGTAAACAACCGGTTCCTCGACAGTTTGGTGAAGGGCGAGATCGAGAATTTCGGCAGCCACTTCCAGGACGGGCCCTATGGCGACGGTTCGATTGGTGACGAGAAGGCGCGCTGGGAGGAATTCAAGATTTTCCGTTCCCAGTTTGCCTGCAAGAAGTGCGGTCGAACGAAATTCCAACGGCCCTTTACTCTCAAAAAGCCGGTATGTGCGCATAATGGCTGCGAGGCGCAGTTCGAGTTTGCTGCAGCACCGGCAGGGATGGCTTGAATGGGCGGGCGTTCGAAACCCTTAGTGTTGGCGACGCGCAGCTTCAAAAAGCAAGGCGACGCAACTGCTTTCTTCAAGGCCATGCTGAACCGCTATCGTCCTGGAGAGCGTGTGAGTAACGAGGATGGTCTGGACGTTGCCGCCCTTCTCGAACGCCACACCCAATATGTCGCCAAGGTGGGCTGCGGTGTCAGCCATTTTCAGGTCATGATGACAGAGCATGGGACGCAATGCTTCCGGATCATCCGCACCGATGGCAGCGGCACGGATTTTTCCTACCCACACTGCATCTCTCAACGACCACCCAGCCGTAAGCAAGAGGTAGCTCAAGCCTTTCGACGTGCGGTGCGCTTCGATCTCTACAAGGCTCGGGATGATTTCTTTGCCACCCACGGCGGTGCTGACGGATTGGTCTCCTGCGCTGTTACGGGCGAGCGCATCTCGCGGGATGAGGCGCATATGGATCATCGTCCACCGATGACATTCGAGGTTATCGTGACGACGTTTCTCTGCGGGCGCGGTCTGTCGCTAGACGACGTGCCGCTGACGATAGGTAAGGACGATCAAGTCTCGCCCGAGATTACGAATGGTGTCTTGAGCGAGGCGTTTCGGGCCTACCACGCCATGATCGCACGGCTCGACATCGTACGGAATACAGTCAATCTGGCCCAAGCCAGTCGGCATCGGCTGAAGGACAGCTGGATTGCCCTTTCTTGATCTTTGAGGGCGTCAATCTGAATGGCCGATTCTGACTGTAACTTTACGGAATAAGACTTTCCGTAGTCGGCCCCTTCGCGGCCAGTGTGAGAGTTGCGTTTCCTGGGGCATGAAGCCCGGGATGTGAAGAGAGAGTTTCCGGGCTGGTTCTGAACCCCTGGAGACCTTGCGATGACCCTTCCCGCTGTTGCGGCATTTGCTGCTGCGCCTCATTTCCACCCCCTGCCCGCTATTGTTGACCGTCCCGCTGCGATCCATGCGGCTGGCGTTGCCCTGTCCCAATCCCTTGCTAGGGGGCGTCAGATAGACGCCGCGTCGTTGCGTTCCGCCATGGAGCGGGCGTTCGGCGCGTCCGATGCCTCCGGCGCCTGGGTCTGGAAGGATGCGTATGAAGCGGTCGAGACGGCACAGGTGCTGTTCCTGCGGCAGTTCGGCCCTTCCATCCTTCGTGCCAGCAAAAGTCCGACCTCCATGCTGGCGTTGCTCGAGAAGATCGGCAGCCTGCTTCCGACCGAGACTCGGCGCTCGGAGACTTCACAGGCACTGCAGCAATTCTCGACGCCGATCGAGCTGGCCTATATCGCGGCACGGGCTGCCGGCATCCGTTCCGACGACGTCGTCCTCGAGCCTTCGGCCGGGACCGGGATGCTGGCGATCCACGCCGAGATCGCCAGTGCAAAAATCGCCCTCAACGAATGGGCCGAGGATCGCAATGGCCTTCTGAAGGCGCTGTTCCCGAAAGTTTCCGTGACGCGTCATGACGGCGCGCAGATCCACGATCGGCTGGATGCTCGTATCCGCCCCAGCGTCATCCTGATGAACCCGCCTTTTTCGGCATCGCCGCTGATTGATGGACGGCATCCCAACGCGACGTTCGAGCACATCCGCTCCGCTCTTGCCCGCCTCGAATCCAATGGACGTCTGGTTGCGATCACGGGTGAGAGCTTCTCTCCCTATGGAAGAAGCTCGCGCTCTGCATTCGAGAAGTTGCAGGCCAACGCAACCCTTGTCGCCACCATCCCGATGCGTCGCGGGTTCTTCCGTCGGCACGGCACCGATGTCGAAAGCCGCCTTACGGTGTTCGATAAGACCCCGGCCGCAAAGGCGGATGGGTTTCCGGTGCCAGCTGCGGCGGTGCAGAGCCTACAGGAACTGATGGAGCGAGTCGAGGAACTGGTGCCGCCCCGGCTTCGGGATGTTGCGCCGACCTTGGGGACTTCGGTTGCGCCAGTTCCTGCTGCAATACCCTCAGCGCCTGTCGTTCCTCCATCGCCAGTCCCCTGCCCTGTGACGAAGGTCGCGCGCCTGTCAGCATTCCGGCGTTTGACTTCGGCGCAAGCGGCGCCTTCGGCCGTGGTGTCGATGGATGCCGTTGCCCCAAGGGTTGAGCCTTCGGCCCCCTCGTTGCCGACGGTGATCCCGCAAACGCTCCCTGTCGAACACCGGGGTGAGAACCTCCCTGTGGACGATGGTTTCATCGCCGTTGTCTCAGCCAAAGCATCCATGCCCCTAGCTGACGCCGTGGCGACGTTAGATAGCGCCTCCCCCTCCCCTGCCCCATCAGAGATTGTCGAACTCGACTACACGTTGCGCGACTGGTCCGCGCCTTCCGCCGATGTGCTTGAGGCAGGGCTGTATGAGCCCTATGCGGTTCAGTCCATCGTGATCGAAGGAGCAAAGCCACATCCGACCGTGCTGGTGCAATCCGCCGCGATGGCTTCGGTTGCCCCGCCCAAGCCGAGCTATAAGCCACACCTGCCCCGCGCGGTCATTGAGGACGGCATTCTGTCGGATGCGCAGCTCGAGAGCGTTGTTTACGCCGGTGAAGCCCATGCCCAGCTGCTCTGGGGCACGTTCACAGTCAGCGAGACCTACGACAGTGTGGAACCGGCTGTTGAGGAGGCCGAGAATGCCGTGCGGTTCCGTCGCGGGTTTTACCTCGGCGATGGCACCGGCGCGGGCAAGGGCCGTCAGGTCGCCGGCATAGTCCTCGACAACTGGCTGAAGGGACGCAGGAAGGCGCTCTGGATCTCGAAATCCGACAAGCTGCTGGAAGATGCGCAGAGGGATTGGGCGGCACTCGGACAGGAGAAGCTGCAGATCGTGCCACTGTCACGGTTCAAGCAGGGCACGCCGGTCACGCTCAGCGAGGGAATCCTGTTCACAACCTACGCCACTCTGCGCTCGGATGAGCGGCAGGGACGCGACGGTGTCGTCAAGGCGTCACGCCTCACGCAGGTCATCGATTGGCTGAGCGGGAATGCGCCAGTGATAGCGCGGAGCAGTTCGGCGTCGGATCCTGAGCAGCCCAAGAGCATGGCTCCATTCGATGGCGGTTCGCCCGTTTCGGTCAATCCTGCCGGTTCGTCGAGCGCCTCCGGTTCTGCGGACGATCCGGCTGTTGCCAAATCCTGCACTTCGGCAATCTCTGCTGTGGCTGACGCAGCTTCACCAAGCGCTGTTGTCGCAGACCCTGCTGCATCCCCATCAATGGCTTCGCCCGCATCAAATTTCGACGGCGTGATCGTTTTCGATGAAGCGCATGCCCTGGCCAATGCTGCGGGAGAGAAGGGCGACCGGGGCGACAAGGCGGCGTCGCAGCAGGGACGCGCCGGCCTTCGGCTGCAAAACGCACTGCCTCAGGCCCGTGTGCTCTATGTCTCGGCCACAGGCGCGACCACAGTCTCCAATCTCGCCTACGCCACGCGGCTCGGCCTCTGGGGCTCGACGGACATGCCCTTTGCGACGCGTGAGGCCTTTGTGGAGGCCATGGAATCGGGTGGCATCGCCGCGATGGAGGTGCTGGCGCGGGAT